>Ga0265294_10000732_pt1 | contig 44171 bp, 45 predicted proteins | sample MunlanPumphouse3_FD_192504 | JGI IMG/M metagenome (GOLD analysis project Ga0265294, IMG submission 192504) | Groundwater microbial communities from a municipal landfill in Southern Ontario, Canada - Pumphouse #3 | ecosystem: Environmental > Aquatic > Deep subsurface > Groundwater | place...
CTTCAACAGCGCCTGCTCCCAGGCGTGATCGCGATTGCGAAACAGCGGCGTGCCGGACTTGAGCCCGGTCAGGGCGCTGACAGGCTCGTTGGGAAACACCCGCCACACCTCCCCTGCCCGCTCGACACGATTGACCTTGGTGCCGCAGACCTCCCGCTTGTGCATGTAGCTCAGGCCGTCGCCGTTGTTGAGGGGCTCCGTCGCCTCCACCTCGAACCAGTCGGGCCCAAGCCGGGTAACGGTGCCGATGGGCACGCCGCGGAAGCTGGGCGCGTCGAAGGCGCCGATGTCGCCCCGGCGGCCGTTGACAAAGTAATCGGTGGCGCCGCGGTGGAAGGTCTTGTCGGGATCGGGCTTGAAGGTGAAGGCGCTGCGGCCGCTGGAGGACCGCGCCAGCTCCGGCCGCCGTTCGAGGATGCGGTCCAGCAGCAGGCGGTAATGGGCCGTGATGTTCTTCACGTAGGGCGCGTCCTTGTAGCGGCCCTCGATCTTGAAGGAGCGGATGCCGGCGTCGACGAGGGCCTCCAGGTTGGCGCTCTGGTTGTTGTCCTTCAGCGAGAGCAGATGCTTTTCGTAGGCCACCACGGCGCCGCTACTATCGGTCAGCGTGTACGGCAGACGGCACGCCTGCGAGCAGTCGCCGCGATTCGCGCTGCGCCCCGTCTGGGCATGGCTGATGTAGCACTGCCCCGAGAAGGCGACACACAGGGCGCCGTGGATGAAGAACTCGAGCGTGGCGTCGGTGGCGGCATGGATGGCCCGGATCTCGGACAGGGAAAGCTCGCGGGCCAGGACGAGCTGCGAAAAGCCCACGTCCGCCAGAAACTTCGCCTTCGCCGGCGTGCGGATATCCGCCTGCGTGCTGGCATGAAGCGCCACTGGGGGCAGGTCCAGCTCCAGCAGGCCCATGTCCTGCACGATCAGGGCGTCGACACCCGCCTCGTACAGCTCCCAGACAAGCTTGCGGGCAGGCTCCAGCTCGCTGTCGTGGAGGATGGTGTTAACTGTGGCGAACACGCGCGCGTGATACCGGTGGGCGAAGACGGCCAATGCCGCGATGTCCGCCACGCTGTTTCCCGCATTCGCCCGCGCCCCGAACAGGGGGCCGCCGATGTACACCGCGTCGGCGCCGTGGAGGATGGCCTCGCGGCCGATGTCGGCGGTCTTGGCGGGGGCGAGCAGTTCGAGGTGATGCGCTGGCAGGCTCATGGCGGAAGCGTCGTCGGACGGAACAGGAATTCCGCGGCCCGCTTAGGGCGGGCGGGGCCGATATTGTTTCATGTCCGCAGGCCGGAGTAAAAACGAAATGGGCAGGAACGCGCCGCGTTTACGGAGCAGGGGGACACGCACGCTTCAACGGCGCGTGCAGATGGCGCATAATCGACGTGCACGCGGCACCGCTAAAACAAGAAGATCGGGAGGTTTGTCATGTCGCATACACTCCAAGAACCGGCAATGAACCAACGGCTCGTCACATTGCGACGGCGCTTGTCCTGGCGTGTCATCGCTTCATTACTTCCGGCCATACCGCGCGCCCGTGCCCTCCTTGCCCTATGGCTGGCTTTGCTTGCCGGCTTTTCGCTTCCTGCCCATGCCCTGCCCGAGGGTTTCGTCTATCTCTCCGACGTTGCGCCCCGGGTGCTGATCGACGCGCGCTACGCGGGCTCCGACAACTTCGTCGGCCGGCCCGTGGACGGCTATCGGGCCAACACCGTGATCCTCACCCGGCCGGCGGCGGAGGCCCTGGCGGCGGTGAGCGAGGAGCTGGCCGCCTTCGGCCTGGGCCTCAAGGTCTTCGACGGCTATCGGCCGCAGCGGGCGGTGAACCACTTCGTGCGCTGGGCGGCAGACCCGGCCGACCACTCCACCAAACCGCGCCACTACCCGAACGTGGACAAGGCCCATCTGTTCCGGGATGGCTACATCGCTGAACGCTCGGGCCACAGCCGGGGCAGCACGGTGGACGTGACCTTGGTGGATCTGAAGGACGGGACGGAGCTTCCCATGGGCACGCCCTTCGACTATTTCGGACCGGAGTCCTGGCCCTCCTATGCGAACCTGCCGGCGGAGCAGCGCGCCTTTCGGGCGCTGTTGCAGCAGGTCATGGTGCGACACGGCTTCCGCCCCCTCAAAGAGGAGTGGTGGCACTTCACCCTGGAGAACGAGCCCTATCCGGATACCTATTTCGACTTCCCGGTGGAATAGCCGGCGTGGCGTGGGCTGTCCCGGCGTTCACGCTTGCTTGACACGCATCTTCGCGCGATCCGCCGTGGCGCACAGGGTCTATCATTGCCTGTAGTCGGAGGACGAGCGAGGTTTTCTGCAAAAAAGGCGGATATCGCGGCGGTCCACGCCGATTCACGGGCGATCCGCGTCGCCGCCAACGAATGGGCCTTGTCGTCGCCGTATGTCACGCCTGATCCGCTGGCCCGCGTTGGTGCTGGCCTATCTGTTCCTGGGGCTTGCCGTCATCGGCATCGCCCTGCCCGGCCTGCCCACGGTGCCGTTCCTGCTGCTGGCGGCGTGGTTCGCGGCGCGCGGCTCGAAGCGGCTGCATCGCTGGCTTTACGCCCATCCCCGGTTCGGCGCCCTGTTGATCGATTGGGAACAGCAAAGGGCAATTTCGCGCTGCAACAAGCGGGCGGCCGTCGCGCTGCTCGCACTGAGTTGGCTCATCATGTATTGGCGCATCGACAACGGCTGGCTGCTGGCGGCACTGGCACTGTTGTTCGTATCGGTCGCCCTGTTTCTGTGGACCCGACCGGAGCCGCACTGACTCGCGGCAGGGCGATGCAGCCGCAGGACTTATTCGTCACGCCCGTCACCGGCGCAGAAGCGTTTTACCCGTACATCACACCGTTACATTTACGTCTCGCTCTGCTATGGTACTTATCGCTTCAGGAATCCGGCTTCACTCTTGCACCATGCGGCGTGCAACGGCGTACGTATGGCGAAAAAATGGCCGGCGGTCGCGTTTCTGTCGTTGCGGAATCGAAGCCGCTGTTTCACATGATGTACAGGATTACTCCCATGAATGACATCAAACGAATCCTTTTAGTCCTCGACAGCGAGAAACAACAGCAATTCCTGCTGGATCAAGTGGCGGCCCTCGCCCGCGGTGCCGATGCCCAGGTCACCCTGCTGGCAACGGCGGGCGAACTGCAGGTTCCGTTGACTGTGGCGATGGAAGCCATCGAGCTCGAGGAGCTCGTCACCAAGCATCACACGGAACAGCTGGAATCAGCGGCCGCGATCCTGGAGAAAGCCGGTGTCCGCACGGCGATCAAGGTAGCCTACGGAAAGCCGTTCATGGCGATCATCCGTGAAGTGATCCAGAACGGTTTCGACATTGTGGTCAAGGCGGCCGAGGGGCAGGAAGGGGCGCGACGGATCTTGTTTGGCGGGACGGACATGCAGTTGCTGCGCATGTGCCCGTGCCCGGTCTGGATCGTGAAACCGGGCAGCACCGATGGTATCCGCAGCATCATGACCGCCGTGGACCTGGTGCCGCACGACGAGGAAAAAAACCGGCTCGCCACCAAGATACTCCACTGGGGAGGCCGCCTCGCCGCACTCACGGGGGCGAAGCTGCACGTGCTGCATGCCTGGCAGATTTACGGGGAAGCGACCATGCGCCGCAGGATGGCCCCGGTTGCCGTCCTCGACAAGCTCGCACAGGATGAACAGCGAAGACACCGCCAACTGCTGGAGGAGGCTCTGGCCAAGGCCGGCCTCGACGAAAAGACCGTCGAGATCCACTTCCACAAAGACGACGCCAGGGAACTGATCCCCGCCGTAGCGAACAAAAGCCAGATCGATCTCCTGCTGATGGGCACGATCGGCAGAACCGGGATACCGGGATTTTTTATCGGCAACACGGCGGAGTCCGTACTGCACGCCGTCAACTGCTCGATTCTCGCAATCAAGCCGGACGGATTCGTCAGCCCCGTCAAACTGGATGACGATTGACTTCGGGACAGCGCCGCGGCATCGAGCAGCCCGTCGCGCATGGCGGCCATGCCCTCGATGCCGCGCCGGGACGCCACCCAGTCTGACCGGGCTGGCGGACACAGGAAACGATGGAGACCGGTGAGCAGGTCGGGTGATACGGGGCGTGCGTCGGATTACACCGGCCGCGCCCTACGGTGCGGAATGATTCCGGAGAGAATTTGGAGCGGGAAACGAGACTCGAACTCGCGACCCCAACCTTGGCAAGGTTGTGCTCTACCAACTGAGCTATTCCCGCTTGAAGGCGCGCCATTTTAATGAGTTGCGCGTGGCTGTCAAGGCTTGTCGCAATGCCGGGAGCCACACGGCTCCCGATTGGGGAGCCCGGGGCGTGTTTCCGTATCGCCACCTGCCTCGTCCGTTTGCTGATCACGGCGATGCAGCCGTCGCATCCTTGTGCGTCTTGACCAGCGTCCCGGAGGGATCGGCATAACAGTTGAAGCGGTACGTCGTTTCGGCACCGTCCGCGCCCATTTCGCCTATTTCCACCCCTTCTACGTAGAAGCCGTTCCTGGTTTCGTGGACCGCGCCCTCGTCGCGCACGCGCGCATAGGCGGGGTGCGTTGCGGCATCCAGGGCGGCACTTCGGCACGCCTCAGCGGCCGCGTAGCGGTCCGGTGCGACGACGCGCTGAAACCAGCGGTTCACCGCCGGGACTTCTTCCTTGAGGATGAGCAGGCCGATCAGCGCTATGACGAGGAAAGGCAGAAAACGTCCGGACTTGCGCCGTTTTTCAGGCCGCTGAGCGGGAACCCGATGCTCCATGCCTTACCCCGGGGTGATGCTTGCAAAATGATCGGGGGGACGGATCCCGCCCAATCGTTGATCAACGCTTTCCCTTGGCCCCGGTTTTTTTCTCCTCCGGTGCCCCGGCCTTCTCGATGGCCTCCAGCAGTGCGCTGTCCAGCGCCGGTACCGCCGCCAGGCTTTCCTTGTCCTGCGCCAGCGATTCCAACTGATCGCGCAGAGAGCAGCACAGGGTGTGCAGTTCGCGATAGCGCGCGGCCAGTTGCACAGCGTTCTCCTGCACGGCCTTCAGCTCCTTGACGCTCTGCTCCAGCCTGCCCTTGTCCTTGCGCAACGCGGCGGCCTCTTCTTCCGCCCGCTTGCGCGCGTCGGACTCGTCCTTCTTCTGCTTGTTGAGCGCCTTCAGCTTCTTCACCACGTTTTCCGGCGTATCGGACAAGGCGGCGTTGATGGCCTTGAGCGCGCGCTCCTTCTCCCCCAAGCGCTCCTTGAGATTGCTCACCTCACTGGCCGCACTGCTGCGTATGTCGCTGATCTGCTGTTGGAGCTTCTGCTGGCTGGCGAGCGCCTCGGCGTGGGCGGCTTCGGCAGCCTGGAGAGCCCTCTGGCTGTCCGCCAGCTTCTTCTCCACCTCCGCGACGGCAACCTTGGCCTGCTCCTGGGCCTTGCTGACATTGACGTCGGCCTCGATGGAGCGTTTGATCGCCACCTCCAGCGCCTGTTTGAGCTCTTCCGGCGAGCAGTCCGGATCGAGTTTCAGGGCATCGGTAGCAGCCCGTATCAACAACTGTTTACTGATTGCAAGGTCTTTCCAAACTTTGAGTTGCAATTCCAATTCGGTTTCGGCCACATGCACTCCTGAGTTTCGGTAGTTTCAAAAAACGATCAAATTCGTGAAGGCGGAATATTAGACCAACTTAATAATCAGGGACAGGTTACGATTAATGTGGTTATTGGATCAGCATGCGAAACGACAATCTGTCCTGCACTTTTCATCCCAGATCCGCCTCATAGGGAACCTCAAAACTAGCCCTCAACCCTTCTTCATCTTGTGAGGAACCGCTTGCAGGGCTGCAGACGGTGGAGCAGTTCCAAAGCGTTGGCGAGGGTGTAAGAGTGAAGGCTACGTTCTTTGACCCACGGCTAATCACATTGGGATTTCGCCCGCCCACCAGCGCTGAAGGGGGCAATCAATTGAGGAAAAAGCATCAATAGATGGTTATGGATGGATCTGCTCCACCATCTTAAACGTTATACCAACATTACTAAGGCCTACCGACCGCCAACGGCCCACTGTCACCCAACGGGTTACGAGCATTCACCCACGCCAACCGGACTTTGCCGGACAGGGCTGACCGGCCCCATCGTCCACCGGGGTGACATCGACGGCGCGCTCCCAATTCTCGGGCTGCAGCAGCGCATGGCAATGGCGTTGTGCGAGGAGCGCGAGCATGGCCGTATTGCCCACTACCAGGGCACGGCCGAGACCGTGCCGCGGCTCGTCAGGATCGAGGAACTGGCGGGTGACGATATCGGCGAAGGCCTCGCCGATGGCATCGCGCGCCGCCTGCGCGATGGCGCGCGCCCGCGCCGGGGACTCGGTGGCGGCCTCGAGACGCGAGAGCACGTCGGCACCGAAGGCGCCCTGCGGATTGAGGCCGCTGCGCGCGGCTACGCGTTTGGCGGCCTGCAGATCCCACAGCGCCACCCGGATGAAGGTAGTGCCAAGGTCGACGGCAAGGCCGTAGCGCACGGCGGAGGGCACGCCCCGCGGCGGCGCAATGGCGACGTTTTCGTATTCGGGCAGACTGCGCCAGCGGGATTTCGGCGCGGGACTGAGCAACCTGACCCGCAACGAGGTCCGCGGCCGAATCTGGCACGCGAGCCGCACGCCGGCGGCTTGTTGTGCCGGTGAGAGGCGATGGATTTCCGCTGCGGTAAGCGGATCGATCGCACCTTCTTCAATACGCACCAGGCAACGGCCGCATACACCGACACCGCCGCACGCGGCCTGCACCCGGTGTTCCGTCGTGTCGAGGATCTCGCGCAGGGACGGGCCCGGCGCAAAGGGGACGCAAACGTCGCCGCTTGCCAGCACCACGCAAAGCACCGCAGCCCGGTCACTCACCAGGTCCATCGCGCGCGCCTCATTCTCCCGCCCCATGGACGGTGCTTCACCCCCGCGATGGATGGTCTTGTATTACCAGATGACGCATCTTCAGCTCATCGGTATACAGTCGAACACTCATGCTCCCGGGCATGAACGGCCGGAAATTCCGTATCACTCATGTCGATCCGCGCTGGATCCAGGACATATCCAACCGTTGAGCCTGTTGGAAGGTCCGACACGGAGGAATTGCATGAAACGGCGATCTCCAGGAATCAAAAAGTTAGAGCACCGCGTTTTCTATCGCATGAATTCTCCTACAGACTCGACCACAACCCTAACCGGTTGTAGCCGCACTCGCCCTGACAAATATCAATTTTAGGTGGGTGGCGATGCCGCTCTCGAGTTCCGGCCTACGAGGCTCTTCAACTCAGCCTCCCCGCGCTATCTTCGATCCTGCTCGTTCGTTCGGCACGCCGGCCTTCAGCCGCGATTTCCTTGGGCCAATCGACCATTCCTGCAGGCTGGCGGGAGGGACGGATAGCTCGTTGCACCCGGGACTGCGCGGTCCAGGTTCGACGCGGCACATTACGGCGGGCAATCACCGTCGAAGTAGCAGACCCGGTGGACCGCATAGCGGTAAAAAAGGGGGGGCGGGATCCCAAGCGCGGTAGCGCGCCTTCCCGACCGCAATGCTGCATGCCCGGCTGGATAGAGTGTACCGACAGGACGCACGAATCCCGCAGCCCCCTGCCGACGCCGATCCGGGTGTATCGAGCTCTCGCGCGATGAGCGCCGAAGGAAGTGCTAACCGACTGAGGAGAAAAGGAAATACATGGTGGCTACGGGTGGATTCGAACCACCGACCCCAGCATTATGAGTGCTGTGCTCTAACCAGCTGAGCTACGTAGCCGCTACGAAAACACGGGAGCGGGCCTTGCCCGCAAGGAAGGGCGGTATTTTCGTCAACGTGGGCCTCGGTGTCAAGGCGTGGCCATCGGCCAACGCTAGACGTTGAAGCGGAAATGGATGACATCGCCATCCTGGACGATGTAGTCCTTGCCTTCAAGACGCCACTTGCCCGCTTCCTTGGCGCCCTGCTCGCCGCCGTACTTGATGAAGTCGTCGTAGCCGATGACCTCGGCGCGGATGAAGCCCTTTTCGAAGTCGGTGTGGATCTTGCCCGCGGCCTGGGGAGCGGTAGCGCCCACGGGGATGGTCCAGGCGCGTACTTCCTTCACGCCGGCGGTGAAGTAGGTCTGCAGCCCAAGCAGGCGATAGCCGGCGTGGATCACGCGGTTCAGGCCCGGCTCGTCCAGGCCCAGTTCGGCCAGGAATTCGGTCTTGTCCGCCTCGTCCAACTCGGCGATCTCGGATTCGATGGCGGCACAGACCGGCACCACTTCGGCGCCTTCCTTGGCCGCCAGTTCGCGCACCTGCTCCAGGTACGGGTTGTCGTGGAAACCGTCCTCGGCCACGTTGGCGATGTACATGGTGGGCTTCAGGGTGAGCAGGTTCAGATCCTGAATCAGTTTCAGCTCGTCCTCGCTCAGCTTGAGAGTACGCGCCGGGGTGCCGGTGTTGAGGCATTCGCGCACACGCTCCAGCAACTGCTTGCGGGCGATGGCCTCCTTGTCGCCCGCCTTGGCCGCGCGCTCGGCACGGGCCAGGTTGCGCTCGACCGTGTCGAGATCCGCCAGCGCAAGCTCCAGGTTGATGGTCTCGATGTCGGCGACCGGATTGACGCGCCCGGCCACGTGCACCACGTCCGGATCCTCGAAGCAGCGCACCACCTGGGCGATCGCGTCCGTTTCGCGGATGTGCGCCAGGAATTGATTGCCCAGCCCTTCGCCCTTGGAGGCGCCCGCCACCAGGCCGGCGATGTCCACGAACTCCATGGTGGTGGGCAGAACCCGCTGCGGCTTGACGATCTCGGCGAGTTTGTCCAGGCGCGGATCGGGCATGGGCACGACGCCCACGTTCGGCTCGATCGTGCAGAAGGGATAGTTCGCCGCGGCGATGCCGGCGCGGGTCAGCGCATTAAAGAGCGTGGACTTGCCGACGTTGGGCAGTCCGACGATTCCGCATTTGAAGCCCATAACTTAAGTTCCAAGTAGCAAATTCCAGGTGGCAAGCAAAAGCAGCAAGTGCCGACGGGCAAATGGTTTTCCTGTCACTTGCCGGCGGTTACTTGTCACTTTTTCGAATGCAGGCGGTGCATCGCCTTTTCGAAGCCGCCCTCGACGATCAGGGGAAAGACGTCCGCCGCCTCGTCGATGGTCTGCAGGATGAGTTCCTCGTCCTGTTTCGACGGGCGGTTCAGCACGTAGCCCACCACCTGATGACTGTTGCCGGGGTGGCCGACGCCGATACGCAACCGCGCAAAGTCGCTGCTGCCCAACCGGTTGACGATATCCCGCAACCCGTTGTGTCCGCCATGCCCGCCGCCGCGCTTGAGGCGTACCGTGCCGGGCGGCAGGTCGATCTCATCGTGTACGACCAGAATGGCCTCGGGCGGGATCTTGTAGAAACCGGCCATGCTGAGAACCGCCTGGCCGCTGCGGTTCATGAAGGTGGCGGGCTTGAGCAGCCAGTATTCGCGGCCGTCCAGGGAAAGTCGGGCGGTTTCGCCGAAAAACTTCGGTTCTACCCTGAAAGTGCAGCCGTGCCGCCGCGCCAGTTCATCGAGAAACCAGAAGCCCGCGTTATGGCGGGTGCGCTCATAGGTGGGGCCGGGATTTCCCAGCCCCACGACGAGCAGGATAGAGGGTGCCGAAGCAGCCATGGCACTTGATCTCCCACGACACCCGTTGCCGATGGCTTATGCCTCGGGCGCGGCCTCACCGGCAGCTTCTTCATCTTCCGCCGCCGCCATGCGACCGCCGTGAATCGTGGCGACGACCGGATCCTGACCATGGGCAGGTTCCACGAACGCCACGCCCTCGGGCAGCTTGACCTCGGACAGGCGAATGGACTCGCCCAGGTTCAAGTTGGAAACGTCCACCTCGATGAATTCGGGCAGATCCTTGGGCAGGCACTCCACCTCGGCATCGACCATCGCACGGAACACCATGCCGCCGCCCTGCTTGACGCCCGGCGCCACATCCTCGCCCAGGAAATGGAACGGCACATTGACGCGGATCTTCTCGGATTCGCTCACGCGCTGCAGATCGATGTGCAAGATGACGGGCTTGGCCGGATGACGCTGCACATCGCGCAGCACGGCCTTTTCAGACCGGCCGCCGAGGTTGATCTTCAGCACATGGGCGTAGAACGCCTCGTGCTGCAGCGCACGCACCAGTTCGTCATGGTTGAACGAGACCGGGGTAGGTTCCTTGTCCATGCCATAAATGATGGCTGGCACCCGGTTCGCGCGACGCAGGCGGCGGCTCGCACCTTTCCCCTTGTCGCTGCGCAGTTCGGCATTGAGTTGGAAATCGACCATCGTGTTTTCTCCTCAGAACAAAAATACCGCCCACAGGCGGCACGTGTTGCCTTCCCCGCGACCAGGGTCGGCAATGAAAAAGTGATCAGTTGCAGGTTGCAAGTTACAAGACAACACGCTTGATCACTTGCCCCTAGCTACTTGTCACTCATTCAACCCCTTCAATCCATAAACAGCGAACTGACCGATTCTTCCCGGCTGATGCGCAAGATCGTCTCGGCCAGCATCTCGGCAATACTGAGTTGACGAATGCGCTTACACGCCCTGGCCTCCGGCCGTAGCGGAATGGTATCGGTCACCACCAGTTCATCGAGCTGCGAGCGCTCCAGGTTCCCGATGGCGTTGCCCGACAGTACCGGATGCGTGCAATACGCCACCACCCTCGCGGCACCATTCTCCTTGAGCGCGCGCGCGGCCTCGCACAAGGTCCCGGCGGTATCCACCAGGTCGTCCACCAGCACGCAGGTCTTGCCCTCCACGTCGCCGATGATGTGCATCACCTTCGCTTCGTTCGGGCGCGGACGCCGTTTGTCGATGATCGCCAGGTCGGCATCGTCCAAACGCTTGGCCACCGCCCGGGCGCGCACCACGCCGCCCACGTCGGGCGACACCACGATGAGGTTGGGATACTTCTGGCGCCAGATGTCGCCCAGCAGGATCGGCGAGGCGTAAACGTTGTCCACCGGCAGATCGAAGAAGCCCTGGATCTGATCGGCGTGCAGATCCACCGTCAACACGCGGTTCGTGCCCACGCTTTCCAGCATGTTCGCCACCACCTTGGCGGTGATCGGCACACGCGCGGAGCGCGGCCGGCGGTCCTGGCGCGCGTAACCGAAATAGGGAATCACCGTGGTCACGCGCTGAGCCGAGGCGCGGCGGATGGCATCCACCATCACCAGCAGTTCCATCAGATTGTCGTTGGTCGGCTGGCAGGTGGGCTGCACGATGAAAACGTCCTTGCCACGGACGTTCTCCATGATCTCCACCATCACCTCGCCGTCGCTGAAGCGACTGACGAGCGCCTTGCCCAACGGCAGCTTGAGGTGATTGACGATATTGATCGCCAGTTGCGGGTTGGCATTACCCGCAAAGATCATCATCCTGCTATCGGGCACGGCGGATTACCACTCTAGTTATGTACTCGGCACTTGAAGTTGGCTGGGGTGCCAGGATTCGAACCTGGGTATGCTGGAATCAAAATCCAGTGCCTTACCGCTTGGCGACACCCCAATAAAAACGACTGAACGTTAAGGATTGAGCACCTGAGCCCCAGATCGTCACTCAGTCCTTAATGCTCAGTCGATCCAATAAGGGAGAATGATTCAAACCCTTGGCCACAAATCCCCGCCATGCTGCGGGAAGCCGCTCCAGCACTGCGCGCGCCTGCTCCTCCGTGGCGAAAGGAGCGAACACGCATGCCCCGGTTCCCGTCAGCCGGGCCGGGCCGAAGGCCGACAGCCAGCGTTGCGCTTCCGCGATCTCGGGGTAACGCGCGAACACCACCGCTTCGCAATCGTTACGACACAAACCCGAGAGAAAGTCCGATATTGTGACCGGCCGCGAATTGCGTGTCAATTCGGATGCAGAGAATATGGCGGCCGTGGAGACGGTAACGGGCGGCTCGATCACCACGTACCAGGGCTCCTCCAGGTTCACGGGAACCAGCCGTTCGCCGACGCCTTCCGCCCAGGCGGCCCGCCCGCGGACAAAGACCGGCACGTCGGCGCCGAGACGCAGCCCCAGCTCGGCCAGGCGATCCACCGACAGGTTTAGCCCCCACAGCTCGTTGAGGGCCACCAGCGTGGTGGCGGCGTCGGAACTGCCGCCCCCCAGGCCGCCGCCCATCGGCAGCCGCTTTTCGAGCCGGATGTCCACGCCGAGCCGCGTTCCACCCGCCTCCTGCAACAGGCGTGCGGCGCGCACCGTCAGGTCATGGTCTTCCGGCACGCCTGGAAGCGGGTCGATCCGACGCACGATCCCATCCTGCCGCACCTCGAAATGGAGGGTGTCGCACCGGTCCAGGAACTGAAAGATGGTCTGAAGCTCGTGATACCCGTCGGGCCTGCGGCCGACAATGTGCAGGAACAGGTTCAATTTGCCGGGGGCCGGCCAGGCAGAGTTACAGGCAGCAAGTGGCAAGCGGTAAGAATCCTTGCAACTCGTGACTTGTGGCTTATCACTTGCCATGACTCAGACCAGATCCCACCGGTCCACCACCAGGCGCACCTTGTACCGGCCGTTGTCCAGGACGATCCGGTCCGGCAGTTCCAGATCCCCCACAGCGCGATAGCTGGTATAGGAGACGCTCCAGCCGCCCTGGCGCAAACGCGCCAACCGGCCATGGCCGTCCAGCACGGACTCGGCAGCGCCGTCGCGCGGGTCCGGCTGGCCCAGCACCCAGTAGCGCAGGCTCGCCACCGGCAGCGCCACCCCGGTTCGCTCGCGCAGCAGACTCTCCGCGTCCGAGGAGCGGTACACCTCCCCCTTCGAGGTCTGAGCCACCACGCCGCCGGATGCGTCGCCGCGCAACTGCAGAGATCCCCCGCCCAACGGCGCGATCACGCGCAGATCGTACGTATCGGGATGTTGGCGCCAATGCACCGAGGCGTTCCACCCCTCATCCGGCGTGTAAACGGCCACCCGCCCGGACAGCGTCCACACCTGCACCGTCCGCAACACCTGCTGCCGCAGCTCCCAGCGCTGTTGCGCCTCGGCGTCACTGAGCCGCGGCGCGGGCGTCGCGCAGGCAGTGAGCAGCGCGACGATGCCGACCCAGAAAAACGGTCTCATGGGTTGAAGCGCTTCATCACTTCGACCAGGACTCGGTTCTTAGGATCCTTCTTCATCCCTTGCGCCCAAATCTCACGCGCTTCGTCCCGTCTCCCGTTCACCCACAACACCTCTCCGAGATGCGCGGCGATCTCCGCGTCGCCGCTCATTTGGAAGGCGCGGCGCAGATGTTTCAGAGACTCCTCGTGGTTGCCCAAGCGGTACTGCACCCAGCCCATGCTGTCGATCACGGCCGGATCGTCCGGGAGCAACTCCAGGGCACGCGCGATGTACTCGGCGGCCTCGGCGTAACGGTCCGTGCGATCCGCCAGGGTATAGCCCAGGGCATTCAAGGCATGGGCGTTGTCGGGATCGCGCTCAAGCACTTTACGCAGATCCCGCTCGGTCACATCGAGTTGGTCGAGTTGCTCGGCCAGCAGGGCACGCGCGTAAAGCAGATCGTTGCTGTCCGGAAACAGGAGAATGGCCTCGCTGTACAGGGTCATCGCCTCCTGACTCCTGCCCACCTCGTTGAGGATCTCTCCTTCCGCCAGATAGATGCGCACGGCGCTGTCCGGATCCTGCATGCGCAGGCCCTGGAGGTGATCGCGGGCGCCCCGCATGTTGTCCTCCTTCGCCAGCAGGCTTGCGATCCGGATCTGCGCCTCGAGGTAATACTCGCCCTGGGGCACCTTGGCGTACCAATGGCGCGCCTCGGTGAACCGCTCCTGATCCTCAGCGATACGGCCGAGATAGTAGTGCGCTTCGTCGACCCGCTGGCCCAGCCCGGCCAGTTCCGAGAAATAGCGCTGCGCGTCGTCCATGTGCTTGGCATCGAGCGCCAGCAGGCCGAGGGCATACAGCACATCGGGATTCCCAGGGCTCTGCTGCGCCAGCAACTCAAACTGCGACCGCGCTTCATTCAGACGCTGGGCCTCCACCAGCAGGCGGGCATAGGTGAGCCGCAGCTTGGTATCCTGCGGGTTGGCCGCGACCGCCTGTTCCATCTCCGCGACCGCCTGTTCCATCTCCCCCTGGCGGATGCGGATCTGGGCGCGCAGTAGATGGAGGTCGGTCCACTCAGGTTTCAGCTTCAGCGCATTTTCCACCTTCTCCAGGGCCAGGGCCGGCTGGTTCGCACGCACCGCCAGTTGCGCGTACGCGAGCAGCGCGTCCGGGCTGTCCGGGTACCGATCGACCACCCTACCCATCAACTCCAACGCCGCCGTCTGGTCCGGCTCCCGGCTCAACCAGCCGGCAATCAATGCAAATCCCCGGTCTGTCTCTCCCCCGGTCAGAGCGAGCACCCGCTCCACTTGGCTCAGGGCCCGTTCCTGATCGCCCTTGTGCAGATAGAGCGCAGCGAGCGCCTGATGTGCCTCCACGCTGTCGGGATCGAGTTCGATCCAGCGTTGCGCCGCAATCAAGGCGGTGTTTTCGTCGCGGGCAAAGATGGCGACCCGGGTGGCACGCTCCGCGATCTTGGGGTCGTCGCTCGCCCGGGCCGCGCTCAAATACGAGCTCACCGCCACATCCAGCCTGCCGCGCTGACCGGCAACCTCACCCACCAGCACCTCATACAACAGGTCGGCCGAATACCGTTCCTCCGGGCTTTCCTTCTTTCCGGGCTCGCCTTCGGACACCCTGGCCTCCACGGACGGCGCCGGTTGCGACGGCACGATCGGGGGGACCGACGTGCCCGATGGCGCGCTCGATTCCGCCACAACGGCCACCCCGGGAGCGGCGATCCTGGCACAGGCAATCAGCAGGGCAAGGGAGGCAAGGATGGTCAGGCGCAGAAAAATATTCATGGAATGGATTCCAGATGGGCGCAACCCGAATGGATGCCGGGTCTCCAGGCCCCTAATATACTCAATTTTGAACCCTCTTTCCGCCCGACCGTTCCACGCCTTGATGCTCATCACTTGTAATCCCCCAGCGCATAACGCAGAATTCTTTAGCTAATTCTGTTTGGCATACACTCCATGGCTCTTCTGGCCCTTGGCATCAATCATCGCACAGCGCCTGTCGACATCCGTGAGCGGGTGGCGTTCACCCCTGAGCGCCTGCCCGGAGCCCTCACCGAGGTGGTGGCGCTGCCGCAAGTCAACGAAGCGGCCATCCTGTCCACCTGCAACCGCACCGAGGTCTATTGCGACCTGGAGGGAGTGGACAGCGAGCCGGTAATCGAGTGGTTCCGCGCGTTCCACAAGCTGCGCCGGGAGGACATCAATCCCTACCTGTACCTCTTCCCGCATCAGGCGGCAGTGCGCCAGATGCTGCGGGTGGCAAGCGGGCTGGACTCCATGATCCTGGGCGAACCCCAGATTCTCGGCCAGATGAAGACCGCCTACCGGGAGGCCATCAAGGCGAACACCCTGGGTCCCGTGCTGGGCCGACTATTCCAGTACACCTTCACGGTGGCCAAACGGGTACGCACCGATACCGCCATCGGTGCGAGCCCCGTATCCGTGGCATTCGCCGCGGTCAGCCTGGCCAAGCAGATCTTCGGCGACCTGAACGAGCAGACCGCGCTGCTCGTGGGCGCGGGCGAGACCATCGAACTCGCCGCCCGCCACCTGCACGAGAACGGCATCGGCCGCATGATCGTGGCCAACCGGACCCTGGAGCGCGCCCACACCCTGGCCTCCGAGTTCAACGGTTACGCCATTGCCCTGTCAGAGCTTACGGCGCACTTGGCCGAGGCGGACATCGTCCTCTCCTCCACCGCGAGTCCCTTGCCCATCCTGACCCGCCAGGAGGTGGAACGCGTGCTGAAAGTACGCAGACACCGCCCCATCTTCATGGTGGATATCGCGGTGCCCCGGGATATCGAGGCAGAAGTAGGCGAGCTGGAGGATGTCTATCTTTATACCGTCGACGACCTGCAGGAGATCATCCAGGAAAACCTCCAGTCCCGGCAGGCGGCAGCCGAGCAGGCGGAGGAGATCATCGAAGTGCAGGTCAGCCATTTCATGGGATGGTTGCGCTCCCTCGACGCCGTTTCCGCGATACGGGCCTACCGCTCCCGCGCCGAGATCACCCGCAACGAAGTGCTGAACAAGGCCCGGCGCCTCCTGGCTCATGGGAAGAATCCGGAAGAAGCGCTCCAGTACCTGGCCCATACCCTGACCAACAAACTGATTCACGACCCCTGCGTGCAGATGAGACAGGCGGCCTATAGCGGCCGTGTCGAAATCCTCGACGCTGCGCGGGAGGTGCTGCACCTGCCCACCCCGGCGGAGGCTGCCGCGGACAACGCCCGGCAGTCCACAGCGGAAGAGCTTGTGGCGATGATGGTCATCACGCACACCGACACCTGAGCATGAACCGCTCCGTACTTAGCAAACTCGAAAACCTGACTGGCCGTTTCGAAGAAGTGAACGCCCTGCTGGCAGAGCCGGAGGTGGTGAGCAATCAGGAACGCTTCCGCGCGTTGTCCATGGAGTACGCCCAGCTCAGCCCCGTGGTGACGTGCTTCAACAAGTACCGCGAGACATTGCACGACATCGCGGCGGCGCAGGACATGCTCAAGGACGCCGATCCCGAGATGCGGAACCTGGCCAATGAGGAACTGCGCCGGGCCGAGGAACGCAAAGAGCAACTGGAGCGGGAACTGCAGGTGTTTCTGCTGCCGAAGGACCCCCATGACAGCGGCAACATCTTCCTGGAAATCCGCGCCGGCACGGGGGGCGACGAAGCGGCGCTGTTCGCCGGCGACCTGTTCCGCATGTATTCCCGCTATGCCGAGCAGCGCGGCTGGCAGGTGGAGGTGCTGAACGAAAACCCGGGCGAACACGGCGGCTACAAGGAAATCATCGTCCGCGTCATCGGCCAGGGCGCCTATTCGCGCCTCAAATTCGAGTCGGGCGGCCATCGCGTGCAGCGCGTGCCCGAAACCGAATCTCAGGGGCGCATCCACACCTCCGCATGCACGGTGGCCGTAATGCCGGAAGTGGCCGAGATCGACCAGGTGGACATCAACCCGGCCGACCTCAAGATCGACACCTTCCGCGCCTCGGGCGCCGGCGGCCAGCACGTGAACAAGACCGATTCGGCCATCCGTATCACCCACTTGCCCACCGGCATCGTGGTGGAATGCCAGGACGAGCGCTCCCAGCACAAAAACCGGGCACGCGCCATGTCGCTGCTACAGGCCAAGCTGCTGGCGGCCGAGCGCGAGAAGCAGATCACCGAGCAGCAGCAGACCCGGCGCCTGCTGGTGGGCAGTGGCGACCGCTCCGAGCGCATCCGCACCTACAACTTCCCGCAGGGGCGGCTGACCGACCACCGTATCAACCTGACCCTCTACAAGCTGGACGACATCATGGAAGGCAACCTGGATCAGGTAATCGACCCGCTGATCCAGGAGTATCAGGCCGACCAACTGGCGGCGATGGGGGAACAGTAATCCTCATGCCGGGCACGCCGGTCGGCGCCGCACATCTCATTTAAAAACAGTATCTTGGACAAGTCACCTGCAACTCCAAGCATTTCCGCCGCCTTGCGCTGGGCCGCGGAACGGCTGGCGCCGTTTCACGACACCGCGCAACTGGACGCTGAAGTCCTGCTCGCCTTCGCCCTGGGGAAATCCCGCGCCCACCTCCACACTTGGCCGGAACGGGAACTGGATGCCGCGACATGGCACCGTTTCCAGGACCTGGTGGAGCGGCGCTGCAGCGGGGAGCCGGTGGCCTACATCACCGGGCACCGCGAGTTCTGGTCGTTGAGCCTGAAGGTCACCCGCGATACCTTGATTCCCCGCCCCGAGACGGAGTTGCTGGTGGAGTTGGCCCTCACCGCCCTGCCCGCGGATCGGCCCGGCCGGGTCGCGGACATCGGCACCGGAACGGGCGCCATCGCCCTCGCCATCGCCCGTGAACGGCCGCAGTGGACAGTGGTGGCGACCGATGTTTCCGACCCGGCTCTGGAAGTGGCGCGCGGCAACGCGGAGCATTTGGGAATCCACAATGTCGAATTCAGGATGGGGGACCTATGCGAGCCGCTGTGCGGGGAGGCGTTCGACATGATCGTGTCCAATCCGCCCTACGTCGCCGCTGCAGACCCCCATCTTACGCAGGGCGACGTGCGCTTCGAGCCGACCGGCGCCCTCGTGGCCGGCCCCGACGGCCTGGACGTGATCCGCCGCCTGGCGCTCTGCGCGCGGGAACTCCTCGTGCCGGGCGGGCTGCTGCTGCTGGAGCATGGCTACGATCAAGCGGCGGCCGTGCGGGATCTGCTCTCCCGCCACGGCTATCGCGACATCGCCAGTCATCGGGACACAGCCGGTTGCAGCCGGGCCGTGAGCGCACGCCTTTGATGTAACTACGCCTACCCCTTTCCTGAGCGCGCCGATCTTACTACCATGTCTATTACCGGATGCGGTTTTGCCCGGTTCCGTTATCAGTCACTTTCGCCAGGGATATCGATTAGATGAAAACACATCCGCCAATCACGGTGTCCGACCGAGACTACGAACGCCTGGAACGGCTGCTGGACAACCCGTCATACAAAAACCTCCCCGGCATCGCAGCCCTGCGTGTGGAGCTGGACCGGGCGGAGATTGTGGATCCGGAAAAAGTTCCACCCGGCGTCATCACGATGAATTCGACGGCCCGATTCGTGGACGAAGAGACCGGGGATGAGCATGAAATGACACTGGTTTATCCACCCGATGCGGACGGCTCAGCCGGAAAGGTTTCCATTCTGGCCCCGGTGGGCAGCGCCCTGCTCGGCCTCTCGGTGGGCCAGACCATCGAGTGGCCGCTTCCCAGCGGCCGCAAGGCCAAGCTGCGCGTTCTGGATGTGACATACCAGCCCGAGGCTGCGGGGGAATTTCACCGGTAGTCGCTTCGCTCCCTTCCGCATGATCCAAGCGGCAGTCCGGCCGCTTGGATCGACCGCCTCGCAACCGTCTTTCCAATCTCCGGGCCGCCATCTGGCTTGACTCACGAGGCAATCCGCATGGACACCATCAACACCATTGCCCTCACCATGGGCATCGCCTGGGCCAGCGGCATCAATCTGTACGCTGCCGTCTTCATGCTCGGTTACCTCAACACAACGGGGCACATCGTGCTCCCGCCGGACCTGCAGGTGTTGAGCGATCCGCTGGTCCTGGCGGCGGCAGGCTTCATGTACGTGACGGAGTTCTTCGCCGACAAGACCCCCGGCGTCGATACCGGCTGGGACGCCATCCACTCTTTCATCCGCATCCCGGCGGGGGCGGTGCTGGCGGCGGGCGCAGTGGGCGACGTCTCGCTCGCAGCGGAACTGGCCGCCCTTCTCATCGGCGGCACGCTCGCCGCGGGCAGCCACGCCACCAAGGCAGGCAGCCGCATCCTGATCAACGCGTCGCCGGAGCCGTTTTCCAACTGGGCCGCCTCCGTCAGCGAGGACGTACTGGTGATCGCCGGGCTGTGGGCGGCGCTGTATCACCCCATCGTTTTTCTGCTGGTGCTGGTGGTGTTTATCGCCACGACCATCTGGCTGTTGCCCAAGATCTGGCGAGGCATCAAGCGGGTGTTCGCTTTTTTCGGCAGACTGCTCGGCGTGACGCCCCGGGACGATGCGGCGCCCGGCGGCAACCCACAGGCGGTGGGGCATGCCCCCCGCCCGCCCGGTGCCAAAAAATAGGCGGAAAGTGATAATCTTCACCCTATGAAGACGAAAGATCTTACTATCGCGATCGTTGCTCTGGTTCTGCTCGGTGCATTGGCTTTCGTGTGGCTTGCCCCCAGCGGGCTGAAGCAGGCACCGGATATCGCCGTCACCACCCTCGACGGCCGTACCATCCGGCTGGCCGAGCTGCGCGGCAGACCGGTCCTGGTCACCTTCTGGGCCACGAGCTGCCCGGGCTGTGTGCAGGAAATGCCGCACCTGATCGAGCTGTACCACGAACTTGCGCCCAAGGGACTGGAGATCATCGGCATTGCCATGTCCTACGACCCGCCAAACCATGTCATGCAGATGGCCAAGGAACGGCAGATCCCATATCCGATCGCCCTGGACACCACCGCCGCCGCGTCCCAGGCCTTCGGCGAGGTGAAACTCACGCCCACCTCGTTCCTGATCGCGCCGGACGGCCGCGTCGTCCAGCAGAAGATCGGCGAGATGGACATGCCCATGGTGCGGCAGACCATCCTGAACATGCTCGCCACCAGGACCGCTTCCGCCGGCTGATCCTCGGCGACCCACGCAAATCAACAACGAAATCGGCTTGAGGGAGATTGGGGATGCTTTGGGTGAAGGCCTTTCACGTCATCTTCATGGTCACGTGGTTCGCCGGGCTGTTCTATCTGCCGCGGCTGTTCGTCTACCACGCCATGAGCGAGGACACGATCAGCCGGGAGCGGTTCAAGGTCATGGAACGGAAGCTCTATTACGGCATCACCACACCGGGCGCCATCATCACGGCCGTGCTCGGCTTCTGGATGCTGTTCGCCCACTGGGAGGCGTTTTCCCGCGTGGGCTGGATCCACGCGAAGCTCACGCTCATTGCCCTGCTGATTGCGTATCACGTCTACTGCGGTGTGCTGCTGCGGGATTTCGCACTCGACCGCAACCGCCACGGCCACGTGTACTATCGCTGGTTCAACGAAGTTCCGGTGCTGTTCCTGATCGCCATTATCCTGCTGGCGATCGTCAAGCCGTTTTGACCGGCGCCGCACCTGCGGCCCGGATGCCGCCCACGAGGACAGCGATATGGTCAGAACCGTCTATTGCACCGTGCTCAAGCGCGAGGCGGAAGGACTGGACCGCCCGCCCCATCCCGGCGAACTGGGAAGGCGCATTTACGAGAACGTGTCCCGGGAAGGTTGGCAGCGCTGGCTCGAACGCCTCACCATGATCATCAACGAAAACGGCCTGAGCAGCGCGGACCCCGCCAGCCTGCAACTCATCGAGCGGCACATGCGGGGATTCCTGTTCGGCGAGGGCGAGTACGGCGGACTGCCCGCCGGATTTCGGCCGCAAAAGAAGTAGCAGGCAGCCCAAACGATACCCTCGTCACTTGCCACTCATCGCTTGCACTTTGATGAGCGGCGCCACCACGACCCGCAGGCGGGCATGGGCGGCGCGCAGGGCCTGTTCCGCCAGCTCCGGCGTGGGTGCGCGGGCGAAGATGAATCCCAGATAGCTCGCCCCTTCCGGCAGCGGCACCAGTTCGTAGCCTTCGCGTACGCTGATCTCCACCTCCTCGATGAACGGCACCTTCTGCGCGGCCAGCACGCCTTCCACGCGCCGCAGCACGCCGGCCTGCGGAATCGGGATCATGAGCACGCCTGCGGCGCCCGCTTCCGCCTCCAGCGCCAGGGAGCGGCCGATGGCGCGCGCCAGCACGATATCCTCAAGTCCATGCCCGGTCCCGAAGCGCAGCAGGCGCGCGCACTGCCCACCGATGGTACGCGCGGCCAACTCCAGTAGCCACGCCTCCCCGCCGTGCACCCGCACCTCGGCGTGCGCCGGCCCTTCGCGCAGTCCGTAGGCCGCGCACGCCTCGGCCACGCGCTCCCGTATGCGCGCTTGCAGCGGAACCGGCAGGCGCGAGGGCGTCACGTAATAGGTCTCTTCGAAAAAAGGGCCATCGAGCGGGTCGGGCTTGTCGAACAGTGCCAGGACCTTCAGTTCGCCGCCCTCCAGCATCCCCTCCAGCGCCAACTCGGGGCCGGGAACGAACTCTTCCACCAGGACATGGCTGCGCTCTTCGGGATCGTGCAGTTCGGCCAGGATGGGGCGGATGCGAAGACAGGCCGCGCGCAGTTCGTCCAGATCATTGGCTCGGATGACACCGCGGCTCGCGGACAGGGAAAGCGGCTTCGCCACACAGGGAAAATGCAGCCCTCGGATCTGTCTCGTCAACGGCGCATCCAAGTGAATGCGCCGATGGCGCGGCACCGGAAGACCCGCCTCCCGCAACCGCGCCCGCGCCCAATCCTTGCGCCGCGCGTAGGCCGCCGCCAGGGGCGGATTGTGCGGCAGGCCGAGAGCCCTGGCCGCGCGGCTGGCCAGTTCGACTGTGGAGTCATCACTGCCCACCACACCCGTGATCGGGCGCGCGGCGGCGACCGCGAGCATTGCCTGCAGCGCGGCATCCGGACAGGCAAGATCGATGTGCACTCCCTCGGCAATCTCGCTCACCAGCGAGTGCCTGCCCGGAGAGGCGATCAGCATGTCGACGCCAATCCGTTGCGCCGCCTTGAGATAGGGGGCAATGCGATAACTGTTGTGGGGCGCGACGAGCAGAACGCGCGGACGTTCCGCTGCCACAGGCACGGCGAGGGATCGCTCAGGCACAGCCTCCGCCGGCGGCGCCGCACCCGCCGCAGGCCCCGGAGCCGCCCACCGTGGCGAAGACATTGCGGAACACGAAGCTCGCACCCGCCGGGCGCTCGATGAAATCGATCTCTGTACCGTGCAGATAATTGAGGGCTACCGCATCCACGTAAACGGCAAAGCCTTCGCCCTGAAAGATACTGTCGTATTCGGTGCGAGCATCGGTGAAGGTCATGCCATATTGCATCCCGCTGCAACCGCCTCCGCCGACGAATATGCGGATGCCGATGATCTCCTCGTCCACGTCCGCCATCAGTTCGGCCATCTTCCGCTGCGCCGCGGGCGTGATGCGCAACTCCTCCGGCGTGATCACGCCGGTGAATTCGGCCCTCTTTTCGGGTACGGAAAGGACGGGTTCTTGCATCATGACGGATTCCTTGCATTGCGGCCGTATCACAGTAGACACGGAAATCCCGGCGGATGTCGCGTATGACAATCCAGCATTGCGTTCTTCTTTCCCTTAGCGCGTCAAAGCCGGGATGTCCGCTCTTGTTATCGCATGGTCGCGACCGCCACGACATGCGCTACCAATTGCCGGCACCGTTCATCTGATGTCGCGCGGCAAGACTGTACAAATGGCGCTCGGCATCCACCAGGTGCTGCCCCCAGTGAAGATGAAAACTCGACGACCAAAGCCCCCACGCCTTCTCGGGCTGTCGCTTATCCCACAGCGAGAGACCGTATTTCAGGTCGAAATAGATGTCGGTGAGATCATCGGCAAGGCTGCCGGACATCTGCGGCCCGACATGATCCGCATCGAATTCGAGCCAGTAAGAGTCCCACTTGCCGAGCGACCGGCGCAGCCGGGAGAAGAGATCGAAACGCACATCATAATCCGGCAGCGGATAGTAATTATATTTCACCGGCGGTGCGTCCAACCTTACGATGGCCGCATGCAGACGTGGCAGCAAGTGCGCCACACGCTCCAAACTTGATCCTCCATGAAAGTGGTCGATCAGATCACAGTAGTCCCTGGCGACAGCAGCCATTTCGCTGACTTTGGGATCGGGTGTCGACATCCTGGTTCACGTCTCATTTCCAAAACCCCTGCACTCGTTTTAAGTGTAGTCAAGCCTATTACGGAGAACGCACGAAATCTGTCGGGCGCGACGGCACGCGTCATCATCGAAAGATTCATTGCCGATTGCCGGCCCCACGCCGGTTCATTATGCTCAATGCCCTGTTTTTCAGGCGCGGTGCAGCACACGACGGTGCTACAATCGCCCTACCGGCACCATCGGCGCGTCGTGCGAGGTAGCACCATGACAATGCAGCAGACCGTTCCCGTCGTCATCACCCTGTCCGGCAACGACCCCACCGGCGGCGCAGGTATCCAGGCGGACATCGAAGCGCTCGCCAGCATGGGCTGCCATGCCGCCCCCGTGGTGACCGCCATTACCGTGCAGGATTCCCAAAGCGTGAAGGCCTACGTGCCGCTGGATTCGGACCTGATCATCGCCCAGGCCCGCGCCGTCCTGGAGGACATGCCCATCGCCTGCATCAAGCTCGGCCTGCTGACCAGTGTCGAAACCGTGGAGGTGGTGCACTCCCTGCTGACGGATTACCCGGACATCCCCGTGGTGATGGAGCCGGTACTGGTGCCCAACGCCAGCCGCGCGCTCACCGACAACGGTATCGCGGAGGCCATGAGCACCCTCCTGTTTCCGCTGGTTACCGTGCTGACCCCCGATCATGCGGAAGCACGGCAACTGGCGCCCGAGGCCGACACCATCGATGCCTGCGGCATGGCGCTGCTCGATCGGGGTTGCGAGTTCGTCCTGGTGACCGGAGCCCACGAAAATGCGGCGGAAATAACCAACACCCTGTACGGCAACCACCGCATATTGGAGTCTTTCACCTGGCAACGGATCGAGGGCGCTTTCCATGGGGCGGGCTGCACGCTGGCATCCGGCATCGCCGGGCTGCTGGCGCAGGGCCTGGAACCCTTCACCGCCATCCATGAGGCGCAGGAGTACACCTGGGAGAGCCTCAAGCGCGGCTATCGCATTGGCATGGGCCGGCACTTTCCCAACCGGCTGTTCTGGGCGCGCAGCGAAGAGGAATCCGAATGAGCAGGATGAGCAGGTTTCATCTGCACGGCCTGTACGCCATCACGAACGAGGCGCCGGACGCCTGCGAATTGTCAGACCGCGTCGCCCGCGCCCTGCGGGGCGGCGCCCGCGCCATTCAATACCGCGACAAGAGCGGCGATGCGGCCCGCCGCCTGCAGGAGGCAGAGGCGCTGCGAGCGCTGTGCCGCGCCTACAATGTGCCATTGATCGTGAACGACGACGTGGAACTCGCCCGCGCCGTCGGCGCAGACGGCGTGCACCTCGGCAAGGACGACGCCTCCATCGCGGAGGCGCGGACCGCTCTCGGCGCCGGGGCGATCATCGGAGTATCCTGCTACAACTCTCTGGAACGTGCGCTGCAGGCCGACGCGGCCGGCGCGGACTACGTCGCTTTCGGCAGTTTCTTCCCGTCCTCCACCAAGCCGGCGGCAGTGCGGGCAAGCCTCGAATTGCTCGGCACGGCACGGGCGCAAATCCGCCTTCCCATTGTTGCCATCGGCGGCATAACGCCGGAGAATGGCGCTCAACTGGTCGCGGCGGGGGCGGACATGCTCGCCGTAATCCAAGGCGTGTTCGGGGCACCGGACCCGGAAGCCGCCGCGCGCCGCTACGCGGCATTGTTTTGAAAAGTTTCGCGTCGCCAGTGGCAATGACAAGGGGAAGCACCCTTCCCTACACTACTTGCCACTTGTGACACACTACTTGTCGTTTGCCATTTGTCACTTTGTTAAGGAACGAACCGATGACCCGATCCCACGAACTGTTTTCCAGGGCCCAGCAGCACATTCCCGGCGGCGTGAACTCCCCCGTGCGCGCGTTCCGCGGCGTGGGCGGCGAGCCGGTGTTCTTCCGGCGCGGTGAGGGCGCCTGGCTGTTCGACGAGGATGGGCGCCGCTATATCGACTACGTGGGCTCGTGGGGGCCGATGATCGTGGGACACGCCCATCCCGAGGTGATCCGCGCAGTGCAGGAGACCGCCGCCCAGGGGCTCGGCTTCGGCGCCCCCACCCTGCTTGAGATCGAGATGGCCGAGAAGGTGTGCGAACTGGTGCCGTCCATGGAGATGGTGCGCATGGTCAGTTCCGGCACCGAGGCGACCATGAGCGCCATCCGCCTCGCCCGCGGCTTCACCGGGCGCGACAAGATCGTGAAGTTCGAGGGCTGTTACCACGGCCATTCCGACTCGCTGCTGGTGAAGGCGGGTTCCGGCGCGCTGACCTTGGGCGTGCCCACCTCGCCGGGCGTGCCGGTGGCGCTCGCCGAACACACCATCACCCTGAACTACAACGACATCGACCAGGTGCGCGAGGCCTTCGCCCGGGTCGGCCATCAGATCGCCTGCGTGATCGTGGAGCCGGTGGCGGGCAACATGAACTGCATTCCACCCGCGCCGGGATTTCTGGAGGGGCTACGTGCGATCTGCGACGAATACGGCTCCGTGCTGATCTTCGACGAGGTCATGACGGGCTTCCGGGTCGCCCTGGGCGGCGCCCAGCAGCACTACGGCGTCAAGCCGGACCTCACCACCCTGGGCAAGGTCATCGGCGGCGGACTCCCGGTAGGCGCCTTCGGCGGCAGGCGCGAGATCATGGAGCAGATCGCCCCCCTTGGCCCGGTCTATCAGGCCGGCACCCTGTCGGGCAATCCGGTGGCGATGGCGGCGGGGCTCGCCACGCTCCGCATCATTTCGCAGCCGGGCTTCTTCGAGCGCCTGTCCGCCGCCACCAGGAATCTGGCGGAGGGCATGGTGGAACGCGCCCGCGCCGCGGGCATCCCGATGACCGCCAATTATGTGGGCGGCATGTTCGGTCTGTTCTTTACCGAACAGCCGGAGGTGCGCAGCTACCACCAGGTGGTGAGCTCCAACGTCGACCGTTTCCGGCTGTTCTTCCACGGCATGCTGGCACAGGGCGTTTACCTGGCGCCTTCCGCCTTCGAGGCGGGATTCGTATCCGCCGCCCATGGCGACGCCGAAATCGAGGCCACCCTCAAGGCGGCGGAAGAGGTGTTCGCTACGCTCTGAGTCGGCGCTTATGCCGAAGTGAATAGCCAATCCCGGCGCGGCATGGTTCCAAGCCGCGCCGGAGGGTCACCCTGTCTTCGCCCAACCCGAACGAATGGAAGGAATAAACGCCACACGAAGCGCCAAAAGCACCCGCCTTCCGCATCCTCAATTCACATCTTGATTGCCCGACCGAGCGAAATTCAATTTTATAGGTCTAATTATAGTTAGCCTGGCTATGCTTTCTTATAGTTAGCCATGTCAGGTATTTTTTCCATGCAACCGGGAGTCCAGATACCAAGGAGGCTGGCTATGAAGACAGCGATCGCAGCCGCAGTTTCTGCTCTGCTGTGCGGCATGGCTTATGCCGCCGACGATACTACCAATAACCGCGTCGCGGATGACAGATCGGCAGCAGAGGTCAGCGCGTTCGAACCACTGCCGGGAACGGAACGCGGGACGCTCAACAACGGCCAGCTCAGCACCCGCGACTCTTACGGGCATATCTTGTCCGACCCGGACCTGTTCGCCGCTCCTGAGCAGTTGGCGGCCGAGGCGGAGGAGCCCGCCACCGCCATCGAGATCAGCCAGTTCGAGGAGCACCCGGGCATAGAGCGTGGGCCGCTCAACAACGGCCAGCTCAACAGCCGCGACTCTTACGGGCACATCCTGTCCGACCCCGAACTGTTTGACACGCCTCAGGCCGTGACCGACACCGAACCGGCAACGGCCATCGAGATCAGCCAGTTCGAGGAGCACCCGGGCATAGAGCGCGGACCGCTCAACAACGGCCAACTCAACAGCCGCGACTCTTACGGGCACATCCTGTCCGATCCGAAACTCTTCGGGAATTATTAGCACCCGCACCAGGAGGGATGGCAGGCATGGAGCCGCGCACAAAAGCAGTGGAGGACAAAAGAGCCTCCACTGCTTCTCTTCCTGCCGGATGAACAGCGCACGGGCGTCCCCTGGATCAGGTGATATCCAGGTACTTCAGCATATCGGCCAAGCTTTCCAGAAGCTGCACGGGGTCGTCCAGTTGCAGCAGGTATTGCTTTTGATCCAGCGGCAAGGGTAACAACTCCGCCAAGCGGTAGCCGATCCAGCCGGCGTCATCGTAGTTCCACTCCGCCGACGCATGCTGCTCGCCGATCTGCGCGACGACACGCCGCAGCAGATCCGCCATGGGCAGAAAATGTTCCGGCACCCCGACGGCAGGCGCGTCGGGCAGAAACTCGACTTCCGCCATCACCAGCCGGTTCTGCCGCACATTCGTGCGGATCGTACGAAACCGCTGTCCGCCCACCGCCGTGATACCGAGCAAACCGTCGTGACGCAGGCTCCAGTCTACAATGCGCGCGAACGTGCCGATTTCGTATGCAGTGGCGGCGTCACCCACCTCCCGGCCTTCCCGGATCAGACAGACGCCAAACCCGGTACCGTTCTTCATGCAGTTGCCGACCATGTCGATGTAGCGCGCCTCGAAGATGCGCAGGGGCAGCGAGCCGCCCGGAAACAGTACCGCATGCAGGGGAAACAGGGGAATTTCGCTATTGCTCATGGACAGGCTCGCCCCCGAGAATGCCGGCCCTACTTATCAATGCCCCAACGCGGCATCAATCGGTGCTCGATCTCCAGGTGATCCAGGATACGGGCGACGACAAAGTCCACCAGATCCTCGACCCGTTCCGGATGGTGATAAAACCCCGGATTTGCGGGCAGGACGACCGCCCCCATGCGCGCCAGGCGCAGCATGTTTTCCAGGTGAATGACGGAAAACGGCGTTTCGCGCGGCACCAGGATCAGCTTGCGCTGCTCCTTGAGCACCACGTCAGCGGCACGCTCGATCAGGTTGTCGCTGGTGCCGACGGCGATGGCCGCGAGCGTGCCGGTGGTGCAGGGACACACCACCATCGCCCGCGGCACCCCGGAACCGCTCGCCACCGGTGCGGTCCACTGCTCGTTTCCGAACACCGACAACTGGCCGGGCGCGGCCCCGAACCGTTCCGCCAACTGCCGCTGCATATCCATGGCGCGTCCCGTCAGTTTCACGTCGGACTCCATGGCCGCCACCATCTGTCCGGCGGGCGAAATCATCACATACACCTGCTGTCCCGTCTCGATGAGGCATTCAAGCAAGCGCAAAGCATAGGCGATGCCGGAGGCACCGGTAATGGCAAGGGAGATGGCGTCGGGACGGGAAGATCTCATAAATCAAATCTCAAGTTACAAGTAACAAATTCCGAGGTTGGCTTGCCACTTGTCACTTGCAACCTGCCTCTTGCAACGCCCGGAGCAACCGCTCGTGCAGGCCGCCGAATCCGCCGTTGCTCATGATGAGCACGTGATCGCGCGGCCGCATGACGCTGACAAGATGCGTAACGATGTCATCAATGGAGTGTAGGACACGCGCCCGCGTGCCGAGGGCCGCCGCCACGCCGCTCAGGTCCCAGCCCAGTCCCGCAGGCTGATACAACACCACCTGATCGGCCAGTTCCAGAGAGGGTGCGAGACTGTCCTTGTGCACGCCCATGCGCATGGTGTTGGAGCGCGGTTCGAGCACTGCGATGATGCGCTCGTTGCCGACCCGGCCGCGCAGACCGTCGAGGGTCGTGGCAATGGCGGTGGGATGATGGGCGAAGTCGTCATACACCCTGACGCTGCCCACCTCACCCCGCACCTCCAGGCGCCGTTTCACGCCCTGAAATTCCGCCAGGGCCGCGCAGGCAACCTCCGCCGGCACGCCCGCATGCCGGGCGGCCGCGATGGCCGCGAGGGCATTGTGAACGTTATGGCATCCCAACTGCGTCCACTCCACCGTGCCGACCGGCCGGCCTTGAACATGCACCTCGAAGCGGCTTCCATCCGGCGCAATATTCACGGCGTTCCATAGCGCGCCCTCCGCCGCGGCCTGCCCGACGCGAAAACGCTCCACCGGGGTCCAGCATCCCATTTCCGTCACCCGATCCAGCTCGGCGTCGTCGCCGGGCATCACGATCAGGCCGTTGCCGGGCACGGTACGCACCAGATGATGGAATTGGCGACGGATGGCTGCAACGTCCGGAAATATATCCGCGTGGTCGAATTCGAGATTGTTCATGATCAGCGTACGCGGCCGGTAATGGACGAATTTCGAGCGCTTGTCGAAAAAGGCCGTATCGTACTCGTCCGCCTCCACGACGAAGAAAGGGGCCTCGCCCAGCCGCGCGGAAATCCCGAAATTCTGCGGCACACCGCCTATCAGGAATCCCGGCTTGAGCCCCGCGTACTCCAGTATCCACGCCAGCATGCTGGAAGTAGTAGTCTTGCCGTGGGTACCCGCGACAGCAAGCACCCAGCGTCCCGCCAACACATGCTTGGCCAGCCACTGGGGACCAGAGGTATAGGTCAAGCCTCGGTTCAGTACGTATTCCACCGCGCGGTTGCCGCGCGCCATGGCGTTGCCCACCACCACGCAATCCGGTGCGGGCTCCAGGTGCGCAGGCTCGTAACCTTCCTGCAACGCGATGCCCTGGGCCGCAAGCTGCGTGCTCATGGGCGGGTAGACATTGGCGTCCGATCCGCTCACCTCATGGCCCGCCTCACGCGCCAGCAGCGCGATGCCGCCCATGAAGGTGCCGCAGATCCCGAGAATATGGATGTGCATCTGATCAACCCGCGTGTGGAAAAAACAAGCCCAGCACCCCCAAGGACAGAACAACATAGACGGTGCCGAGCAGAAGGCCCATCGCGTAGGATGTGGCCAGGGTATGACGCAGGATATGCCCGTTCACGGCCAGGGTCCAGAAGAACAGCACGAGCAGCAGCAGGGACTGAAAGGGCGCCGCAACCCCGGCAGCATCGGCCTGATAAACGGTAAGCACTAACGGCAATGCCGCCAGCCCCAGCAGCGCGCCTGTCCCCGCAAGCGCCGTGAGGGCCTGGTCGAAGCGTTCGGGCAATCCACGCCACCGCAATACCGCCCACAGCAGCGCCACCAGCAGAAGCGTATCCACCAGCGCCTGTGCGACGGCGCTGCCGAAACTGGCGCTGGGCAGAAGGATCATGACTCCGCTCGCGACGTATGCAAACAGCGTCAAGCTGCGCAGCACGCTGGAGGCAGGCAGATCCTGCGGCCCCGCACGCAACAGGCAGATATCGATGAAACGCCCGATCAGCTCACCCATGACGACAAGTCAAAAACGCGCCTTGGACGCATCCAAAGGCCGTGAGAATAGGTAACCCCAGGCATGTTCGCAACCCGCTCACCGCTCTTCCGGTTCCACCCGCAGCGCACGGAACGCCTCGTCTCCCGCGGGGCACGCAGCCCACAATACATGTAAAGCATAAGGGAGAAGCGATATCTTTTGCGCAGGGCACCGGTATCACGATCGCTTACGTTTCGCACCGGCAAAGCCCCGTGCGGCACGGCGACGCACGGCCGCGCCCCCGGCGCCACATGTCCAAGCGCTTGACCGCATGGGGCTATCTGACTATTTTTGCGTAGGGAGGAAACCGCGTAACGATTTCCCGAGGTGTACATAACAAAAAGCAATAAGCACCTTGCCAACCGGAAGTGACGCCAACCAGCAAGGAGGAATCCACGCATGGCACTGGAGACCAAATCCCGCTCGCTCCTATCCAGCAACGGCGTGCTCACACAGGACGGCAGGACTGATCGCTCCAGGAATTCCACTCTCGTCGGCTGGCTGCTGAACCGCTTGTACGAGAGCATCGGCCAGCCGCCGATCCGTATCCGGCTCTGGGACGGCACGGAGATCGGCGCCCCGGAAGACGCCGCCGCCCCCACCGTCACCATTCGCAACCGCAAGGCCTTGCTCCAGACCATGCTGTATCCGGAACTGTTTTTCGGTGAACTGTACTCCGAGGGCAGCATCGAAGTGGACGGCGAACTGCTGGAACTGCTGGAACTCGCCTACCGCGCCCTGCACGATGCACCGGCCCCCGGCGTATTGCGCAAACAGGCCATGCGCTGGCTGAGCCGGCCGCGCAAGAATTCCCTCGCGGGCTCCCGCCGCAACATTCATCAGCACTACGACATCGGCAACGACTTCTACCGCCTCTGGCTGGACGAAGAAATGGTCTATACCTGTGCGTACTTCCCCTCGCCCGAGGCCGCCCTGGAAGAGGCGCAGCGTGCCAAGATGGATCACGTGTGCCGCAAGCTGCGCCTGCAGCCCGGCGAAACGGTGGTGGAGGCGGGCTGCGGCTGGGGCTCGCTCGCGCTGCACATGGCCAGGCATTACGGCGTGTCGGTAAAGGCCTACAACATCTCCCGGGAGCAGATCCGCTTCGCACGGGAGCGGGCCAAGGCCTTGGGCCTGGACGACCGCGTGCAATTCATCGAAGACGATTACCGTACCATCGCCGGCAAGTTCGACGCCTTCGTTTCCATCGGCATGCTGGAGCACGTCGGGGCCGACCATTATCGGGATCTCGGCGCCGTGATCCACCGCTGCCTGCGGGAGAACGGCCGCGGCCTGATCCATTCCATCGGGCGCAACCGGCCTGCGCCGATGAACGCATGGATAGAACGGCACATCTTCCCCGGCGCCTATCCGCCCGCGTTGCGGGAGATGATGCACATCCTCGAACCCTGGGAGTTCTCGGTGCTCGACGTGGAGAACCTGCGCCTGCATTACGCCAAGACTCTGGAACACTGGCTCGACCGCTACGAACACCACGCCCCGCAGATCCGCGAGATGTTCGACGCCCGCTTCGTTCGGGCCTGGCGGCTGTATCTCGCCGGATCCATCGCGGCGTTCACCACGGGCGCCCTGCAACTCTTCCAGATCGTGTTCGCGCGCCCACGCGACAACGGCATTCCCTGGACGCGCGCCCACTTGTATCGGGATCAGGCGTTTCAAGCGCCGTCATGACGGAGCGCTGCGATGTCCTGATCGTTGGCGGGGGACCCGCAGGGTCTGCCTGCGCCTGGCGCCTGCGGCGCGCGGGGCTGGACGTCCTGGTGCTGGACAAGCAGGCCTTTCCCCGCGACAAGGTCTGCGCCGGCTGGATCACGCCGGCCGTGCTCAAGGCGCTGGACATCGACCAGGAGGATTACGCCGCCCGTCACGTGTTTCAGCCCATCACCCGCTTTCGTACCGGCGTCATCGGGGGCGGCTGGGTGGAAACGGCCTATGACGGCCCCGTGAGCTACGGCATCCGCCGTTGCGAATTCGACCATTACCTGCTCGCTCGCAGCGGGGCGCGGCTGCGCCTGGGGGAACCCGTGACGAAGCTGGAGCGGGACGGCGGCGAGTGGGTGGTCAACGGCTCCATCCGCACCCCCATGCTGGTGGGCGCGGGCGGACACTTCTGCCCCATCGCGCGCCACCTCGGCGCCCAACTCGGCCGCAATGAACCGGCGGTAGCCGCCCAGGAGATCGAGTTTCCCCTGAGTCCCCGCCAGGAGGCCCTGTGTCAGGTCGAGCCCGACCGGCCCGAGCTTTATTTCTGCCCGGACCTGAAGGGCTACGGCTGGTGCTTCCGCAAGCAGAACTACCTGAACGTCGGGCTCGGCCGACAGGACAATCGGGGGCTCGCGGAACATGTCGAGCTGTTCGTCGAATTCCTGAAGCGGCATGGCCGCATCCCGCCCGACCTGCCCGCGCGCTTCCGCGGCCACGCCTATCTGCTCTACGGCGCTGCGCCGCGCAACCTGGTGGACGACGCCGTCCTGCTCATCGGCGATGCCGCCGGCCTCGCCTATCCGCAAAGCGGAGAGGGAATCCGGCCCGCCATCGAGTCGGGCCTGTTCGCCGCCCAAACCATTCTCGCTGCAGGAGACGATTACCAGCGCGCCAACCTTAAGCCCTACCTCGCCCTGCTCGCAGAACGTTTCGGCGGGCGCCCGGACCGGAGTCCGCGACGTGCGGCACCGCCCCTGCCCGCCAAGGTACAGCAATTCCTCGCCGCCAGGCTTCTGGCGACTCGCTGGTTCTCCCGGCACGTGCTGCTCGACCGCTGGTTCCTCCACAATCATCAGGCGCCCCTGCGCGTGTAGCCCGCGCTCCCGCGCCTGCCCTACTTGCCCCGACCGGCAAACGGCGGTTTATTAGGGGGGGATACGCATCGATCCCGGACCCGAATGAAACGCAAACCGCACGACAAATACCGTTTTCCCTGGCGCGACGGCAACCAATTCCGCCTGTGGGTGGACGGCCGGCGCTTTTTTCCCGTGATGCTGGAGGCGATCGCCCAGGCACGCGCCTTCGTTTTACTGGAGATGTATCTGTTCGAGTCGGGCGCCGTGGCCGACCGCTTCATTTCCGCATTCGTCGAGGCTGCGCAGCGGGGTGTCAAGGTATACCTGTTGCTGGACGACTTTGGCGCCTGGGGGCTGCAGAACCAGGACCGGGCGCGGCTGGTCGAAGCGGGGGTGCGGTTGGCATGGTACAACCCGCTCCATTACGGCAAGCTGCGCCGTAACCTGTTCCGCAACCACCGCAAGCTGTTGCTGGTGGACGGTGAAGTCGCGTTTACCGGGGGGGTGGGCATCACGGACCAGTTCGATCCGCCCGGAGAGCCGGACAGCGCGTGGCATGACACGGTGATCGAGATCCGGGGCCCGAACGTCGCCGATTGGCAGACCTTGTTTGCCGAGACCTGGCAGCGCTGGTCCGGCCAGCCCCTGGAGCTTCCACCGACGCGGCCTGCACGGGCAGGATCGCAGCTCGGGCGAGTGGTGATAGCGCGCGCCGGGCGCGAGGTGGAGGTCAGGCGCTCGTTTGTGCGGGCCGTGCGAGCGGCGGAACGCCGGGTGTGGCTCGCCACCGCGTATTTCGTCCCTTCCTGGAAACTGCGCCGGGCCCTGCGGCGGGCGGCGCACCGTGGCGTCGATGTACGGCTGCTGCTGCCGGGACCGATCACGGATCACCCGGGGGTACGGCATGCCGGCCGACGCCTGTACAGCCGCCTGTTACGCAACGGGGTGCACATCTTCGAATACCAGCCGCGCTTCAGCCACACCAAGCTCATGCTGTGCGACGACTGGGTTTCTACGGGCTCCAGCAACTCGGACCGCTGGAACCTGCACTGGAATCTGGAGGCCAACCAGGAGGTGAACGACCGGCAATTCGCCGCCGAGGCGCAGGCGATGTTCGAGGCCGATTTCGCCGACTCGGTGGAAATCCACTATGAAGCATGGCACCGACGCCCTTGGTACCGACGCGTGCTGGAGTGGTTTTGGGGGAGCGTCGATACCTGGCTCGAACGTAGCAATCACTTTCGCCGCATACGCCGCAAGCCCAACCCCTGAGAACCCAAGTTCCAGCCTGGACATTTCATCGCGGATACCGGCGGAATGCGCCGCCCGTCGGCTAACGGCGTTTTGCCGATGCCTTGCCCGAGGCGGTCTTTTTCTTTGCGGGGGCCTTCCTGACGGAGGTACTCTTGACGGTGGACTGTTTCGTGACGCGTTTTGTCGTTTCTCTTGCTGCCGCGGCACTTCTCGCCGCGCCTTTCTTGGACGCCGCGGCCTTCACCGCCACCGCCTTCACGGAAGGCTTTTTCGCCGCCGGCTTCTTCGATGCAGCCTTTTTGGGCGCCGAAACAGCCTTTTTCGGAACCGCCTTTGGAGCCACCTTTGGAGTCGCCTTTGGAGCTGCCTTTTTCGCAGCGGCCTTTTTGGACGCCGTCTTTTTTGGTGCAGGCCGTTTGGCGGCCGGCACGGATTTCTTGGCGCCCGCCGACTCCTGGGACGTCTTCGTCAGGCCTTTCTTCGCGGTGCTCGCGGCCTTTCCCTTCTGGCTGTTCGTCACCTCGACGACGGACTTCGCGCCCTTCCCCGCAGCCTTGGCGACCTTTTTCGCCGTGCCCACCGTCCTCTTTCCGGCTGTGGGCACCGCCTCGGCAATGGTACTGGCCACCTCTTCCGCAGCAGCCAGCGCCACCTTGGCGGCCCGCACCACGGAACCGGCCCCGCTCGCGGCTTTCTTCCTGGGCGGGGTAGCAAGGGGCTGATGGTCCGTTGGTTCCTTTGGTTCCTGGGTTTCTTCGGACTTCTCCACCACAGCCAACGAATCCAGAACCGCCTTTATTTCCTCGAATATTTCGTCGATTTCCCCGCCCCCCTGGACCGTATGCAGAATCCCTCTCTTGCGGTAGTACTCGAGCACGGGGACGGTCTGGGCCTCATACACCCGCAACCGGTTGCTGATCGTCTCTTCCTTGTCGTCCGCGCGATGGCGCAGATTGCCGCCACATTCGTCGCAACGATCGTCCAACCGTGACGGAGAGGTATAAATGTTGTAGGTCCTGCCGCAGGACACGCAGGTGCGCCGACCGGTGAAGCGTTCCAGCAGGGTCTCGAAGTCCACGTCGATGACCACGGCCGCTTCCAGTGACTGGCCGATCGACTCAGCCATGGCGTCGAGCGCCTCGGCCTGGGCGATATTGCGCGGGAAACCATCAAGAATGAAGCCGGCCTTGGTATCGGGCTGACTTAATCGCTCCTGAATGACGCCGAGCAGCATGTCGTCCGTAATCGGCTGTCTCGCCTCCATGGCCGCCCTGATCTGCCGGCCGAGCGGGGTGTCGTCCGCTACCGCCGCCCGCACCAGATCGTTCAGGGGAACATGCGGTATCTTGTATGTCTCGGCGATCCGTTTGGCTTGCGTGCCCTTACCGGAACCCGGTGCCCCCAGTAGTACGATTCTCATCCTGCCGATCTCTCCAAGCGCTCGATGGCTTTCTGACCGCACGGTGGAATGCTAGTTTTTTCATATCTATATACATTTTTTTACATAGCCGGACCGTGCAAACGCGTTTAAGCTACTCTCACTGTGCAGCACAAGTCAATGAAGCGCATGAAATATGGGAAACATTGCGGTATGCTTGGCCGCAACGCAGTTCCACACCCACCGCGTAGCGGTTCGTAGAAACGGATTCAAGGTCAGATGAGCGCAATTCCAGACTTCAATGACAGCGAACTGTGGGTGGTGGAGACCACGCTCCGGGAGCGCTACGGCCAGCCCATCGATGTGGCATTGGCCGAAGTCGAAATGCGGCTCGACCCGAACTCCACCCAACTGACCCCGTGCCCCGCTGTCTATTGGAAGGCGGACGACTGCAACTTTATTCTTTGCAAGACGGGCGACAAGCGGTACCGTCCCCAGTTCTTTTACCGCGTCCACCAGCACTACGGCACCGGAATACCGGAATTCACGGACTTGGCGGAATGTGTCGTCACGCTGTTGCAGGTCCAGGCCGATCACGAAAGCGAGCGCAAGGGGCTCTATCCCGATGGTGACAAGTCCCGCTGAAACGCATCGAGACCTTCGTGCAGACCGTACCGCTCCCTCGCCCTCGCTGCCCCCCCTTTCGGCCCCCATCCGGGCCTCCCGACCTTCCTTTCTTTTCGACTGAACCCATGTTCCAGGGAGAATGACGCATGGCAAAGAAAAATGCCTTTTATGCCCAGTCCGGCGGCGTGACCGCCGTCATCAACGCCAGCGCCTGCGGTGTCATCGAGACCGCGCGCAAGCATAAGGACAAGATCGGCAAGGTCTATGCCGGGCGCAACGGCATCATCGGCGCGCTGACCGAAGACCTGATCGATACCAGCAAGGAGTCCGCCAGGGCGATTGCAGCCCTGCGCCACACGCCCGCCGGCGCCTTCGGGTCCTGCCGCTACAAGCTGAAGAGCCTGGAGGAAAACAAGGCGGAGTACGAGCGCCTGATCGAGGTGTTCGAGGCCCACAACATCGGTTATTTCTTCTACAACGGCGGCGGCGACTCCGCCGACACCTGTCTGAAGGTCTCGCAGCTTTCCAAGAGCATGGGCTACCCGATCCAGGCCATCCACGTGCCGAAGACCGTGGACAACGACCTGCCCATCACCGACAACTGCCCCGGCTTCGGATCCGTGGCCAAGTACGTTGCCGTCTCCACCCGCGAGGCCACCCTGGACGTCGCGTCCATGGCCCTGACCTCCACCAAGGTGTTCGTACTCGAAGTGATGGGCCGCCATGCGGGCTGGATCGCCGCAGCAGGCGGGATGGCGTCGGGTCCGGACATGGATCTGCCCATCGTGATCCTGTTCCCGGAGATTACCTTCGACAAGGAGAAATTCCTCGCCAAGGTGGACGAGAAGGTCAGGCAGTATGGCTATTGCTCGGTGGTGGTATCCGAAGGCGTGAAGGGGCCCGATGGCAAGTTCCTGTCCGATCAGGGCCTGCGCGACGCCTTCGGCCATGCGCAGCTCGGCGGCGTCGCCCCGGTGATTGCGAACATGGTGAAGGACGGCCTGGGCCTCAAGTACCACTGGGCGGTGGCGGACTACCTGCAGCGCGCGGCGCGCCACATCGCCTCCAAGACCGACGTGGATCAGGCCTACGCCATGGGCAAGGCCGCGGTGGAACTCGCCCTCAAGGGCTACAACTCGGTGATGCCCACGGTGGAGCGCGTCTCCAGCAAGCCCTACCGATGGAAAGTCGGCATGGCCCAGCTCAAAAAGGTAGCCAACGTCGAGAAGATGATGCCCAAGGGCTTCATTACCAGGGACGGCTTCGGCATCACCGACAAGTGCCGGGAATACCTGGCCCCGCTCATCAAGGGCGAAGACTATCCGCCCTACAAAGACGGGCTGCCGCAGTACGTGCGGCTCAAGAACGTGGCGGTGCCGAAAAAGCTCGATGCGTTCGAGTTGAAATGAGCACGAAAGGGGGGCAATAGCCCCCCTTTTGCTTGATACGGGCTTTGACAGGCATCAAAGGATGACTATCGAAAAGGCGCGAGAATTGCTCGCAGTCCAGGCCAATCTGGGCGGCGGCTACAATAGGAACGCCGCCAGGCTGATACTGGCGGAGGTGGCCAAGGATCACGGCCAGGAAGCCGTGGACCGGCTGATTGTCGAACTCGACCTGGAGCGGATCTTCGGTTTCACGCCGGGCACGTCGTTCGGCTAAGAATAACAACACAAAACCGTACCAATAACCTGCTACTAAAAGGAGAGTACTAAATGGCTGTCAGTCTGACTTTTGCGCTTGTATGCGCCGCACTGGCCCTGCTTTACGGAGGGACATCCGTCAAATGGGTATTGGACAAGCCCGCCGGCAATGAACGCATGCGCGAGATCGCAGCGGCCGTGCAGGAAGGCGCTTCCGCCTATCTCAACCGCCAGTACACCACCATCGGCATCGTGGGCGTGGTGCTGTTCGTCATCATCCTGATCGCCCTGGATGCACTGACAGCCATCGGCTTCGCCATCGGCGCGCTGTTTTCCGCCGCCGCCGGCTACATCGGCATGAACATCTCCGTGCGGGCCAACGTACGTACCGCAGAGGCCGCTCGCAGCGGCCTGAACAACGCCCTGGCGCTGGCCTTCCGCGGCGGCGCCATCACCGGCCTGCTGGTGGTCGGTCTGGGGCTGCTGGGCGTGGCCGGTTATTTCGCCGTGCTGTATGCCCTCGCTCCGGAAGGCGCGTCCACCAGCGACCTCATCACCCCGCTGGTGGGACTGGGCTTCGGCGGCTCGCTCATCTCCATCTTTGCTCGTCTGGGCGGTGGCATCTTCACCAAGGGCGCGGACGTGGGCGCCGACCTGGTGGGCAAGGTGGAGGCCGGCATCCCCGAAGATGACCCGCGCAACCCGGCAGTGATCGCCGACAACGTGGGCGACAACGTGGGCGACTGCGCCGGCATGGCTGCGGACCTGTTCGAAACCTATGCCGTGACCATTATCGCCACCATGCTGCTGGGGGCCCTGGTACTGGCTGAGGTCGGCGCGGAAGCCGTCGTCTACCCCCTGGTGCTGGGCGGCGTTTCCATCGTCGCCTCCATCGTCGGCACCTTCTTCGTGAAGGCACGGGAAGGCGGCAAGATCATGAACGCCCTCTACCGCGGCCTGATCGTCGCCGGCGTGCTGGCGGCCATCGCCTACTATCCGGTCACCATGTGGATCATGGGCAGCAGCGTGACTCTGGACGGAGTCACCATCTCCACCATGAACCTCTTTTATGCGGCCCTCATCGGCCTGGCGCTGACCGCGGCCATGGTGGTGATCACCGAGTACTACACCGCCACCGAGTACGCGCCGGTGCGTCACATCGCCGCGGCTTCCGAGACCGGCCATGCCACCAACATCATCGCCGGCCTGGGCGTGTCCATGAAGGCCACGGCAGCGCCGGTGCTGGCGGTGGTCCTGAGCATCTGGGCCTCCTATGAACTGGCGGGCTTGTACGGCATCGCCATCGCCGCCACCTCCATGCTCTCCATGACCGGCATCATCGTAGCCCTGGACGCCTACGGTCCCATTACGGACAACGCCGGCGGCATCGCCGAGATGGCCGACCTGCCGTCCGAGGTGCGCGGCATCACCGATCCACTGGATGCGGTGGGCAACACCACCAAGGCCGTCACCAAAGGCTACGCCATCGGCTCGGCCGGCCTCGCCGCCCTAGTTCTGTTCGCCGACTACACCCATGCCCTGGACCACGCGGGCAAGGCGGTGGAATTCAGCCTGTCCCACCCCGCGGTGATCATCGGCCTGTTCATCGGCGGTCTGGTGCCCTACCTGTTCGGCTCCATGGCGATGGAGGCGGTGGGCCGCGCCGCGGGCAGCGTGGTGGTCGAGGTGCGCCGCCAGTTCAGGGAAATCAAAGGCATCATGGAAGGCAAGGCCAAGCCGGACTACTCCCGCGCCGTGGACATGCTGACCCGCGCCGCGATCAAGGAAATGATCGTCCCGTCCCTGCTGCCGGTGCTGGTGCCGATCCTGGTCGCCCTCATCGTCGGCTGGCTCATGGGCGCCGATGCCGGCCGCATGGCTCTCGGCGGCGTGCTGCTCGGCACCATCGTCACCGGTATCTTCGTGGCCATCTCCATGACCACCGGCGGCGGCGCCTGGGACAATGCCAAGAAGTACATCGAGGACGGCCATCACGGCGGCAAGGGCTCCGAGGCCCATAAGGCGGCGGTCACCGGCGATACCGTGGGCGATCCGTATAAGGACACCGCTGGTCCCGCGGTCAACCCGTTGATCAAGATCATCAATATCGTGGCACTGCTGATCGTCCCGCTGATCTGAAACGGGTACAGGCGCCCGCAACCCACAAGGAAGCAATTGATTTCACATGAAAAGCACGGAGAGCCACGGAGCGCACGGAGAAGACTGGTTGTGCTGAGCAAATAGCGCCCTCATTACCGGAATCTCCGTGCCCTCCGCAGCCTCCGCGCGAGACATAAGCATATTAATTGCAAGTGATATAGAACCATCGTACTTGTTTCGCCTAGCGCGCATCGGGTATCTTTACCGCCAAAATCAACCGGGGCCGGTCGCAAGATCGGCCCTTGCGTTTCTGCAACAGGTAAAACAAGGTATGAATCTCGATCGCGTTACTTCTGGCTTCAATATTCCCGACGACATCAACGTCATCATCGAAATCCCAGCCTACTGCGACCCCGTAAAATACGAAGTGGACAAGGCCACCGGCGCCATGTTCGTGGACCGGTTCATGAACACGGCCATGCACTACCCCTGCAACTACGGCTACATCCCCCACACCCTGTCGGAAGATGGCGACCCGGTGGACGTACTGGTGGTCACACCCGTGCCGCTCATCAGCGGTTCCGTGATCCGCTGCCGTCCCATCGGTGTGCTCAAGATGACCGACGAGGCCGGGCCGGACGCCAAACTGCTCGCCGTGCCCGTGGACAAGCTCTGCACGCTTTACCGCCAAGTCAAGACGCCTGAGGACATGCCGCAGATACTGTTATCTCAGATCGCCCATTTCTTCGAGCATTACAAGGATCTGGAACCGAACAAGTGGGTCAGGGTGGAAGGCTGGACAGGACCGGAAGAGGCCAAGACCGAAATCGTCGCCAGTGTGCAGCGCTATCAGGAAGCGCCGGAAAAACCGAATTTCTGACAAAAATCACAAGCGACAAGTGGCAAGTAAACCGGCTTGTCGCTTTTTTCTTGTGACTTGAAACTTATAACTTGCCGCTTGTCGCCATGAAAATCTGCATCCTGTCCGACAGCCACGACAACCGCCACCTTCTCGAAGCGGCGGTGAAGGCCGCCAAGGCAGCGCATGCGGAAGTGATCCTGCACTGCGGCGACGTGGTCGCCCCCAGCACCCTGACCGTGTTGAACAAATACCGCATCCCCGTGTACGTGATTCACGGCAACAACACGGGAGACCTCTACACGATGGGGATGCTCGCCTGCGAGTCGGGCAGCGTGATCCGCTTCTTCGGACAGGACGCCGCCATTGAACTGGATGGGCGCAGGATCTTTCTGGTGCACTATCCGCATTACGGCCGCGCCATGGCCACCACGGGGGATTGGGACTTGGTGTGCTGCGGTCACAGCCACAAGGCCGAAATCGAACGGGTCAGCAACATCAAAGGCGGCACCACGGTGCTTGTGAATCCCGGCACCGTGGGGGGTATCGGTGCACCGCCGACCTATGTGCTGGGCGATCTTCAGACCATGGAATTCACGCTGCACGAGGTGCGCCTCGACGAGGCCACAGCCCACGGCCATGCGCATTCAACCTCGACGCCTTCTGCCTGAGGATCGGCCGCCGTGGCAAGCACGGCAGCCGACATGAATCCGAGAACGCAATACACAAGGGAACTGAACGACGGGACGCACTCACAAGGAAAAACGCTGCTCCCCTGCGTGCGTCTTCTCATACTGGGTCTGACAATTGAAACAGCGCCTTGCGGTGGCATGGGCCATCAGTCGCTCGGGTTCGATATACCCGCCACACTCCTCGCAAATGCCATAAACACCCTCCTCCATGCGCTTCAGCGCCCCCTCTATGTCCTTGGCTTCCCTGACCAGGTTGTCGACGGTGGCGATGCGAATGTCAGTAAGAAGATCGGCGACCGATGCATCACCCTCGTCGTGGACCCGGCCTGCCAGCTCGGCGAAGGTTTCGTTGTCCGAGCGCATGAGCTCCTGCTGGATCTTCGCCCGCAATTCACCGTTGCGTTCCTGCAGTCGCTGCTTCAACTTCATCATCTGCTGACCCGTCAAAGCCTTCGCCATGGAGCGCTCCTTCTGTCTTGTCCGGAGACGAATCCGGCATACAATGCTTACGCCACAAGCATCCTGATCGGCGCAACCTTCGGCCAAACATCCATTAACACTTAATAGCCGACATGACGGTTGTCAACCACGCCGCCAGTGACGTATCCGTCTTCCGCCCCGCTCGCGGCAATTTGCCCCCAGACGAGTGCAAAACCTATTATTTGACTTGTTCACCGAATCGGCTCCGCGGACAAGCGGCGAGGCACCGGCATCTCCGAAACCATTTTTAAAGGAACGAGTCCCCATGTCTGAATTGACGCATTTCAACAGTGCCGGCGAAGCGCATATGGTAGATGTGGGCGGCAAAAGCGCCACCAAGCGCATAGCCGTCGCGGAGGGCCGCATCCACATGCATCCCGACACGCTTCAACTCGTCCAGCAGGGCGGTCACAAGAAGGGCGACGTGCTCGGCATCGCGCGCATAGCGGGCATCATGGCCGCCAAGAAGACCACCGATCTGATCCCGCTCTGCCATCCCCTGATGCTGACCCGCGTGGAACTGGACCTGTCCCCGCAGCCGGAACACAACGCCGTCTACTGCAGGGCCACGGTCGAAACCACCGGGCAGACCGGCGTGGAGATGGAAGCCCTGACCGCCGTTCAGATCGCGCTGCTTACCGTGTACGACATGTGCAAGGCCGTGGACCGGGGAATGACCATGGACGGCATCCGCCTGCTGGAAAAGAGGGGCGGCAAATCGGGAACATGGCAACGCCGCGATCCGGAATGAACGGGCACCATCACCCGACGCACCACCACGGCCCACGCGGGGCGAACAGCCTGTTCGTGGCGTTGGGCTTGACCCTCGGCTTTGCGGCCGTAGAGGCATTGGCCGGCTGGTGGTCGGGTTCGCTCGCGCTCCTGGGCGACGCCGGACACATGGTGACGGACAGCACGGCCTTAGGGCTAGCCGCCCTGGCCGCCTGGATTGCCCGCCGCCCGCCCTCGGCCCGACACTCCTACGGACTGGGCCGCATCGAAGTATTGGCCGCCGCCATCAACGGGCTGTTCATGCTGCTGGTCGTGGCCGCGATCGTCATAACGGCTATAGAGCGCCTGCATGCCGTGCGCCCCGTGGCCGGCGGCACCGCGATGGGTGTCGCCGTCATCGGACTTGGGGTAAACGTCCTGGTCATGCTCACCCTCAGCCGCGGCGAGCAGTCCATCAACACCCGCGCCGCCCTGCTGCACGTCCTGGGCGATCTGCTGGGATCCATCGCGGCCATCATCTCCGGCGCGGTGATCTATTTCACCGGCTGGCTTCCGATCGATCCTTTGGCATCCCTGTTCATCTGTGCCCTGATCCTGGTCTCAAGCCTGCGGCTGCTGCGCGAAGCGGTTCACGTGCTCATGGAAGGCGTGCCGCCCCACGTGAGCCTGCCGGAAGTGGGACACGCGATGGCGGGCGTGGCGGGCGTCCAGTCGGTGCACGACCTGCATATCTGGACCGCGGCCTCGGGACAGGTGGCCCTTTCCGCCCACGTGGTGCTCACCAACATGAACGCCTGGAACGACACGCTGCAGCGGCTGCGCGTACTGCTGCACGAACGGTTCGGCATCGACCACGTGACACTACAGCCCGAACCGAGCGAGCAGATCCTGCGATTGGTGCGGCCTGACAACAACTAACCAGAAGTAGGGTGGAC
>Ga0265294_10000735_pt1 | contig 44044 bp, 43 predicted proteins | sample MunlanPumphouse3_FD_192504 | JGI IMG/M metagenome (GOLD analysis project Ga0265294, IMG submission 192504) | Groundwater microbial communities from a municipal landfill in Southern Ontario, Canada - Pumphouse #3 | ecosystem: Environmental > Aquatic > Deep subsurface > Groundwater | place...
CTTACCAATCCATTTTCGGCGGGGGGTGTGGGGGGAGCCGCTTAAAAAATGAAAGGAAATTTTATGGTTTTGTTTCCGCCGCTTCATAAAAATATCGTTTTGCACACTTGTATTATAACTTAACATTGAGTCAAAACACAAGACAATGCTATAATATTCATGTTGATAAGTTTTCATACAATATGGGTAAAACATCCGCACAAAAATTTGGCGAAAATATGAAAAAAGTTCGTCTCGAAAAAGGAATGTCGCAAGGCGACATTTGTCGAGCATTAGGTTTGGACAGAGCGTATATTAGTAATGTTGAGAATGGCAAACAAAATCTTACCCTTAGCACAATGGAAAAGGTCGCCAAAGTGTTGGGTGTGAGCGTAGATCAATTGTTAAAATAAATTTTATGACACCAAAAACATTAGATAAAAAAGAAGCAATAAAATCACTGGTCGCAACGGCGGTTGAGTCGTACGCAACAGGTTTTCAAGCTCGTCACGAGGGCGAAGTTGATAATCCAGAAGGAACTTTGAATATGAAAATTCATAATGTATTCATCGCTGCTCTTGGACCTGATATTCAATATTATTCTGCACTCGTCCGTTCTCTTGATAGCTCGCTCGGAAATATGCTCGAAAAGTTAGCGATACAGATTGCAAAACTATCCTATGAAGTAAAGAGTGAGGTATCGGGACCATTGGGACCAGAACAGACATCGAAGATTGCTGAATTGCTCGAAAAATATAAACGACGAGAAATTAAACCAACGGTTGAGAGTTATCAAGTTTTGCGAACAAAACCACAAGACGACAGTCTTATAACCAAAAGACACGACAGCGATTATTATTTAACCGACAGAGATACAGGTGAAAAGTTTTTGATTGAACTAAAAATCGGTGGTGATCTTGATAATAAAAAAGCACGTTCAGAAAAAGAGGCTCTGTTGGAACAATATGCAATTCTTTCCAATACATTGCCTGAGGATGAAAAAATAAACATTCGCTTTGCAACAGCTTACAACCGATACGGAGAAAATAAACCATGGAAGCAAGAGAGGGTTCGACAATTTTTCGCCGATGATGAGCTTTTGATTGGTTGTGATTTTTGGAACTTTGTTTGTAAAGGAAATGACGGTTATCAAACCGTGCTTGACGCGTACAAAGAAAATGCACATTTGATTACAGAAGCATTGGAGTCAATAAAATCAACATATTTAGATTAGTATGCAAACACTTATAAAATGGCCTGGGGGCAAGACAAAGGAATATCCGTACATTAAAGACCTGATTCCTGTCTTTGATCGTTATGTCGAGCCATTTTTTGGTGGTGGTGCAATTTTCTTCCAACTTCAACCTAAAGAAGCGGTTATCAACGATGTTTGTACTGAACTAACAGATTTCTACTCTTTGCTAAAAGTCGGGAAACAACGAGAAGAATTTAAGAGAGAACTTTATGACTATGTTGATAATTGGGAAAAAATTCCAAAGTATATAAGTATTTTTGAAAACAAAATCGTTAAACTGTATGAAAAATACAAAAACGAAGAAATTACCAAGGAAGAATTAGCAAAACAAGTTAAATCAATCATTGAAAAAGAGGAAGATAGGTTTAATGGACTTTTCCATAAACGATTTTGTTTGGACGAACAAAACTTGCTAAGACAAATTACATCAAATCTTATTTCAAAAATCACACGAACGAGAGAGATTGAGCGACAGCGTGGAAAATTACCAGAAGGCGACCTTCAAAAAAATATTGAAACAGCATTTCGGAGTGGATTCTATATGCACTTCCGTGATGTGATGAATTATAACGGAGCAAAATATAAAATCAGTCTTCCAAAAAAGATAGCGAACTACTATTTTATTAGAGAGTTTTGTTATGGCTCAATGTTTCGTTTTAACAAAAGCGGACATTTCAATATCCCCTATGGTGGTATTGCGTATAACTCAAAAGATTTTCGCGGAAAGGTTGATTATATTTTTAGCGACGAGGTAAAAAAACTTTTCAAAGATACTGATATCAAGAACCAAGACTTTGAAAAGATTTTTAATGATTATAAGTTCACAAAGAAAGATTTTATCTTTCTTGATCCTCCCTACGATACAGATTTCAGCGACTATGAAAAAAAATCTTTTGACAAAAAAGATCAGGAGCGACTTGCCAAATGCCTTTACGAAACAAAAGCAAATTTCATTCTTATAATCAAGGATACTCCTTTTATTTCGAGTCTTTATAAAAACAAGAAAGGAATAAAAATTGATCGGTTTGAAAAAACTTATCTTTACAATGTTAAAGGTCGCAATGATAGAGATGTTGAACACCTCATTATCTATAATTTTTAGTTATGCAAAAATTATTTGGCACAATCATACACGGGGACTGTATTGCGGAGATGAAAAATATACCCGATGATTCTGTTGATTTAATTTTTGCTGATCCACCTTACTATTTACAACTACCAAAAGGAAAAAGGCTGAAACGGGCCGACGGCTCGGAGATTATTCCCGTTGATAATGAGTGGGATAGTTTTGAAAGTTACGAAGATTATGACAATTTTACGCATGCATGGATTAGTGAGTGCCAGAGAATTTTGAAACCAACAGGAACATTTTGGGTAATTGGAATGTATCACAACATTTTTCGGGTTGGCACGATAATGCAAAATCTTGGCCTTTGGTTTTTGAATGATGTCATTTGGGTCAAAACAGACGCATTGCCGAACTTGAACGGACGACGATTTACCAACAATCACGAAACTTTGATTTGGTCAGTTAAAAACAAAGATTGCAAAAAATACACTTTCAATTACGAAATGATGAAAAAGCTGAACGGCGGAAAGCAAATGAAAGATACAGATTGGGTCTTCGGACTTTGCAAAGGAAAAGAACGTCTGAAAGACGAAAACGGCATAAAAGCACACCCAACACAAAAGCCGTTAAAACTTATTCAACAAGTCATTCTCGCGGCAAGCAACAAAGGCGATGTTGTTTTTGATCCATTTATGGGAAGCGGAACAACAGCCGTTGTTGCCGAGGCGTTGGGGCGAAAATGGTTTGGTATTGAGCGGGACGAGAAATATGTCGCCCTTGGTCAAAACAGGATAAATGATTTTTTGAAAAATACCGCATAATCTCAAAAAGCATAAAGACCACCAAAAAACCCGCTAAATAGCGGTTTTTTGGTGTAAAAACATAAGTCACGATAATTACATACCCCTAATACTTGACTCTAATTAGGGGTTTATGATAGGATAAAAATGTAATTTATAAAAAATAACCTTTTGACTCATATGACTTCAAAAATCACTATCGACGATTTATATTCTGACGCAGGCTCTTTTGACGAGGAAGCGGTTTTGCACATCCTCAAAGGCAAGGTGATTTTTACAAAGGAAAATGAGATTTTGTTTGCCATTGATCCTACAAAGCTGAAGGCCCGTGACGCGATTTTATTGTATGCTCTAGCAAAAAAAATGTTGAAGGCAAACCAAAAAATTGACGATGAGATAATTACAAATGCAGAAATCATTGATAAGGCCAAATTGAAAAAGAGCAGTGTTGGTGTAACGATAATGCGCTTAAAGGAGAAAAAAGTGCTCATGCCTTCTGGCTCAGGATACGAAATTCCAACATTTAAGGTTACAGAAGTTCTAGACTCACTAAAAGATAACCAAGAATAACTATGACAAAAAATACAGAAACAAGAATTACAGATTTAGAAAATCGCGTCTCGGCTCTTGAGAAAGAGCTTTGCGCTAATCCCTCCCTCAGCGTTAGTAAAAAACGTAATCTTAGTGTCAATGAATTTTTGCGAGAAAAGAAACCCGCGACCGCCATTGACACCATTTTAGTAATCGCAGTTTATCACGAACGATTTAACGATACTGATTCTTTTAGTGCGAATGACCTACTTGATCTGATAAGAAAGGCAAAACAAAAGAAACCGGCAAATATAAATGACCTCGTCAATAAAAATATTTCCAAAGGGTATTTTGAGGAAGACAAAGCTGGAGAGGACGGAAAAAAGCGATGGTATGTAACGAGTTCTGGCTCTGAATTAGTTGAAAATAATTTTAATCGCAATGAACAGAATAACTAAAAAGGAATTGGAGTCGTTTGATGTCCATCTTTTGCCTGATGTGTTAAGTATTTCATTGTGGGTAATAGAATACCTAAGCAACGATGATACAGATCGGTTTGGATCTACAGAAATTGCAAAATATATCGTTGATAAACTAGGTATAAGCACATCTAAGCAGGCTGTGCAGGCGGCTCTTACAAAGGCGACTAAAGATAAGCTGTGTCATAAAGAAAGCGGAGGCTTCAAGCTTATGAAAAGTGGCCAAGATGAACTCTTAAAGCAAATGAAAAAAGGTAGAGTGACTTTGTTAGAACCAGGCAAACCTTTTTCCGCTGGGGTAGAATTAGGCAATATATTTTCGCAAATGAACGGAGTGGCTCGTTTTAGCGATCCTTATATTGACGAAAAAACACTTGATATTATTCATAAACATTTTGCAGACAGTAAAGCATCTATCAGAATATTGACATCGCAAGTTGCTAATGAATCAAGGTTTAAGCGAGATTTAGAAAAAATGAAGGTTGAGGGTATTGATGTTGAGGTTCGTAAAATTGATAAAGGAGTGCTTCATGATAGATATTTTATTGACGACAAGCACTTTTGGCTATCGGGCAACAGTCTAAATAATTTGGGTAAAAAAGAGAGTTTTATTGTAATGTTGAGTGACGGTATACGACAAAGCATGTTACAGACATTCAATTCAAGGTGGCAGTCGGCTATAACAATATAATGACGAGGGAGTTCCGCTTGCGCGCGCATGGGAGGGTTGGGGCAAGCGCATATAAATTTGCTTGTGCCATTCGTTAGTTTGGCACAATCCGTTTTTTAGAATTACCACAGACTCAAACGAAGCCACCGAGCGAACACGAAGCAAGCACCGAGCAGGCATCGTGAGCGAATGCGAACGGCCAATGCGAGGTGGTTGCGAAGTGTGAGCGGACGTTCAAGCTACCACCAAGCGCGGAGAGGAAGCGCCTCGCCCGACGCGAATGACGGAGAAAAGGACGGACGAAATATCGCCACCGTGCTAAAATACACATACGAGTCCTTTTTGGAGGAATGAAGCGGCGGAAACAAAACCATAAAATTTCCTTTCATTTTTTAAGCGGCTCCCCCCACACCCCCCGCCGAAAATGGATTGGTAAGGAAATTTTTGGTTTTGGTTCGCGACCGGAGGGAGCGCGAGGCGCGCACTGTTCGCTTCACCACGCAATCGGAGCGTACGTTTTGGGAAAGAGCCACCACGCGCTCCGCGCGTGCGTCAGTCCTCAAAATCCTGCGGATTTTGCTCATACAATGTTCGAACTTCGTCCAGAAACCACCGCCAATTTTTCAAAAAACAACTAACAGTCTTTACCATAAAATCTCCTCATCCTATAATCAAACCGAAAACATCAACCAAACATTCAATGAATCTCCGTAAAGACCGTTTCAGACTATCATATCCTCACAAAGCCTTCACCCTTGTAGAACTACTTGTAGTAGTAGCAGTCTTAGCCCTTTTAGCCAGCATAGTCTTCTCCAATCTGTCAGGAGCCAGAGAACAAGCCAAGATATCCAACGCTCTCTCCTTTCAATCAAACACGCACAATCTCTTGGGAGCTGACTTAGTAGGTTGGTGGAACTTTGATGAAGGGTCAGGAAGCGTAGCTAAAGACTCTTCCGGATATGGTAATGACGGAACTATCGTTGGAGCTACCAGAGTGGATGGTGTTCCCGGGACTGGTGGTAAAGCTTTGGGATTTAACGGGAGTGGAAATTATGTACAAATACTCACGAATGAATTTCCTATAGGGAGAAAAGAACGAACTGTAGCAGCATGGATAAAAACATCCAATGGAGGAGGGTCAAGGGGAATAATATTAAGTTATGGATCTGATGTAGATGGTGGAATATTTAATTTTGAAATAAACCATTGGCAAGGAGGACAAGGAACTTTTGGTGTTCATTTTTATAATTCTGCAATATGGACAAAAGATAAGGTTATTGAAGATGGGAATTGGTATCATCTTATAGTTACAATTCCAGAGAACGCAAGAGATAACAATGCTCTTCTTTATTTAAATGGAGAGAAAATGAATACACTTTCTTATAATTCTGATATAGAAATAAATACTCAAGATAGCAATGTTCAGATTGCAAAAAGAATAACTGGTTCACAATACTTTAACGGTCTCATCGATGATGTTAGAGTTTACTCCCGAGCTATAACAGCTCAAGAAGTACAAACCCTCTATGCCCAAACAAAAAGTAGATATCTGTCTGAGAAGGTTAACTAAAGTTGTGAAAATCCCTCAGGAAGATGAAATTTCTTTGAATCTTGAATTATTAAGATTCTAACTTCATCTAAAACTTCCCTCCAAAATTGAAAATCATCTACCATTTTGAAAGACTATTCTGAAAATTATTAAAAACCATAATCTGATCCAAGAAACTTTCTGTTCTTAAAACTCTTCTTTTCTTAGGAAATTTATTACAAAATCATTTCTAAATGATTATCTTCTTTAATAAAAAAGAAGCTCCATTTTACACTCAACTAGAGTGTTGGATTAAAGTAAAAAATGAATTTTAGAAGAGATTATTACAAATCATTTCACTCCCACAAAGCCTTCACCCTTGTAGAACTACTTGTAGTAGTAGCAGTCTTAGCCCTTTTAGCCAGCATAGTCTTCTCCAATCTGACAGGAGCCAGAGAACAAGCCAAGATATCCAACGCTCTCTCCTTTCAATCACAGACACATTCACTTTTGGGAGCGGATTTAGTGGCATGGTGGAAACTTGATGGTGATGTCAAAGATATCTCCGGAAACAATTACAACGGAACAGTTAGCGGGTCTTTCAGTTGGGTAGACGGAATTACAGGGAAAGCTTTAAGAAGAAGCGGTACCATTACTCATCCACCAACCCTCTATTCGGGGATTAGTCTGTCGGGCGATTTTTCTTATGGTGGTTGGTTTAAAATCCCATCGGTAAACGATTCTTCTAATACACAAAGACTTATAGGAGAGGGGACGTTTACAAAAGCGTTAGGAGTTATTGGCCCAACATTGAGATATGGAAATCATGATGAGAATTCGACAAGTGTTAATATTTCCTCTTTTCAAAATAATTGGCATCACTACTTTGTTTCAAATGATGACGGTGTTTACTCATTGTTTATAGACGGCAAATTCATCCAAAGTGTTTCAGGGCACAGAACAGAAATTAATATAACGAATGTTGGTGGAATGACTTACGAGGTTGAGATGAGTGATATCCGTATCTATAACAGCTCACTTTCATCCTCTGAAATCCAAACACTCTACGCTCAAACCAAAGACAAATATTTAGCTGACATGGATTAATTCAAAGACCTCTTTTTAAGAAACTTTCTTTATGCTATAAAACTCTTAGGGTGGGGTGACCGAGCGGTTGAAGGTGGCAGTCTTGAAAACTGTTGTGCCGGTGACGGTACCGTGAGTTCGAATCTCACCCCCACCGCCCTTTAAATCATTGTAAGGTGTGCTAAAATAAGTTAGTCTTTTAGAAAGAAGAAAATCAAATGTTCAAAATACCTTTTTTTCGTAAGAGTGAAAGACATCTCGGCATAGACATAGGAACATCCTCGGTCAAAGCTGTTGAGCTGTCTTATTCAAAGAAAGGAACTGTTCTTCAAAATTATGGCGAGAGAATTAACAAGATTGACAAGAAAGACTTAGAAGGTGGGATCAGAAAGAAAGCTTTCTTTGCTTCGGATCGTGAAGTAGCTGACAGTATTAAGGATATTCTCAACGAAACAAAGATCGGAACCAAAGAAGCGATCTTTTCAATTCCCGACTTTATGAGTTTTTTTACAGTCTTTACCACTCCACCGATGCCCAAAGAAGAGATAGCTTCCGTGGTTCGCTTTGAAGCTCGTCAGCATATTCCGTTACCGCTCCAAGAGATGACTCTTGATTGGTCTTTGATTGATAACGATCAAGCTGTTGGGAAAGATAACAAGAAAAAAGAGCTTAAAATTCTTTTGGTTGCCGTTCCGAATAAGACTATATTAAAGTATCAAAAAGTGGCTGAAATGGCTGGAATTAAAGTCGCGGCGATAGAAGCCGAGGTTTTTAGTTTGGCTCGAGCTGTGATTGGAAAAGAAGATATCAACAAGACGATTCAACTTATAGATCTTGGAGTTCAAAGCACAACGATCACTATTGTTAAGAGTGGGATTGTTCGATCAACTTACAGTATAGACTTTGCCGTGGGAGAGATAGTAAAAGAGCTTGCTGATAACTTGGAGATTGATTATAATGAAGCTGAAGAATTGATTAAAGACAAAGGCATTGATGATCAGAAGATAGGATCGTTTTTAAGACTAAGATTTAGCGGGCTCGCTTCAGAGTCGAAACAAGTTTCCGACAACTATTTCAGAAACGAGAAGAAGGAGATAGATAAAGTTATCGTCGGGGGCGGAGCAGCTCAAATGTCGGGCCTCGCGGAGTTTTTAAAAGAACAGACTCAGAAAGAGACCGAGATAGCGAATCCTTTCCTTAATATTGTTTATCCTCCGATTCTTGAGCCGGTCATCAAAGATATGAGCCCAAGATATTCGGTAGCCGTCGGCTTAGCTCTTAGATATATTGAGAATAAAAAATAAAAGAGATGGCAATAGAAATAATACCAAAGAAAAGAGAAGAGAAAGTCTTTTCCGTTGCAACCATAGCTTGGTATGCCGGACTTTCTCTTCTTTTTTTGGCTATCATATCAACCGTTACTTTCCTCCTTCTTACGTGGAGGGCCACGCAGAAGATAGACGATATTAAAAGTCAAATAGAAGCGAAGAAAAGTCCCGAAATACTTTTGCTTGAAAAAGAGATGGAAGGACACCTTAAGAGGACCAGTGATTTTGCTTTCATTTTAGAGAAAAGGAGATCACCAGATCCGATGCTTATGGTTATAGAAAAGAATATTCATCCGGAAGTCTATCTTTCCGATCTTCAAATCAGTGTTGACGAAAGAACGATAAGAACAAGCGGTATCGCCGCTAATATAGTTGCATTTGATCAACAAAAGAGACTCTTTGACTCGGAGAAGATGATTGTAAGCTCGGGAATAAGTAGTTTTACAAGACGTGATGACGGCCGAGTATCGTTCCCGATGACAATTGTCTTTAGCGAAGAGTTGTTTAACCTTTAATTACAATGATTAAGACTAAGAACATATTAATACCATATTTCTTTGCGATATTAATATCTCTATTTGTATCGTTGCCGTTTCTTCACAATTATTTGGCGGAAAGAGCTAAACTTGCCGTCATGAAAGAAGAATTAAATCGAGAAGATATTCATGTAAGAGAGATAATCAAGGCTGAGAATGAGATTATGCCCTATGTCAACATTCTCAACGAGATCAAGAAAGGAATGCCTTCTGACCCGGCGCTTCCCTCGACCATCTACTATCTTGAGAGAGTGGCTGTTGACTCAGGCTTGCAGTTGTCGAACATCGGATCTTTTTCAACATCTGATTCACCAGATAGGCTAAACTTGAAAGAGACGACAATAGAGATGGGGGTTGTCGGTGGTAGCTATTCTTCCCTTAAAGGTTTTATGAAAGAATTGGAGAGATCTGTAAAATTATTTGATATCGTCAGTGCTTCAATATCGCCGTCTTCCGGAGCTGATGATACCGGAGAGACCGAGGCGTCTTCAGGGGCTCGATTTCTACTCTCCCTAAAATTAAAAACCTACTCTTACTGATATGGCAATTAAATTTTTAAAAGAAAAAGAGAAACAAGAGACATTAGTCTACCTGGCCGTTTTCATAATCGCTCTTGCCGGACTCATACATTTTATCGGGATTGATTTGGAATTCAAGGAGCCGGAAGTGACATTGGAGATGAGGGAAAATTTTTTGGAGATAAAACCGACCATAGACAAAATCTTGGATTTACAGGATTTCAACAGATTAAGAACTTTTTCACTGATCCCGCCGTTTAATCATACTCCGGGGAGACCAAACCCTTTCCAATCAGACGGTATAGAGTCGGGAGAGCTTCCTGAAGGAGGCAGAGAAGATCTTTTTGAGCTTCCCGAGGGAACAGAATCGGAAGAAGCGGAGTCGGAGTCGGAGTCGGAAGAACCTGAAGAGAGTGTTTTTAGAGAAGATTCAGAACCAATAGAAGAAGAAAACATCGTAGAATAGAATGGCTGATCTTGTATCAAAATTGGTTGATAAAGGAATAATTACGGACAAAGAAGCCGTAATTCTTGAGTCCGATATCAAGACGTCGGGCAAAAAAGAAGAAGAGGTCATAATCCAGAAAGAGATTTTTCCCGAGAAAGCTCTTTTCCAGCTTAAGAGTGAGATAATGGGGGTTCCTTTCAAAGAGATTGAAGCCGAAGAGGTGTCTCTTAAAGCTTTGGAGTTCATATCCGAAGAGTCGGCTAAATACTACAAGATGGTTCCTTTAAGGATTGAAGAGAATGTTTTAGAAGTTGGGATGGTTTATCCTGAGGATTTGAAAGCGCAAGAGCTTCTTAATTTCTTGGCGCGACAAAGCAACTTCTCTTACAAAACATTCTTGATCACGATCACTGATTTTAATAACATATTAAAGCAGTATCGAACGTTAAAAAAAGAATTCTCTCGCGCTCTCGAAAGTCTTGAGGGGGAACTAAAAGAAGAGAGAGAGGAATCCATTTTTACCGAAGATGTGGGGTCTCGACCTTTAGCCGAAGATGCGCCGGTTATAAAGATGGTCGCGGTTATTCTCAAATATGCGGTTGATGGTGCCGCATCGGACGTTCACATAGAGCCGTTTAAGGACAAGTCGAGAGTGAGATTTAGAATAGACGGGATACTTCACTCTTCAATATTTCTTCCGAGCAGGATTCATCCGGCAATCGTTGCCAGAATTAAAATTCTTTCAAATTTGAAGATAGATGAGACAAGAATTCCCCAAGACGGAAGATTCTCCACTTTGGTTTATGACAAAGAGATCGACTTTAGAGTTTCAACTTTCCCCACGTCTCTCGGAGAAAAAGTGGTGATGAGAGTTCTTGTTTCAGGAGAAGGAGTTCAGACGTTGGAAGATCTTGGGCTTGAGAAAAGGAATCTCAAAATTGTGGAAGATGCCACAAAGAAACCTCACGGATTAATTTTAGCCACGGGACCGACAGGATCAGGAAAAACAACAACTCTATATTCACTAATGAACATTTTGAATCAGGAGGAGGTGAATATTGTAACTCTTGAGGACCCGATAGAGTACCTTTTGAAAGGAGTTAATCATTCTCAAATTAGGCCGGATATAGGTTACGGTTTTCCTCAAGGATTGAGACACATTTTGAGACAAGATCCGGATATAGTTATGGTTGGAGAGGCGCGAGACGAAGAAACGGCCACGTTAACAATTCATGCCGCATTGACGGGGCACATTGTATTATCAACACTTCATACCAATAATGCGGTCGGGGTTATTCCTCGGTTAATCGACATGGGAGTTCCGGCTTTCTTAATTCCTTCAGCTTTGAGCATATCGATTGGTCAACGATTGGTCGGAATGCTTTGCTCTCATTGTAAAGAGAAAGTGAAGGTTAGCGGGGAAGCGAAAAAGATGATGGAAGCGGAGATAGCAACTCTTCCCGAGAGTACTAAAAAAGGTCTTGATATATCTTTTTCTGAAGTTTATAAAGCGGTTGGTTGCAAGAAGTGCAATTGGAGAGGTTATAAAGGAAGAATCGGCCTCTTTGAAGTGTTACAGATGACCGATCAGCTTGCCAACATAGTTGTGGCTGGTCCGACGGAAGACAAGATTTGGCAAGAGGCCAAAAGACAAGAGATGATTACAATAAGACAAGACGGAGTTTTGAAAGTTTTAAGGGGACTAACATCGGTTGAAGAAGTCTTAAGAGTGGGAGAAGAAGCATAAAGATGACAAATTATCAACAAAAACTAAATGAATTGTTAACCTTGGCGATTGGAAAGAACGCATCCGATCTTCACCTGTCGGTCGGACATCCTCCGACATTAAGATTAGTCGGAAAACTTTACAAAGCTCCGGGGGTTAAAGATCTGACCCCTCAAGAATGTGAAGGAATTGTATTGGCTCTGATGAATGAAGAACAACGAAAGAAGTTTCTTGAGCAAAAGGAGATAGATTTCTCGTACAACTTTGAAGACAAAAACCGACTAAGAGTCAATGCTTTTTTTCAAAGAGGCCATATCTCTTGCTCTCTTAGAATAGTTCCCACCGAGGTCAAGACTTTAAAAGAGCTTCGATTGCCTCCGGTTTTGGAAAAGTTGACAGAGCAGAACCAAGGACTAGTCTTGATAACAGGACCGTCTTCACACGGAAAATCAACTACCCTTGCCGCGCTCATTGACTTGATAAATCATCGTGATTTCAAGAGGGTGATAACGATAGAGGATCCGATTGAATATATATTCAAAGATGATAAGTCCATAATAGAGCAGAGAGAAGTTCATTATGATACGGAATCGTTCAACCGAGCCCTCAAATCGGTCTTCAGGCAAGATCCAGACATTATTATGGTTGGTGAGATGAGAGATCCTGAGACGATATCAACCGTTATCACCGCTGCCGAGACGGGACATTTAGTCTTTTCGACTCTTCACACAAATTCCGCTGGTGAGAGCATTCACAGAATAATTGACGCTTTTCCCGGAGATCAACAGAACCAGATCAGAGCTCAGTTGGCTACATCTCTCTTAGGGATAGTCTCACAAAGATTGATACCGAGAAAGGGCGGCGGGCTCGTACCGGCTTGCGAGATAATGTTCTCTACATCAGCCACGGCTAATATAATAAGAGAGAACAGAGTTCACGAACTCGATTTTGTCATAGAGACATCGGCTGAAAAAGGAATGACAAGCTTGAATAAATACCTCTCTTATCTTATACAGGAAGGAGAGATTTCAATTGATGATGCGATTATGTATTCGCGTCGTCCAAGTGAATTAAAAAAATCGGTTAGCTAAATATGAGATTTAATTATCAAGGAAGGTCAAGTGACGGACAGATTCAATCGGGGAGCGTTGAAGCCAGCTCTCAAGATGAAGCCGTTGAGATCTTGCAGAGAAACAATATTTACGTAACTTTTCTTGAAGAAGAGAAGACTTCGATATATGGCAGGGAAATTGCCATATTTGAAAGAGTTACGAGCAAAGATATCGTTTTATTCTCAAGGCAACTCGCCATCATGTTTAAAGCCGGCGTTCCTATTGTGGAATCTTTAAGATCCATTGCTAAGCAGACAAAAAAGAACAGATTCAGAGAGCAGATTAACAAGATTGGAGATAAAGTTGAGAGTGGTAACACCTTGTCTCAATCACTGGAGGGTTACCCCAAACTCTTTACCCCCTTCTATATTGGAATGGTAAAATCCGGAGAGGTCTCCGGAAGACTTTCGGAATCATTGGAGTATCTGGCCGATCACTTGGAGCAAGAGTATAATTTCAACAGCAAGATAGTCGCTTCTTTGGTCTATCCGGGATTCATCCTGTTTGTCTTTGTCGCTATTTTAGTATTGTTGGTGGTATTTGTTGTTCCAAAATTGAGCGATATCTTTGAAGGGATGGATCTTCCCCTGATGACACGGGTGGTTTTGGGGACAGGAGAGCTCCTTGTCAAATGGTGGTGGGTTCCGATTCTTGGAATATCCGCTGGCGTATTCTTTTTCATTCGATTTGCCAGAACCGAAGCCGGCAAGAAGACGATTGATGCGATTTCACTCAGAATTCCGATAGTCGGGGAATTTATTAAAAAGATAAACTTAGTCAGAATAGCGGAGAATATTTCAACTCTTATTGCAGGAGGTCTTCCGATCGTGCAAGCGCTTGAAGTTACGGCGGGAGTTTTAGGAAGTAACACTTACAGAAAGATAATACATGAGACAAGAGATGGAGTCAGAAGAGGTGAGTTGATGAGTGTGACTTTAACAAAGTATCCTGATTTCTTTCCGGCACTCTTTCTTCAGATGGTAATAGTTGGAGAGAAGACCGGAAATGTTGACTCATCACTATCAAATGTTGTAAACTTCTACCAAGGAGATATAGACAGATCTTTAGAAGGGATGGTAAAATTACTTGAGCCATTGATGATTATTCTTATCGGAGGTATGATTGGCTTGATGGTTATTTCCATTCTTACGCCGATATATCAGATTACGATTTAATTAACAAAAGGTCGTTAATTTAAAATTAAAAAAATGAAAAAGGAAAAAGGTTTTACACTTATTGAGTTGTTAGTCGTTGTGGCGGTTATCGCTATTCTGGCTTCAGTGGTGTTGGTGAACTTAAGGGGAGCCAGAGAGAGAGCTCAAGACTCAAGAATAATATCTGCTCTCGGTCAAGTAAGAGCTGTTGCCGAGATCATTTACTCAAGAGATGGTAAGTATAATGAACTTTGTGTTAGTGGCACGAGTCTTAAGACAGCCGATACAACCAATGGGTTGGACTCTCTTCAAACAGAGATGACTACCAATGGCGGAACCGTGGCCTGTTTTGCTTCGGGGAATGATTATTGTGTCTCATCCAAATTGAATGACAACGAATACTGGATTGTTAACGGTAAAGGAAAGTCGGGAAGAAAATCTACCGCATGCACAACCCCGGGAACTGACCTGTAATCACAATAAGTTTTTAGAGTGTTGAGTGATTTCTGATTACGAAATCGATTTCAAAGAAAAGACATCTCAGGGCCGAGATGTCTTTTCTTTAGATGACAACTTAATCTCTTTAGATTATAATGGAAAATAATGTCTATATTAATCTTTATATTCGGAACTCTGATCGGATCTTTTCTCAATTGCGTGATCTATCGCTTAGAAGAAGGAGAAGAGTTTATTAAAGGGCGATCATATTGCCCTCACTGCAAAGAGACAATCGGTTCTTTTGATCTTATTCCGATAATAAGTTTTCTTTTATTAAAAGGTAGATGTCGCAAGTGCAAGAAAAAGATATCGATTCAATACCCTTTAGTTGAGTTTTTCACAGGATCTCTTTTTCTCTTGTTTTTTCTGTTATATGCGAATCCAGTTTTCGGGATTTTTGATTTCTTATACTACTTCTTCATCTTGTCTTTAATGGTGATAGTTTTTGTTTATGATTTCAAGCACTATTTGATTCCAAATGAAGTGACTTTTTCCGCAATTGGGGCGACTGTTATTTGGCATGTCGCAATTTCGGTTTTCAAACATGACATAACAATAATTTATCCTTTTATCTTCTCCGCTCTTGGTGCAGGTGCTTTTTTCCTCTCGATATTTTTAATCTCAAAAGGAAGATGGATGGGTTTTGGTGATGTGAAATTAGTCTTTTTTATGGGATTGTTTTTAGGCATGCCCAAGATATTGACCGCGCTCTTTATATCGTTTATGTCCGGGGCTATAATAGGAAGTGTGGCAGTTATCGCAAAGAAGAAAGGAATAAAGAGCGAGATTCCATTTGGTCCTTTTCTGATGTCGGGAACAATCATCGCATTTTTCTGGGGGGAATCGATACTTAATTGGTATTTAAACTTTTTATCAATAAATGTCTTTCATCTCTAAAAGAGAAGGTCGGAAAGGAATGACTTTAATAGAGCTTTTGGTTGTGATCGCATTGATTTCAATAATCACCGGAGTTACTTGGATAAACTTTAGATATTTCGGGAAATATTTTGACACTGAAAGAGATGTCAATAAGATGGCTCAAGAATTGAGATCTTTATTGGAAAGGACGATGGCTATGGAAAGTTTCGAAGTGCCCGAAGCTTGTGCCGGCGATAAGACGATAGTGGCCTACGGAGCCTACTTGGAGAGCGGCAGAAACTATTACGATAAAGTTGCCTATATCATTAACAACGATGACACTCATGGTTTTGAAAGTATCATCTGTGTTGAAATAATGGAATCAATTCCATTGGAGCATGGAAACATCTCTCTTATAGAGGTTGAATTTGGAGTATCAAGAGCATCGGTTCCCGGTGTTGATATCATATTCGTACCGCCACACCCGAGAACTTATATCGGCGGGATCGATGTCTACACGGTAAATGATGAGACAAAGTGGCGCTCATACTATGATCAAGTCGAGATCTTCATTACGTTGGAAGGAGAAGACACAAAATCAATCAAAGTTAACAAGGCCGGGCTTATAGAAGTGGTTCAACCAGCATCATGAAAAACAGAAGATTACAATCGGGGATGACTTTTTTAGAGCTGATGGTTGCTATTTCGGTTTTGATTGTCGGAATATCCGGTACGGTTGGATTGATACACAGAACGATATCGTCGGCGACCATGGCGGCCAATCAACTCAAAGCATCATACTTGGCTCAAGAGGGAATAGAGGTGGTAAGAAACATCAGAGACAGCAGTTGGATCAGAGATAAAGATTGGCTTGAAAACATTGACAGTAACTGTTCGTGTTGCGAGGTGGCTTATAACCATGATGGTACCAAGGCGATGACAACTTGTCAGGGAGGTAATCCCAAGAATCTTAAATATTTCCAAGGGTTTTACGGCTATAGTAGCAATCCCACAGCCGAAGAATCCTCTTTCAGTAGAAAGATAACAACGTCGTTACATGATGGCGGAGAGTATCTGAGAGTGGAAGCAACCGTTTATTGGGATGAACGGGGATCCACTCGCAGCGTCTCTGTCGTGGAAAACCTTCGTGATTGGAGATAAATGAAAAAAGAAACAAATAAAGGATTTACTTTAGTTGAGCTTTTAGTCTCAGTTTTCATCTTTAGCGTTATAATCGGAGGGATGGTAAATTCTCTTTTAACCAGTATAAAGCTTCAACAAAAAATTATTGCTGATCAGAAGATGTTTGCCGAAGTCAGCTTTGTTCTCGAGTATATGGGAAGAACGTTAAGAATGGCCCAAAAAGATGTTGACGGAGTTTGTACCGGATTATCAAACTACAATTATAATCTCTTTGACGGTGATAGGACGATAAGATTCATTAATTACGACGGAGAGTGTCAAGAATTTTCTCTTACGGACGGAGCGATTTCTGAGAGAATAGCTGATACGGAGAGCTCGGTTGATTTGCCCGATTTCTTCCCGATCACATCGAAGAATGTTCTGGTGAAGGAGCTTCTTTTTAGTAATGCCGGTAGTAGTTGGCAATCGCCTGCTTCAAATCAATCAAAGATCGGCATAGGAATGACTGTTGAGACCAAGTCGGGAGAATCGGAAATCAGATTTCAGACAACCGTGTCTCAACGTAAACTTAATTTCCCCTACTGATGAATAAAAAAGGATCGGCAATCTATTTTGCTCTAATAGTCCTGACAATAATTTTAGGAATAATATTGGGGCTCAGTCATATTCTTATCTCTCAAATAAAGATGGTAAGAGGAATGGAGTATTCCACCGTTGCTTTTTATGCTGCCGACTCCGGAGTTGAAGAAGCACTGATCTTACTCCAACAATATTTTCAAAATGATCTTCCTTACTATGGAGATCCGAGCAATCCCAAAGTAATTAACTTAAACGGCAAAGAAGCCACCTATTACATTACCATAAAAGGAGGATCAAGGGCTCCGGGAGGACCTCATGATGGTTGTGATAAAGAATATTACTGCATAATCTCCGAGGGAGAGTATCAAGGGATAAAGCGGGCGATTGAAGTCGGAAACTAAATGGGTTTATTCTTTGATGAGAAGAGATGATGCTAAAAAAAGAATAGAGAAGCTGAAGAAGGTTATTGATAAACATCGCTATCTTTATCATGTTCTTGATCAAGAAGAGATTTCAGAAGAAGCTCTTGATTCTCTAAAAAAAGAGCTCTTTGATTTGGAACAAAAATATCCTGAGTTTATAACACCGGATTCTCCGAGTCAGAGGGTTGGCGGTGCTCCTTTAAAAGAATTCAAGAAGGTAAGGAGAGGGAAGCCGATGCTTTCGCTCAACGACGCTTTTTCAGAAGGAGATATCAAAGATTGGATTGAGAGGATCGATAAGATAATACCGGGTGAGAAAGAATTTTTTTGTGAATACAAAATAGACGGACTTGCTTTCGAGGTGATATACGACAAAGGTTTGTTTAAAATCGGGTCGACTCGAGGTGATGGTACAGTCGGAGAAGACGTTTCTCAAAATCTTAAAACGGTATCATCCATTCCTCTTAAGATAGATGGCAAATCGAACGTCGATGGAAAATACAGAGAATTGACAAAAGGTTTTTTGAATAGAAAGATTTCAGTAAGGGGAGAGATATTCATATCAAAAAAAGAATTCAAGAAGATTAATCGGAAGCGTGAAGAAGATGGATTGTCTTCATTTGCCAATCCAAGAAACGTCGCAGCTGGATCTATAAGACAATTAGATCCTAGTGTAGCGGCTTCAAGAAATCTTGATTCTTTCGCCTACGATTTAATAACGGAAAATGATCCGAAGACTCACTCCGAAAAACATCATCTTTTGAAATCTCTCGGATTTAAAATCAATCCTTATAGCAAAATTTGTAAAACTCCGGAAGAGATATTTGATTTTTATCAGGATTGTAAGAATAGAAGAAAAAATCTCCCTTATGAGATTGACGGCATCGTAGTCATGGTTAATGATAACAAACTTTTTGAATTGTTGGGTGTGGCCGGAAAAGCTCCAAGGGGAGCGATCGCCTATAAATTTGAACTCAAACAAGCCACCACAACTATTGAAAAAATTGATGTTCAAGTCGGACGAACTGGAGTTTTAACTCCAGTTGCCGAACTTCGCCCGGTCTCTCTCGCCGGAGTTACAATTTCAAGAGCCACACTTCATAACTATGACGAGATAGAAGAAATGAGAATGATGATAGGCGATACGGTTATAGTCGGTCGAGCCGGAGATGTCATCCCGGATATTATAGAGGTTTTACCCGAGTTAAGAACTGGCGATGAAAAGAAGATTAAGATTCCTTCGGTTTGTCCGTCATGCAAAGAACCGTTAATTTATGAAAAGAAAGGTTCTTTCATCATTCGTTGCATTAACAGAAATTGTCCTGAAAGGAAGAGAAGATTATTTGAGCACTTCGTATCAAGAAAAGCTTTTAATATCTCCGGGGTGGGTAAAAAAGCTGTCGAGAAGCTGATAGAGACAGATAGAGTTTCGGATCCGGCGGATCTTTTTTTTCTTGAAAAAGATGATTTTCTCAAGTTGGAAGGTTTTGCGGACAAGATGGCACAAAATGCGATAGATTCGATAGAGAAATCCAAAACGGTCGCCGGACAAAAATTGATATTCTCTCTTGGGATAGAAGGAGTCGGGGAAGAGACGGCACTGCTTTTGGTGAAAAATTTCAAAGATATCGATGAGGTCGCTCAAGCATCGGAAGTTGATTTGATAAATATCAAAGATATCGGAGAGATAACCGCCAAAAAGATTTATGATTGGTTTAGAGATCAAAAAAACAAGGACTTTTTGGATAAGATCAAAGCAGCTAACATTAAGATTCAGTATCCGAAGCAATTCGGCAAATTGGACAATAGAAAGTTTGTCTTAACGGGATCACTCTTATCCTTGAAAAGAGAGGAGGTGAAGCAGCGGATAAGGTTGTTGGGAGGAGATGTTTCTGAGACAGTCAGCTCCAATGTTGATTATATTGTCGTAGGTGATAATCCGGGTTCAAAACTCAAGAAAGCGAGAGATTTGAGGATAAAAGAGATAAGAGAGAACGATCTTATAAAAATGATGGAAGATGACTAAGATATTAAAGCATATCGCCAATATGGATTGGGTTATGGTGTTTATAACTCTTGCTTTAACGGTCTTTGGATTGATCTCTATTCACGGAGGAACTCAAGAAGGCACTTTTTACAGACAAACAGTTTTTCTCGTCATCGGTCTTGTAATTATGACGGTTTTTAGTTTCTTCGATTGGAGGAACTTTAAAGAGAATCCATATCTTTTATTAGCTCTCTATTTCACAGGAATCGCCATGCTCTTGGGTCTTTTTGTATTCGCTCCGTCAGTTAAAGGCGTAAGAAGATGGTATGATTTTGGAATAGTCTCATTTGATCCAGTTGAATATATGAAAGTTGTTTTGATCATTCTTTTAGCTAAATATTTTTCCGACAGACATGTTGAAATGTATAGATTTTCTCATATTATCTTCTCCGGCATATATGTGGCGATCCCATCATTAATCACTTTCTTTCAGCCGGATCTCGGTTCGGCTTTAATTCTCGTCTCTTTATGGCTTGGAGTTCTTCTCTTATCGGGAATAAAGACCAAGCACCTTATCGTATTAATCATTATCGGGGCTATTCTCTTTTCTTTAAGTTGGTCATTTGTTTTGAAAGATTATCAGAAAGCAAGATTGACCGGATTTCTAAAGCCGCGAATTGATCCTCAAGGTATAAATTGGAATCCGGATCAAGCTAAAATTGCGATTGGGAGTGGAGGGCTGTTCGGTTATGGAATAGGCGAAGGACCTCAAACTCGGCTGGGATTTCTTCCGGAGACCGAAACTGACTTTATCTTTTCAGCTATAGCCGAAGAGACCGGTTTTGTCGGAGTAACCGTTCTATTGAGCCTTTTCATTCTTTTGATATGGAGGATTCTTAAGATCGCTTTAATCGCACCGGACAATTTTTCTCGACTCTACTGTTCCGGTTTTGCGATAATTCTTTTAGTTCAGACATTTGTTAATATCGCAATGAACCAAGGGCTTTTGCCGATTGTCGGAATTCCTTTACCATTGGTAAGTCACGGGGGGAGCAGTTTAGTATTTACGTTTTTATCTCTCGGAATAGTCCAAAGCATAAGATTGAGTGGTAAGTCTTGACAAATTTAACAATCAATGTAAACTGGTTGGCAGTTTCTGAATTTTCTTTAGAAACTGGTTGTCTTTAGTGCCTTGACTCTCGAAACGGTTTGTGGTAAGGCAGAAGCCGTTTCGCGATTCAAAAGCATTTTTAAACTTGTTGAAAACAAACCTATCAAAAGAGATTGTCCTTTTCTAGAGATTTTCGCCCCTGATCTGAAGCCTCAGGGTGCTTTGCTTTTTTTGATAGAGTAAACTTATTTAAAATAATAAGATCGAAAACACCTCTCCAAATTCGATCATTTAAATTATGCAGAATATCCTCACTAAAAATTTCGGAAAATCAAAAGTTTCTCTTCCTCGACCATATCTTCTCTCTTTACAAAAAGAAAGTTGGGACAGAATGTGGAACGAGGGTCTTAGAAATCTCTTCAAGGAAGTTTCCCCCATCAGAGATTATACTGGTAAAGAGTGGGAGATCTGGTTTCTTGATTATAAAGTGGATGAGCCGAAACTCGACGAAGAAGAAGCCAAAGCTAACAACGATTCTTATGAAGCATCTGTCCGTGTGACCGTTAAATTGGTTAATCTTAAAACGAAAGAGACCAAGGAACAAGAAGTCTATTTGGCCGACTTTCCCATAATGACCGATAGGGGAACTTTCATTGTAAATGGAGTGGAAAGAGTCGCGATATCTCAATTGATACGATCTCCCGGAGTCTTTTTTACATCTCAATTCAATCACGGCAAGAATTTGTTCGGAGCCAAGATAATACCAAATAGAGGTGCTTGGCTTGAGCTTGAGACTGAATCGACGGGAGCTCTTTCAGTCAAAATCGACAAGAAGAGAAAGATTTCAGCAGTCGCTCTGTTAAGAGCTTTTTATCTCTTATCAAAAAAAGATGGTGAAATCAAAGACGACGAGATTAAAGACCTGTTCAAAGACTCGGACATTGGAGAGATAAATCACATCAATGAAACGCTTGTCAAAGATGAAATCAAAACAGGAGAAGAAGCCTTGATCGAGATCTATAAGAGAATTAGACCGGGAGACATTGCAACACCGGAGACGGCCGCCGAGTTGATAGAAAACACTTTCTTTAATTTTGCCAGATATGATCTCTCGGAAGTTGGAAGATGGAGAATGATTCAGCGATTGGATTACGGAAAAAGCAATAAAAACGTTACCGTTGAAGACAGAGTCCTTCTCTATGAAGATATAGTGGAAGTCATCAGAGAGATGATCAAGCTCAATAATGATCCTCAAGGGAAAGCCGATCAGATTGATCATTTGGGTCATAGAAGAGTTAGAACGGCCGCTGAAATACTCGAAAACAGGCTCCGATTGGGACTTTTGAGAATGGAACGTCATATTAAAGACAGGATGTCAACTTTGGAACCCCATACCATGACTCCTTCCCAATTGATAAACGTCAGGCCGTTTATTGCAGTGGTTAAAGAGTTCTTCACTTCATCACAGATCTCTCAATTTATGGATAACGAAAATCCATTGGCGGAACTTGAGCATAAGAGGAGATTGACTGCGACGGGGCCTGGCGGATTAACAAGAGAGCGAGCAGGATTTGAAGCTCGAGACGTTCAGCCTTCACACTATGGAAGAATTTGTCCCATTGAGACTCCCGAGGGACCAAACGTCGGATTGGTGGTTCACTTAGCGACATTCGCTCGAGTCAATCGCTACGGCTTCATCGAAACTCCTTATTTTAAGGTGGAAAAAGGCAAGATCGGTTCAAAAGTTGATTACCTCAACGCTTATGAAGAAGAACGATATAATATTGCTCACGGAGGAGTGGAGATAAACGATAAAAGAGAGATTGTTCCAACCAGAGTGGAGGCAAGAATAAAAGGAGAGCCCGGAGTTATAGAGAGAGATAAAATTGATTATATCGACGTTTCTGCCGAGCAATTTATCTCGGCAGCCACTTCTTGCATTCCTTTTCTTCAAAATGATGACGCCAACAGAGCCTTAATGGGATCTAATATGCAGAGACAATCCGTTCCTTTGATTAATCCGGCGCCACCATTGGTTTCTACGGGGATGGAAGAGAGAATCGCTTCCGATTCAGGGCAGATTATCATATCAAAGACAGATGGAGTTGTTACCGAAGTTGACGCAAACCGAATCACGATCAAACCGAGTAAGGGAGAAGTCGTAAGTTACAAGCTCAAAACATTCACTCGCACTAATCAATACACCTGTTTTCATCAAAAAGCGAGGGTAAAGAAGGGACAGAAGATTAAAAAGGGAGATATTCTCTGTGATGGCGGCGGTGTTGCCGATGGAAGATTGGCTCTTGGGCAAAATCTCTTGGTGGCGTTTCTTTCATGGAGAGGGTTGAATTTTGAAGATGCCATAATTGTTTCTGAAAGATTAGCTCAAAAAGACACTTACACCTCAATTCATATCGAGAGTGTTTTTTGTGATGTCAGAGAAACCAAACTCGGACCGGAACTCACAACCAGCGATATTCCGAACGTTTCTGAAAAGAAGCTTAAAGATTTGGACGAAGAGGGTATTATAAGAATAGGAGCCGAAGTTGGACCCAATGATATCTTGGTCGGAAAGATTTCACCCAAAGGAGAAGCCGACATGACTGCTGAAGAGAGATTGCTTAAAGCGATCTTCGGAGAGAAAGCCAAAGAGGTTAAAGACACTTCGCTTGTAATGGAACACGGCAAGAGAGGACGAGTTATCGGAGTCAAGGTTTTTTCAAGAGAGATGGGGCATAAGTTGGATCCGGGGGTTATTAAGAGAATAGAAGTTGAGATCGCCGAGCTGAGAAGAGTAGAAGCCGGAGACAAATTGGCCGGAAGACACGGTAACAAAGGAATAATTTCAAAAGTCCTTCCGGTGGAAGAGATGCCTTATCTTGAAGACGGTACGCCGGTTGACATAATACTGAATCCCTTATCAGTGGCTTCAAGAATGAACATCGGGCAGATACTGGAGACGCACCTTGGTTGGGCGGCCCACAAAAATGGTTATGTTGCGATTACACCGTCTCTTTCGGGAGCCGACGAAGATGATATTAAGAAAGAATTGAAGAAAGCCGGACTTCCCGAAACCGGATCGGTTAAACTGTTTGATGGAAGAAGCGGGGAAGCGTTCCCACAACCGATAACTGTCGGAATGATCTATATGATGAAACTGATCCATATGGTAAGAGACAAGATTCATATGAGATCCATCGGGCCTTACTCACTAATTACACAACAACCGCTCGGAGGGAAAGCTCAATTTGGAGGTCAGAGACTGGGAGAGATGGAAGTTTGGGCCCTGGAAGGTCACGGTGCAGCATATACTCTTCAAGAGATGTTGACGATCAAGTCTGATGATGTGATTGGACGGGCAACCGCTTATGAATCGATATTGAAAGGAGAGACAATTAAACATCCGAATATACCGTCATCATTTAGCCTTTTAATTAATGAGCTTAAAGCCTTGGCCTTAGGGGCAGAGGTCTTAGAAAAGAAAAATTAACGTAACCCCATTAAATATGAGAGTCCAAGACTTAGAATCAATAAGAATAATCTTAGCGTCACCCGACAGGATATTAGAGTGGTCTCACGGAGAAGTGACTAAACCGGAGACGATAAATTACAGAAATCAGCGCCCCGAGAAGGATGGTCTTTTTTGCGAGAAGATATTCGGGCCAGAGAAAGATTATGAGTGTTATTGTGGTAAGTATCGCAAGATACGATACAAGGGAATCGTCTGTGACAGATGTGGGGTTGAGGTGACTAAATCTTCCGTCAGAAGAGAAAGAATGGGGCACATTAAGCTCGCTTGCCCGGTTTCTCATATCTGGTTTTTGAGAGGAATTCCGTCAAGAATCGGTACGGTTCTTGATATTCCGATGCAAAGATTGGAGAAGGTCATCTATTTTGCGGCTCATATTGTCACAAGCGTAAATGAAGAAGAGAAAAAGAGAGTCATCGGAGAATTAGAGACCGAATACAAGCGGAAACTTAAGCTCTTTGAGTCGCAAAAAGATGATGACGGGAAAGAGAAAGTGAAAGAGCTCAAGAGTGCGAAGAGCAAAGCCGACGATGAGCTTGGAAGAATTAAAAAGCACAATATCTTATCAGAGATTGAGTATTATGATCTCTCACTTAAGTATGGTGAGATATTTGAAGCTGGTACGGGAGCGGAGACTTTGAGAAAAGTGTTTGAAAAAATCAATCTGGCTAAATTGATTGAAAAATTGGATAAAGACATTGAGACGGCACCGGCTGGAGAGAAGAAGAAGATTCAGAGAAGGCTTAAGATGATCAGAATGATGTATGAAGCGGGAATTCGACCCGAATGGATGTTTCTTACGGTTATCCCGGTATTGCCACCCGATCTTAGACCGATTGTTCAACTTGACGGAGGACGATATGCGTCATCTGATCTAAACGACCTCTATCGCAGAGTCATAAACAGAAACAACAGGTTGAAATACTTGCTCGAGATCGGAGCACCGGATGTTATTGTGAGAAACGAGAAAAGGATGCTTCAAGAGGCGGTTGACGCTTTGATAGACAATGACATGAGAAAAGGGGTAACCACTCGATCAACCACTGGAGGACGAAGACTGTTAAAGTCATTAGCTAATATTCTCAAAGGAAAACAGGGCAGATTTAGACAAAATCTTCTTGGTAAAAGAGTTGACTATTCTGGACGTTCAGTGATAGTTGTCGGAGCTCAATTAAAGCTTTATCAGTGTGGGATTCCAAAGAGAATGGCTTTGGAGCTGTTCAAACCTTTCATAATCAATAAGATTTTGGAAAAAGATTTGGCTTATAACGTCAGAGGAGCCAGCAGATTAATTGAAGAAGAGATTGATGAAGTATGGGCGATTCTTGAAGACATTGTTAAAGATAAAGTCGTCTTATTAAACAGGGCCCCGACTCTTCACAGATTGGGGATTCAAGCTTTCAGGCCAGTCTTGGTAGAAGGAAATGTTATTCAGCTTCACCCGTTGGTTTGCAGCGCTTTTAACGCCGACTTTGACGGAGATCAGATGGCGGTTCATCTGCCGCTGTCGGAACAAGCTCAAAAGGAGGCCAGAGAGATTATGCTCTCATCGGTTAATCTTCTCAAACCGGCTACAGGGTTGCCCAGTGTCTCTCCGTCTCAAGATATAGTTTTGGGTTGTTATTGGTTAACCAAGATCATAGAAGGAAGCAAAGGAGAAGGAATGATATTCGGATCCCCCGATGAAGCGGTATTGGCTTCCGATTTTGGGCATATAGATATCAGATCAAAGGTGAAGATTTTGATGAATGGCGAGTTGGTTGAAACCAGCGCAGGAAGAGTGATCTTCAACAAGATATTTCCCAAAGGGTTTGACTTTCAAAACGAGCAGATGGGATCAAAAGGATTGAGACGGGTAACCAGAGAGATTATAGAGAATTATGGGAATGATTTGGCTCAAGCAACATTGGACAAGATGAAAGATCTTGGATATGAGTATGCAACTAGATCGGGGACATCATGGGGTATGAGCGATTTGGTTGTTCCTGAAGAAAAAAGCGAGATTATTAAGAATGCCGAAGAAGAGATAGAAAAGATTGACAGTTTCTATAAGAAAGGACTCTTTTCTAAAGAAGAAAAAACGGAAAAAAGCATTGAGACTTGGCATCGAGCCAAGAGAGAGATTGAGAAGCTCGTTCCAAAAACATTACCGGAAAACGGATCGGTCTTCACCATTATTGATTCGGGGTCGAGAGGCTCATGGTCTCAGCCGGTTCAGATGGCCGGGATGAAAGGATTGGTGGCCAACCCGGCGGGACAAACGATAGAGTTGCCGATAAAGAGCTCTTTCAAGGAAGGTTTTAATGTTTTGGAATATTTTATCTCTACGCATGGAGCGAGAAAAGGAACCGCAGATACGGCTCTTCGAACATCGACTGCGGGATATCTGACTCGAAGGTTGGTTGATGTTTCTCATGAGGCGATTGTAATGGAGAAAGATTGTGGGACAACCAAAGGCATCGAGTTGTCAAAATCAAAGGCCTCCGAAATAGATCAGGATTTTGCTTTCAAGGCGGTTGGAAGAGTCGCTCTTTCTGAAATTAAAGATTCATCAGGTGTAATCGTCAAGAAGGGAGATATTATTGATTGGAGAGTTATTGACAAGATTATAGCTTCTGATGAGATTGACTCGATAAAAGTCAGATCGCCTTTGACTTGCAATACCACAAGAGGAGTTTGTCAGAAATGTTACGGATGGGATCTCGGACTCAATGAGATAGTGGGAGTCGGAGAGGCCGTAGGTGTGGTTGCGGCTCAAGCGATTGGAGAACCGGGAACGCAACTTACGATGAGAACCTTCCACACTGGAGGAGTTGTTGGTGGCGGAGACATAACATTGGGTCTCCCTCGAGTTCAAGAGATATTTGAAGTAAGGGTTCCGAAAGGAAGGGCCGACATGGCGAAAGCCGACGGAGTGGTAAAAGAGATAACTCCTGATGGAGTTATCAAAATTCAATTGTCAAGCGAAGACTCCAAGAAGAGAAAGAGTGACATTATAGAATACAACATCTCTCCTAAATCCGAGATCTTTGTTAAGAAAGGACAAAAGATAAAGAAAGGGGATGTTCTTTGTGCCGGAAACTTGGATCTTAAGGACGTCTTTAAGGCAAGGGGCATTGAAGAAACTCAAGAGTATATTAAGAATGAAGTGCAAAAGATATATGTATCTCAAGGAGTCAATGTTCATGATAAGCATATTGAGATAATAATCAGACAAATGTTCTCAAGGGTGAAAATCAAAGACGGAGGAGATTCCGTTTTGGTTCCGGGTGAGATAATCGAGAAAGAGAAGATAGAGGAGATTAACCAAAAACTGAAGAAAGAATCAAAAAAGGAAGCGACGGCGACACCGGTTCTTTTGGGAATAACCAATGTTGCTTTAAGCACCGATTCTTTTCTCTCGGCGGCTTCCTTTCAGGAAACATCAAGAGTTTTGATAAGAGCGTCTCTTGAAGGAAGAGAAGACAAGTTGAGAGGTCTTAAAGAAAATGTCATAATTGGTAAGTTGATTCCGGCTGGAACAGGGTTCAAGAGCAAATAGTAAAAGTGGCTAAAAAAAAGAAAAAAAAAGTAATTAAAAAAGAGCCAAAAAGGTCAAAGCTTGCTTTGCTTGCTTTGCCTCTTAAGGTCAAAAAGATAATATCCGGAGCGACACTTCTCTTGTTATCAGTCATTATCGTATTCTCTTTTTTCGGACAATCCGGAATTGCCGGAGAGTATTTAAGGAGATCTTTGGCTTTTGTAATCGGAAGCTCCATCTTTATTTTTCCGGCTATCCTATTTGCTTCCGGACTGGTAATTTTTAAAACTCGATACAAAAAGTTTATTCTTCCAACGATTATCAGCTCGCTTCTTATCATCCTGGGACTGTCGGGTATCTTTGATGTTGTAATCAAAGCTGAAACATTTGGTTTGATTGACAGTGACTTAAATGGCGGTTTTGTCGGTAAAGTCTTTGGGGGACCGTTATTCAGTCTCTTTGATTTTTGGATCACACTTTTTATTCTTTTGAGTTTTACGGTTGTTGGACTTATCACTTTTGCTTATCTTTTAATAACGCCCGCCGAGCTTAAAGAAGAGCGACCGAAAGAATCTGTTCCCGCAAAGATATTCAGAAAGATATTTGGGAGAAAATCCGAGTTCACTGTTAAAGAGATTGATCAAGTTGAGTCGGAACCCGTTGAGATAGAGAAAGAAGATCTTTTGGCGGAGAAAGAAAAACCTCAACAAAAAGAGAAGGAGAAGGGAAAAGAGAAAGAAAAGACGGATCGTTTTCCACCTTTGGATCTCTTGGAATCGGATAAAGGAATACCGAGCTCCGGAGATATAAAGGTTAACTCGGCCATAATAAAAAAAACGTTGGAGAATTTTGACATACCAGTGGAGATGTCGGAGGTAAGAGTCGGTCCGACTGTGGCTCAATACACGCTTAAACCTGCTGAAGGAGTTAAATTATCAAGAATAACGTCTCTTTCAAACGATTTGTCATTAGCTTTAGCTGCTCATTCCATCAGAATAGAAGCACCGATTCCGGGAAGATCTTTAGTTGGAATTGAGATACCGAACAGAATAAGAGCCGAAGTTCGCTTAAGAAGTCTAATGGAAGATCCTCAATATAATGATCCCGATTTCAAATTACCGATTGTAATAGGAAAAGACGTTACCGGAGCTCTAAACTATGCAAGATTGGAGAAGATGCCCCACCTCTTGGTCGCGGGATCAACTGGATCGGGAAAAACTATTTTCCTTAACACATTGATCTTGAGTCTTCTTTTCAGAAATACTCCGGAAACATTGAGGCTGATATTGGTTGATCCCAAGAGAGTTGAATTCTCAAACTTTGAAGGGATACCGCATCTTTTGTGTCCGGTTATATACGATGTAAACAGAACCTACAACGCATTGAAGTGGCTCGTTGGTGAGATGAAGAGGCGACTTCAGGTAATGTCGGAAGTCAAAGCTAGAGATATCAACAGTTACAACAAGATAGTGTTAAAGAAGAAGAATGAAGATATGGAATCAATGCCCTACATAGTTCTTGTCGTGGATGAACTGGCCGATCTTATGATTGCCAAAGGAAAAGAGATTGAAGCCGAGATTGTTCGGTTGGCTCAAATGGCCAGAGCATCGGGAATCCATCTTGTTCTAACAACTCAACGTCCTTCAGTGGAAGTTATAACGGGTCTGATTAAGGCTAATATTATTTCACGAGTGGCTTTCCAAGTTGCTTCTCAAGTTGATTCAAGGACGATACTTGATACGGCCGGAGCGGAAAAACTCTTGGGAGCTGGAGATATGCTCTATATGACAGGAGATATGTTTAAGCCCAAGAGAGCGCAAGCTCCTTATGTTTCAGAGAGTGAGATACAAGATGTGGTAAAATGGATTGTTTCCGAATATGGAGAGAGAGAGGAAGATAAGTTAAGTGATCAATTGGAGGGTCAATTGGAAACTACTAGTGAGGAGTCGTTCAGTTACACCGAAGAAGAAGATGATCCATTATATGAAGAGGCAAAAAATTTGGTGATAGAAACAAAGAAAGCTTCAGCTTCATTCCTTCAGAGACGATTGAGAGTCGGTTATGCTCGGGCGGCACGCTTGATAGATATGATGGAAGACAGAGGAGTGGTCGGACCCGGAGACGGAGCGAAGCCAAGAGAGATATACGCAATTCCTCAAGAGGCCGAAGATGGTGAAACTTGGCAAAAGCTATAATTTTAAAAAAGAAATATGGCAAAAAAGAAGAAAGAGAATAAAAACTTGGAAGAATCAATAGAGGAAATCAGGCAAAGGTTCGGAGAGGGAGCGATAATGAAAATGAAAGACATCAGACCGGTTGATATTGATAGTATCTCAACCGGATCAATCTCATTGGATAAAGCTCTCGGAATCGGCGGAATTCCCAGAGGGAGAGTGGTAGAGATCTTCGGACCCGAATCGAGTGGTAAGACAACATTGGCTCTTCATATACTGGCCGAAGCTCAAAAGAAAGGAGGAGTTGGGGCATTCATTGATGCAGAGAACGCACTTGATCCTGACTACGCTCAAAGAATTGGGGTGAATACCGGTGAACTTTTTATTTCACAACCCGACTCGGGAGAACAAGCGCTTCAAATAGTTGAATCACTTGTCAGGTCGGGGGAAGTTGATGTTATTGTAATTGATTCTGTGGCGGCTTTGGCTCCCAAGGCCGAGATTGCCGGAGAGGTTGGAGACGTTCACGTTGGAACTCAAGCAAGACTTATGTCTTCAGCTTTGAGAAAATTATCGGGAATAATATATAAGACCAAGACGTCGGTTATATTTTTAAATCAAACAAGAATGAAGATTGGTATCATGTTTGGCAATCCGGAAACAACTTCAGGCGGACTGGCTTTGAAGTTTTATTCTTCAGTGCGTCTCGACTTGAGAAGAATCGCTCAAATTAAAAGCGGTGATGAGATTATCGGCAACAGAGTTAAGGCCAAGATAGTCAAAAACAAAGTCGCGGCTCCTTTCAAAGTGGCTGAGTTTGATATCTACTATAATGAAGGAATATCATATGAAGGAGATCTGCTCAACTTGGCACTCAAAGAAGGGTTGGTCAAAAAGTCCGGATCTTGGTATCAATACGGCAAAGAGAAGATGGGACAGGGAAGCGAAGGAGCTAAAAAGTTTCTGAAAGAAAACCCCTCAATCGCAGAGGAGATTAGAGAAAAAGTGACTCAACAAGAAGATTCTACTTAGGAGTCGATGCTATCAATCCTAAATTTCGAGCTCTCTTTATTGCTTGAGACAGGCGTCTTTGATGGTGAGAACAGACACCTGTTTTTTTTCTCGGCTTAATTTTCATAAGACCGGATATAAATCTATTCAAAAGCTCGGTGTTTTTAAAATCGATCTCTTTTATGTTGTTTTTACAAAAATAACATTCCATAATCTTAAAATGGTATATCTTTAATATCTATCTCTTCATCGTCTTCCAGTATTACAGGAAGTTCTTCTTTCACTTCTTCCGGTCGACTCTGTTCGGTTTGAGTTTGATAACTCCCGCTTCTTGGACCCAATTGAAGAGAGTCTCCGATAATTTCGGTACGATACTTCTTAACTCCTTCATTATCTTCCCAAGATCTGGTTTGAACTCTCCCTTCTATTAAGGCTAAAGATCCTTTCTTTAAGTATTGAGCGGCAATTTCGGCAACTCTTCCAAAAAAGACTACGTTATGAAATTCTGTCTGCTGCTGTCTTTGGCCTGATTTGTCATTATAGAATCTATCGGTGGCCAAACCGAAAGAAGTTACTTGTTGACCGCTTGGAAGCGATCTACTTTCCGGGTCTCGGGTCAACCTCCCAACCAATATAACTTTGTTGAGATTCATAGTTTTTAATAAAATAAATTATTATTCATTTAACATCTCTTCTATCTTTTTGTCTATCTCTTCAAGCTCAACTTTATCTGAAAGCTTCTTCTCTTTATCCGGTCGCTCAACTTTCTCTTTTCTGGGTTTTATTTTTGGTTTCAAGACTATGATATGCCTCATTATACTGTTGGTTTCCTTCAATTCTTTATTCAATATCGGAAGGTTTTCAGGAGAAAGATTAAAGTTAGCCGATATCATCTTGGCGCTATTTCTCCCGTCTATTATCTCTCCAATCTCTCTTCTTGCGGGATCAACTCTAACATCCAAAACCTCTCCGTCTTTATCGGATATAAGCGATTTGACTTTCTCTTCTATCTTCTCAATCTCATCCTCGCTTGCTTCAGCGGGGATAAGAAAGACTAACTCATATTTTGCCATCTTTATAGAATTATTCTTATCTGAAAAGGAATTATAGCAACTAAAGCTCTTTTTTTCAACCCCCTTCATCCTCTTTGATTCTAATATTAAATTAAGATACAATCAATAAAACTAACTTAAAAGAGATGATTGATCCAAAAATATTCAAAGCTTATGATATAAGAGGGATCTACCCTCAACAGATAGATGAAAACCTTGCTTACAAGATAGGGCAGGCTTATTGTCGAATTGTCAAACCCGATCAGTCCGTAGCGGTTGGAATGGATGTGAGAACTCACTCTTCAAGCTTAAAGAAATCTTTGATTGACGGTCTGATAGATGCGGGTGTTGACGTGGTTGATCTTGGTTTGATCTCAACGGAGATGCTCTATTTTGCCGTCGGTAATTACGATTATAGTGGAGGGATTCAAGTGACAGCTTCTCACAATACGGCGGAGTTTAATGGATTCAAGATGACGCGCTCCAAGGCGATCCCGATATCTTCTGATACGGGAATACTTGAGATAAGAGATCTGATTATGGATCGACAAGATAGAGTGGAGAGCGATCTCTCGGGCAAAGTTGAAAAGAGAGATATCTTGGAAGATTTTGCCCTCTTTGTCTTGAGCATGATTGACAAAGACAAACTGAAGAATTTTAAAATAGCTTTTAACCCCAATTTCGGTTTTGGTGGAGAAGTTTTGAAAAAAGTTATTGAAGTCGGAAATCTTAACATCGACCTCGTCGGGATCAATGACACTTTAGACGGAACATTTCCCAAAGGACAGCCTGATCCGTTCAAGATGGAGAATAGGCCAGAGTTTATCCGGTTTGTTAAGGATTCGAGAGTTGATATCGGAGTCGCTTGGGATGCCGATGCTGACAGGATATTCTTTTGCACGGCGGAAGGTGAATTTATAGAGCCTTACTACATCAATACGGTCTTTGCAAGACATCTGTTGAAAAAAGCCGGAGGAGGTAAGATAATCTACGATCCGAGATATACTTGGGCGTTGATTGATATTGCAAAAGAATTTAACGGAGAGGCTTTTTTAGAGAGAGTGGGTCATTCTTTCATTAAGGCCAGAATGAGAAAAGAAGACGCCATATTTGCAGGCGAGTCGAGCGGACATACTTATTTTAAGGATTTTTGGTATGCCGACAGCGGAATAATTCCACTTTTGATATTACTGGAGATAATTTCGGAAGGAGTCAGCTTAAATGACTTGATTGATCCGATCGCCGACAGATATTTCATATCCGGAGAGATAAACAAGAGTGTTTCCGATAAAGACGTCATATTGAAAAGGATTGAAGAGAGATATCATGACGCCGAGATATCTAAAATCGATGGACTTTCCATCGAGTATCAAGAATGGAGGGCTAATATCAGAGGTTCAAACACGGAACCGCTTCTTAGGCTTAATATAGAGGGAAAGAGTCAAAAGATCGTGGAAGAAGTCAAAGATGAGATAATAAAGATTATAGATGCTTAAGACTCAATCCCCATCTTTTTGCGAACGTTGACTATGGTTGACTGAGCCAAGTTTTCAGCTCTTTTGGCTCCAGTCTTTAATATCTCTTGAACATAGACTTCTCTTGAAGAGAGCTCGACTTTCTTCTCTCTAAAAGGTTCTAATTTATCTATCAAGGTATCGGCGACAACCGTCTTAAAAGCGGAATAACTTTTACCGGCCATTTCAGCTTCGGCTTCGGATAACGAGATGTTCTTGAAAGAGCTGTAGATTGACAACAGATTGGATATTCCCGGCTTTTTCTTGGTATTGTATTTTATTGTCTTCTCCGTATCTGTCACCGCTCGCATTATCTTTTTTCTGATGCTTTTGGGATCTTCAAAGATTCCGATAGACCCTTGATCCGAATCAGTCTTTGACATTTTACTTTTTGGATTTTGTAAAGACATTATTCTGGCGCCCGATTCAGGCAACATCACTTCGGGAATCTTGAATGTTTTGCCAAATTGAGAATTGAATTTTTTAGCAACCGATCGTGCCAGCTCAACATGTTGAACTTGATCTTCGCCCACTGGTACTTTCTCAGTCTGATAGAGGAGTATATCAGCTACCATCAACACCGGATAATTGAAGAGTCCGGCGTTGATATACTCTTTATGTTTTTTTGATTTTTCCTTGTACTGAGTCATTCGGTTGAGATCTCCCATCGGAGTGATAGTTCCCAAAAGCCAAGTCAATTCCGTATGCTCTTTAACATCGGATTGGACAAAAAGGATACACTTTTCGGGATTAAGTCCCAACGAAAGATAAGATGTCGCTTGGGACAAGACATTTTTCTGAAGTTTCTTAGGGTCGTAGGGAGTTGTTATTGCATGAAGATCAACGATGCAAAAGACAGACTCATTGTTGTCTTGAAGTTCTATCCATTGCTTTATAGCTCCGATATAGTTTCCTATATGAAGATCACCGGTTGGTCTTATTCCACTGAATATTCTCATATTGTTTATACTTCTATTATTACCGGCAAGACCATCGGTCTTCGCTCGGTTTTTTCGTATAAAAATTGACCGATCTTGTTTCTTATCTCTTCTTTGACGTAACTCCAATTTACAACTCTCTTGTCTCCGGCGGCCTTGTTTACAATCTGAATTGTTCTTTTTCTGGTCTGGTAAAGAAGATCTTTCGATTCTCTGAGATAGATGAATCCCCTTGAGATAATATCGGGAGATCCTTTTATCTCTCCTTTTTGTTTATCAACTACGGCAATAATAACAAACATTCCATCTTCAGCCAAGACTTTTCGATCTCTTAGAACAACTTCACCGACATCGCCGACCCCCAATCCGTCAACCATGACGTAGTTAACGGGAACTTTCTTTTTACTTAAAGCGACCCCTCGTCTTGATAGATTCACTATATTTCCATTTTCAGCGATTACAATGTTTTTTTCAGGGAAATTAAGTCTATCAATCGCCATGTTTTTCAATGAAACAAACATGGAATATTGTCCGTGAATCGGCATCAGATATTTCGGCTTGATTATCTCAATCATTCTTGAAAGTTCGTCTTGGTAGGCGTGACCACCGGCATGAATATCCATCATCTTGTAATGGAAGACTTTGGTTCCTTGCCTTAAGATATCATCTTTCAACTCTTGAACCACTCTTTCATTTCCGGGTATTACCGATGAAGAGAATATGATGGTATCTCCTTTTTTAAGTCGAATATTTTTATGTTCACCGCTGGCGATTCTCATTAAAGCCGCTCGCTCTTCTCCTTGAGCTCCGGTGCAAAGAATCGTTATTCTATTGTCGGGATAATCCGATATCTCTTTCGAATTGATAATTGTTCCTTTCTTCGTAGTGATATACTTCAATCTTCTGCATATCTCCACATTGACTTTCATACCGTTTCCTTCAATGACAACTTTTCTTCCGTGTTTTTCCGAAAGAGCTATTACTTGTTGAATTCTGTTTATCAATGATGCAAACGTTGCGGCAATCACTCTTCCTTTCGATCCCATGAAGATCTCATCCAAGTTGTCCATTATCACTCTTTCAGATAGTGAAGATCCTTCACTTTCGGCTCCGGTTGAATCAATCATCAAAAGATCGATTTTTCTTGTCCCGAGTTCTTTTAGCTTTCTAAAGTCGGTCGGTTGATCGTTTATCGGCGTCTCGTCAAATTTGAAGTCGGAACTATGGACTATCTTTCCTACCGGCGTCTCAATGAAGATTCCCAAATTATCCATTATGTTGTGGTTCATGTGGAAGAATTCAATCTTGAATTGTTCCAACTTGATTTGTGATCCCGATTTGACTTCGGTGATATCCAATTTCGGTCCAAGAGGGAACTCCTCTTGTCTTTTGATTATCAAACCTCTTGTCAAAGGAGATGCAAATATTGGGGGATTACCCAATTTCTCAATTAGGTAGGGGATCGCTCCTATGTGATCATAGTGACCGTGAGTGAAGAGCACGCCCAAGATATCTTTCTCTCTGCCCTTAAGGCTTGAAATGTTGGGTATAATATAGTCAACTCCCGGGACGCTTTCTCCAGGAAATTTAAGACCCATATCAATAATCAATATCTTTCCATCCAATTCAAAGAGAGTCATGTTTTTACCAACCTCTCCCAAACCCCCCAATGGGGTTATTTTTAATCTCTTTTCTTTTTTTTCTGTCATGTAGAACTGTAAGATTTCATCCCGTCTTTTAAGACAAGATTCAACTATTCTTATTTTAATTAATTAATATAAACGAGAAAAAGTGTGTGCCGAGGGAGGGATTTGAACCCTCACAGAGTTACCTCTATAGCGCTCTGAACGCTACGCGTCTGCCGTTTCGCCACCTCGGCCTTTTTCTATCTCTTTAGAAACGATAAGTCTTGAGGCATAGATTTCAAGGGGGCCTCAACTCTTAGATCGGGAAGATCTTTATAGTTGTCATTTTTAATCCAACCTTGATTGGTGTAGAAATAAGCGCCACCTCCCTTTTCCTCAATCGGTTTATAGATGGATTCAAACGTTTTATAGACCCAATTGGCCATTTTCAAATCTTCTTTTGCCGGATTTATCGTAATATGTCCATATCCGGGAGGAATTGCAACACAGTCTCCTTTTTGAGCCTCAACCATATACACGTCTTCAATTTCTCCTTCTTGGTCCAGCTTCTGTAAAAGATAGATCGCCTCTCCTTCAAGGACGATGTAGAGCTCTCCATAACTTTCAGGATGGTAATGGCCTTTAGTTTTATTGAATTCCATTCCAAGCATTTTAGCCGGTATTATCGTGATGTCGTATCGTAAATCTCCATCTTCTTTAATTCCTCGATACATATAATAGAGCTCTTCATTGGGTGCGTCATTGAGCCACTCCTTATCATAGATCACTTTTTCTATATCACGGAGATATCTTATATCAGGATTCTCAAGTCGAACTTCGTCTAAATTAGGGTTTTCAAGTTTCATTTTCTTATTAATCTTTTAGTTTTAACATACCAATTTTCAACTCCCAGAAATCTATTGGACGGATTTATTATTCTTCCCGAATTGATTCCGGAAATTCTCGGTGATATGAAATAGAGATAATCGGGATTGTAGAGAAATATTGCCGGCAGGTCATCAACGATCAACTCATCAATTCTTTCAAGCAAGCTCTCGTCAAAACTGATTCTGGATTCTTCCGTTAATTTATCCACTTCATCATTTTGGTACATCGTTAAGTTAAGACCAAATTCACTTTTTTGAGAAGAGTGCCAAAAAGGAAACAGATCGGGGATCGCTTCAAAGGCTTTTCCAAAAAGGAGTATATCATAATCTCTCGGTTTTATCACATCACGCTCAAGAGACACTCTATCGTAAGTCTCTATTTCAGTTTTGATGCCGATATTCTCCCAGAAGGTCTTTATCAGATCAGCAGTTTGAGACATCAATGACTGATCTATGGTTGTTATTCTTAAAACCGGTTCAACTCTAATCTCAGGAATTTCAGAACAGACTTCATTCAACTTGGCTCGGGTGCTTTTGCTGACCATTCCCGTTCCTTGTTTAAAACCGTTGGGATCGAGAATTTCTTCCCTATATTTCTCCTGAAATCTGATGACCGCATCGCGTGTGTCTTGTCCGTAAAATCCTGTAACACCGCCATCCGGAAAAATCTCGGAGTCACTTTCGGAAAGATAGATCAAACATTTCTGAAGATCTCTGACTTTATCGCCTTGATCCCCGGTGTTAAGGTCTTTCTCAAAAGAAAGAGTTTCTTTATCTCGCACAACCGTTGATCTAAGATCGCCGTTCAAATTAAGTCCGCTAGAATTAAGAATCTCATTCGCTCTTGAGGGATTGTATTCCGAGACTCTGTCCGAATTGAATCCGTATATCTTGGGTAAAATAGCAGAGTCAACTCTTTCGCCTCGACCGGCTAAAACCGATTCAACCAAAACGTCTTTGTCGATAGCCATCTCAAGAGCTTCTCTTATCTCTTTGTTTATCGCTTCTCTTTCGAGATTAAAAAACAGAGCGAAATATCTCGGTAAGCGATAGCGATAGATCTTAAAGTTTGTCTTTGAGAAAACTTCTTGATAGTCTTTGGGTGTTATTTTAGCAAAACCGTCTATGATACCGTTTCCGGCCGCCGTTAAGACCTGACTTTCATCTTCATAAAAGATTATTGAGAAATCTTCGATATAGGGTTTTTTTCCATGATAGAATGGGTTTGGTTCAAGGAGAAGCGAAGAGACATTGCCTTTTTGATCTTCTATCACATCTTTGACTCTGTAAGGACCTGATCCGACCGGCATAATGTTATATCCTGAAAAAGGAAAGTTTTGCGGAGAGATGTCTTTCCAGATATGACTTGGAATTATCTTTAAGGATAATTTATTCTCAAAGACAGCTGATCGTTGCTCTAACTTGAAGATCACCTCTAAGTCCGATAACTTCTCAACATCGACGCCAACCCAGTCAGGTCTGAGAGGGCTTCTGTATTCCGGATCTTGAATCGTTTTGATCGTGAATATGAGATCATCGGAAGTTATTCTTTCTCCGTCAGACCATTTCAGGTCATCTTTCAATCTTAATCTGAAAGTTTCACCGTCTTCCAATATCTCGTCAACCAAATTCGATGTCGATCCTTTTGAAAAATCATAATCGATGAGAGAAGAGAACAAGAGAAAAGTCGTATCTCTGTCAACATCGCTCATCGGACTGTAGATCGGATTTAGAAATCTTGGATATCCGACCATTCCTTCGGTATAAGATCCACCGAAAGTGGGGACTTGGTCGGTTCTTGACAAGTAGAGAGACGTCAAAAGTACTATTGAAGAGACGATGAAAAGAGCGCAAGAAGCGATAAAAACAATCTTCTCCTTTCCATTAAGAACACGAGGCAACGATCTCAATTTTGAGATCTTATCGATAATCCTTGATTTTCTATTTCCGTCCATCTCTTGTGGTGTCGGGGTCTATACAAGAAGATTAAACACCGCGAGAAGAATAAAGATGATTCCAAAAACGATAGTGCCGGTAAAGGCGTGTTTTTGAAAACCCCTCCTTGTAGAGTAGGAGCCCCCTTCTTGTCCGAAAGCAGAACCGAGTCCCGACTCTCCCTGTTGCAAAAGGATTAATGTTATTAATATTACAGAAACTATTATCTGTAATACGGAAAGTATAGAGTTCATTAATTTTTCTTTATCAAGATTAAATTAAGTATCCAGATTATGACGGTTGTTATAAAAAGCGATGACAGTGAAAAGATTTTACCCAAGACTAAAACATCGACACTCCATATAATCGCCATATTCAGCAAAAGAGAGAAGAGCCCAAAGGTAACAACTTTTAATGGAAAGGTCAAGATGTCAAGGATTGGCTTGATTGCAAAGTTTATCACTCCGAGAGCAAGACCGGCTAAAGCTATCTGCGACAAGTCTCCCAAAAAAACCACTCCGGGGATTCCCGTAGCCAACCAGATTCCTATGACTCCAACGATTATATGAGCGATAAGGCTCCCCATAATGAGACTTATTTTAGCAGGAAGCCTTGATAAGGTCAACATTTCCTTTGCAAACTTGACAGGCTTTTATTTTCTAATAAAATGATTTTTGATTTAGCACTCAAAGGTCGAGCTTGCTAAACAATTTGGAATTAAAAAATAATAAGAGATGTATGAAGATAAAACCATTATTGGATAATATTTTGATAGAGCCCGTTGAGCAATCAGAGCAAACAGAAGGAGGAATCATCCTTCCGAGAACAGCTGATAAAGAAAGACCGGAGCAAGGGGTTGTGATTGCCGTTGGGCCCGGTAAGATTTCAGAAAAAGGAGATATCTTCCCGATTCAAGTGAAAGAGGGTCAAAAGGTTTTGTTCACCAAGTATGGACCCACGGAGATAAAGGTCAATGACAAAGAATATCTTATTGCCAAACAGGATGACATCTTGGCAATAATTGAAGAATAATTAACTTATAAAGATAGATGGCTAAAATAATATACTACAATGAAGACGCTCGAAAAAAGCTGAAGACGGGAGTTGATAAGTTAGCCGATGCCGTGAGAACCACACTCGGTCCAAAAGGCAGAAACGTGATTCTTGATAAAGGTTTCGGATCTCCCACCATCACCAATGACGGCGTGAGTATTGCTAAAGAGATTGAGCTTGAAGATAAGATGGAGAATCTCGGAGCCGAGATCATTAAAGACGTCGCGTCTAAAGCAAATGATGCCGCTGGTGACGGGACAACCACTGCAACGGTATTGGCTCAAGCGATCGTCTCAGAAGGATTCAAAAATGTGACAGCCGGGGCCAATCCGTTGGCTCTCAAAAGAGGCATTGAGAAGGGAACCGATGCGATTACCGAAGAATTAAGCAGAGTCGCTAAGAATATATCCGAAAAGTCAGAGATAGCTCAAGTGGCGACAATATCAGCTGAAGATTCCGAGGTGGGTAACTTGATTGCCGAAGTGATAGACGAGGTGGGTAAAGACGGAGTTGTCACGGTGGAAGAGTCTCAAACATTCGGTCTTCAGAAAGAGATTGTAAAGGGAATGCAGTTTGACAGAGGCTATATCTCTCCCTATATGATAACCGATCCCGAAAAGATGGAAGCCGAGTATGAAGCTCCCTACATTCTAATCACCGACAGGAAGATATCTTCAATAAACGAGATCGTTCCGATTCTCGAAAAGATGGCCAAGACTGGTAAGAAAGAGATTGTAATCATCGCCGACGACGTTGACGGTGACGCCTTAGCAACATTGGTTGTCAATAAATTGAGAGGAAATCTTAATTCCCTTGCGGTTAAAGCTCCTGGATTTGGCGACTCAAAGAAAGAGATGCTTCAAGATATCGCTATCGTTTGCGGTGGACAAGTTATCTCAGAAGAATTAGGAATGAAGCTCGAAGACGCCGAGATTGATATGCTCGGATCGGCTCGAAAAGTCATTGTTAGCAAAGATAATACGACAATAGTGGAAGGAAAAGGAGAAAAGAGCGACATCGAATCAAGAGTGTCTCAACTCAAGAGCTTAATCGAGAATACGAGTTCGGAATATGACAAAGAGAAATATCAAGAGAGAGTAGCAAAACTCTCCGGAGGAGTCGCCATAATCAAAGTTGGAGCTCCTAGTGAAGTGGAGCAGAAAGCGAGACAGCACAAGACCGAAGACGCTTTGGCCGCTACCAGAGCTGCAATTGAAGAAGGCATCGTTCCAGGAGGCGGAGTGGCTCTTTTAAGAGCGATTGATGCACTTGATAAAGTCAAACTTTCAGACAATGATGAAAAAACAGGATTGAATATCTTAAAGAGAGCTCTTGAAGCTCCGATTAGACAGATTGCTGAAAATGCAGCCACAGATGGATCGGTGGTGGTTCAAAAAGTGAAAGAGGGAGAAGGCTCTTTTGGATTCAATGCTCAAAAAGGGTCTTATGAGGACTTGATAAAAGAGGGAATCATAGATCCCAAAAAGGTGGTCAGAGTCGCCTTGGAAAATGCCGCTTCAGCGGCAGCCATGCTTTTAACCACCGAATGCGCCGTAGTTGAAAAACCCGAGGAAAAAGGAAAAGACTTCCCAATGGGAGGGGGAATGCCTCCAATGGGAATGCCCGGATATTAAAGCGTTTTGGTTTAAGCGAAAGAAAGGCGCTTCATTGATAGAAGCGCTTTTCTCTTGCTCTTGAAGGTAAAATGCCTTATTATTACTGAAGAAGCATTAAAAAATAACACAAAGAAGATGGCAATTATTTTATTGACTTTAGTAGTCATCGCTCTCTGGATGATTACACTCTACAACGGATTAATAAAGTTAAGAAACAGAGCGGAGGAAGCTTGGTCAGATATAGACGTTCAACTGAAAAGAAGATATGACCTTATTCCCAACTTAGTAGAGACTGTTAAAGGTTATGCCGCTCATGAGAAAGGTTTGTTTGAAAATGTCACCAATGCGAGAGCCGCAGCCTTGACCGCCTCACAATCAGGAGATCCTAAAGAGATAACAAGGGCTGAAAATGCGTTATCAGGAACTCTCAAAACTTTGTTTGCGGTGTCTGAAAATTATCCCGATCTCAAATCATCAAACAACTTCATTGAACTTCAAAGAGAATTAAGAGATACTGAAGACAAGATTCAAGCTTCAAGAAGATTCTATAACACCAATGTTAAAGATTTTAACACCAAGCTTCAGTCTTTTCCGGCCAACCTTATAGCCGATGCACTCGGTTTTGGTAAAAAAGAATTCTTTGAACTCGATAATCAGGAAGCTAAAGAACCGATAAAGGTTAATTTTTAGCATATGGTAAATCTTTATACCCAATCTGAATCAAATATTCGCCGAACTTGGATATATCTTCTGTTTTTCGGGTTGGTTGTGATTGGAATCGGTTGGATGATATCTTACCTCATGGATACTTACGTAATTCTTTGGATATCAATATTTTTGGCGATATTCGGCAATCTTTTCTCTTATTGGTTTTCGGACAAGATAGTTTTGAGTATGACCAAAGCAAAACCGGTGGGAAAAGAAGATGAACCGGAACTTTACAGAGTCGTTGAAAATCTTTCAATCACAGCCGGACTTCCTATGCCCAAGTTGTATATTATGGAAGAGGCCCAACCCAACGCTTTTGCAACTGGACGTAATCCGAGTAACGGAGTCATCGTTGTCACCCGAGGATTGATCAACAGATTGGAACGAATTGAGTTGGAAGGAGTTATCGCTCACGAATTGTCTCACATAGGAAACAGAGATATTCTCTTGTCAACAATAGTTGTGGTCTTGGTCGGGATTGTTGTTACACTAACCGATTTCTTCTTCAGAACCGCTTTTTACGGGGAGAGAAAAGATGAAGAAGGCGGCGGCAAGATTCTTTTAATCGTATTTGCTCTGGCATTGGCAATCTTTGCGCCTTTAGCGGCTCAATTGATGCAGATGGCAATATCGAGAAAAAGAGAATATTTAGCCGATTCTTCAGGCGGTCTCTTGACTCGTTACCCCGAAGGATTGGCACGAGCGCTTGAAAAGATTTCAACAGATTCAACCCCGATGGGAAAAGCGAATAATGCGACCGCACATCTCTTTATTGCCAGCCCGTTTAGGGGTAAGGAAAAGACTTCGTGGTTGACCAAACTTTTCTCGACCCATCCGCCGATAGAAGACAGGATAGCCAAATTAAGAGGATTAAGTGTATGAAAGAATGTTTTTCATGCAATAAGGATTTAGAGAGAGCCCTTCTTTATAATATTGAGGTTGATTACTGTCCTCAATGTCAAGGAGTTTGGTTTGATGAAGATGAGCTTCGCCAGGCAAAAGACAAGAAGGATGAAAATCTTAAATGGTTGGATGTCGATCTTTGGTCTGATGAAAAGAAGTTTAGAATATCTCGAGGAAACAAACTTTGTCCCATTGATCGTCTTCCTCTTTATGAGGTTGAATATGGTGATTCCGGAATAAAGGTTGATCTGTGTAATATCTGTAAAGGGGTGTGGCTTGATAAAGGAGAATTTCGACAGATAGTCAATTACCTAAAGAGAAAGGCCAATTGGGAAGTCCTAAATAGGTATTACAGCAATCTTACTAGAGAGGCCTTAGAGGTTTTTATCGGACCTGAATCGATTCGCAGTGAGATAGAAGATTTTTTGACGATATTAAGACTTTTCAACTTTAAGTTCTCGGCTCAAAAACCAACTATAGCGAGGATTATTTCGAAAATGCCAAAATAGGGAGGGATCGGATAGTGGCTAATTCCAACGGCTTGGAAAGCCGTACCCTTACAGGGTCCGTGGGTTCGAATCCCACTCCCTCCGCATATTGAGACCCTGAGAGTAATAATCTCCCAATTTAGCTTTATTTCCCCCTGATTTTACAGGTTCTAACCTGTCTTCAGCCTTGGATAACCTGTTTGAGACATTGGCAAGAAAGACAAAGGTCTTTTTAAGCTCAATTTCGATTTTTTTATCCTTTAAAATCAGGTTC
>Ga0265294_10000736_pt1 | contig 43959 bp, 44 predicted proteins | sample MunlanPumphouse3_FD_192504 | JGI IMG/M metagenome (GOLD analysis project Ga0265294, IMG submission 192504) | Groundwater microbial communities from a municipal landfill in Southern Ontario, Canada - Pumphouse #3 | ecosystem: Environmental > Aquatic > Deep subsurface > Groundwater | place...
AGATTGGCAAACGATGTACACTAAGGTGCTCACACAATTGGTCCGGGCCAATCTTGGCCTCTTCTTTGTAGAAGAGGGAGAAATTACTCTTAAGCATGCTTTAGATTCGGGGTATTGGACAGTTGATGCTCTGCAATTGCGGCGGGGGCGACGAGTTTTGGTGCAAGGGGTTGACGCCAAGTCCTTAGCAATAATGGAAGTTGCTGATGTTTTTACTTATCCGGAACATGGTGTAGTGACTGAGTTGCGGCCTGTGTGGGCTAGTCGTCCTATAGTCAGTGGAATGTCCTTGGCTCCTCTTCGATTCGATTTTCCGATCGAAATTGCTGGTAATTTCTCTTTAGCGCACTATGGAATCTCTTTGGGAGCTAGTGTTCCCCTCTGGCTAGGTCCTTTTAGACTAACAAGCCGCATAACAATTGACACTAAGTGGAATGAACCAATATATGAAGCATTAATTCACCTAGGATTAAAAACTCAATTTTCCTTAGGGGCTTTTCGGCTGAAGGCCGCCAGTGTAGGAACGTGGTGGTCGAATATTCAAATTGTAGCCAATGTCCATTTTGGACTTGGCTTGGCTTGGGAATCTTCTGCTACACCCGATTTTCTGTATGGAGCAGAAGCTGCCTTGCAATTATTTTACCAGCAAAACTCCCATCTGTATTGGGGCTTAACGGTAGGTTCTCACTATCGAATAAGAAAAGCTGTGGGCCTACAGGATAATATTATTAGAATAACCCTCTCGCCGACCTTAGGGTGGGTGTGGTAGATTGGTAACGTAATGAAAAAAATTGGGTATATTGTAATAGTACTAATCTTGGCATCTCTTTTGGGTTGTTCTTCGTTAAGTACTTGGGTCCGTTCGAATATTGAGGGAGTTCCTGCCTGGGTTTACGAACCACAATTTTCTAGAAATCAAAAAGCATTTGTCGGGAAAGGAACTGCAGCCAGTGAGACGCGAGCTCGAATTTTGGCTTATGAATCAATCTTAACTCAGATTTCGACCTATATTGGTGAAGATGTTGTAGGTCTGCACATTGCGGAACTTTCAACGGCCGATACAGTTGCTGCCTATCGGCTTAAAATTACTCAAGAACATGTGAAAATTGATGCAGATTCAATAACCATCTATTTCCTAGCCATTGCCGATAACGCAGTTTTAGAGACTGCCCGTACTGAGGCTGAAGTGCAGATGCTCGAAAAGCAACAAGAAATGGATCGTTACGCTAATCAGGCTGCTCAGGCTTTTAGAGCTAACAAAGATGTAGTGGCTGCATTAGCGTATCTTGAAATTGCTATGATTGCTAATTCTTTACCAGTTGAACGTGGTAAACAACGTTATACAGGAGCGATTAATCGCATGCGGGATATTCTTAGTGCGCTTCAGTTTTCTGTTCTTACTGGAGAGCCTACGGTCCCGACAACAACAGTGACGCTACGGCGGGGGAGGCGGGCAATATCACCTCGAGTTGATCAAGCTCCGATTGTAGTGCTAAGTCAAGCGCGAGACGGGATGGGCAAATATTATCAAGATCGCGAGCGTTTTGTTACCGATCAAGCAGGTCAAATTACTTATAACACGAGTAACCCCACCTTAGTGAGTAAAGGCGAGCTGGTATTTGCTATTGATATTGAACATGAACTTGAGGCATTACGAGAAATAGATCCCCTTGTCTATTCAGAATTCACTGAACTCCTGCGCAGTAAAGAAGTTTCATATCCATATAATCGAGTATCGATTATTGGAGCAGAACAATTATTAGTATCAATTTCTGAATATAATTTACAAGGTGAACTTTTGCCTACTTCGTATGCTACCCAGAGTTTCATGCAAGAGATAAAAAAAGATGATATTAAAAGCATTGATGCCCACCAAAGTGTGGCAAATGGTGATGAAGATTATAGAAACGTGCTTAGGGCTCAGTATCCCGTTCAAACTTTTGCGATTATAGGCAATACCGGTATTTCGTATACGAAACAGCTTCAAAAAGGATCAACGGTAACTGTCTCTGGCGAAATCGCTCTAGTAAATTTAAAAACAGGAGTGCGTTTAGGGTCGAGTGAAATTGTAACTGTTAATGCAATAGGTACAACTTACGAGGAGGCCGAACAGCAAGCTTTTACCAAGTTTGGCATGGTTTCAGCTTTCTTACTTTATCGGTTTCTTTTTCGCTAGGTTAACGGTTTTTGATGTATTACTTTTTTACACACCAAAATTAAGCGATTTCGACTACTTGATCCCACTAAAATTACACTTTTATTGGCGATATTCCCATTATATAATAGGACAACCATTAACAGGTTTGAGAACCCTAATGCTGTTATAAGTGCTGTTTTTGTCTCTTCTTTCAAAAATTATACAGCTCCAACAACAATCAATAGTACAGAGATAGGCAAAGGTGCTTAAAGAATAATGTTTCATAAAGATTTATTTTGATAAATTTTATAAAAAATGGCAGGTTCCTTATACCATTTTCAAAATTAAAACTTTCGTAAGCAAATGTTGATTCATTACAAGGGGAGAAATGGTTGTAAAACTACTGAAGTCCCCCTCTAGTGAATCTAGTTTGAATTCGAAAATGGAATCCCCTCTTTACACGGAGAAAACAATTTGTATCAAAAAGGAGGTTTGGTCGGCTCAAGTTCGTTAGGTTTTACACTTTTCTGTACCCATAACCTTCTTCCGAAATCGGGGAACTTTGGCTAACTGGAAAGGTTAGACATAGATTTACTATAGCTTTTGGACAATTTTGTGTGTTTAAAGCTTAAATTGACGACACGCCTCGAACATGGCTAGGACATTTTCGACTGGGGTTTCTTCAAGTAGGTAGTCATGGCTGGCTGAGCAGATATATCCACCACCGGGGCTCATAACCTTGAGTACCTTCACAGTCTCTTCGTAAACGAATTGGGGAGAGGGGCCCGAGATAAGTACGTTATGGGAATCGATGGCCCCGCTGAGGACTAGATCCTGGCCAAAATCACGTTTCAGTGCTGCACTCTCCATGCCGACACAATCGGGCTGCAGAGCTTGTAGACCATCGAGACCAATTTCGATCATGGTAGGGATGAGTGGTCTAAATCCTCCGCAACAATGCATAATCACTAACTTGCCGTGCTCATGTCCGAGATCAATTAATCGCTTCAGGGAAGGAACGAGGAACTGTTTAAACAGTTCAACGCTCAAAAGTGGTCCTGTCTGCGCACCAAGATCGTTGCCGATAAAGAAAATGTCGATGGCATCCTTGCTTTGTTCGAATGTCCGGCGGGTTACTTCATAATAATAGTCGGTAATACGTTCAAAAAGAGCCTCAACCATGGCTGGCCTGTCGTACATCTGGTAATAGAGGTTTTCATGCCCCAACAAATCAATTGCATCATGCCAGAATGGAGACCACTCTCCCCCGAGGATCGCATATTCATCCTTCCATACAGACGCTTGTTCGCTTACAGTGGAAATATCGGCCCAATCAGGGGAAGGCCAAGGATAATGCTCTATTTCAGCCACTGTTTCCGCAGTTGCCAGTGGATGTACCATTGGTTGGCCATACCCATACCCATGTCGTTGAACTCCAAAAGGGCTACACCAGGTAGCATCGTTGGCCAATTCGACCTCCGGCCCTCGATAGATGGAATAGACTCTGCGAAAATCATCACCGATGAGTTGCAGGAATTTCTCCTCACTCCTAACACCTGTGTAGGCCAAAGCTTTTGCGATGAATTCGGGGCTGGCTCCACACCAAAGTGGAATTCGGTCGGGATCTTTGCGCGTGCATACAGCTAATACCCTTTCTCTCGGTTTCATCGCATCTCCTTTCTTGCTCATTTGTTTTAGTATAACTTGAAATTCAGAGGTTTTGTAGCATAAATAACAACCCTCTTTGAAAAGAAGGGAATAAGATGAGCAAGAGGGAGATTGGTATGATGATTTTGAGTTCCTCTTAGTTTGTTTTAAACAATTTAGGATCGTTGGAAATAAGTCCATCAACTCCAAGATCAAGTAACTTCTTCCCTTGTTCTTTATTATTGACAGTCCAAGTAATGATCGGAAATCCCTTTTTAGTAGAGAACTTATCCATCATCTGTTCAGTTACCTGTTTATGATCAGGTTTAAGAACTGTGGCACGGGCAATGTGACGGCCCCAACCACGTCGCAGTACTTTCGGCACTGCTTCTGCTTCGCTGTAGATAACTGCAGTGGGAATTGCTTTATGCGAAACCTTATTGAAATAACGAATCGCAAATGGATTAAAAGAAGAGACTAAGCAAACCTCTTCCAGATGGTGGGCTTGAATAGTTTGCCATGTTTTACGAGCTATCCCAGTATCTTTGTATCCGTGCACCTTAAGTTCAATATCATAATAGAATTTCTTGGCGTAGGTAGTAAACAACTCCTCTAATAAGGGAATGCGTTCTCCAGCGAATTTCTTATCTTTGTGTGAACCAACGTCCAATTGTTTCAATGCAGTGAGACTCATCTCTTCAACAGTATGTTCCACTCCAGCTAAACGAAGTAGATCGTGATCATGGATTACCACCAACTCTCCCGTCTTACAGAGGTGAACATCGATCTCAATGCCTGGAATCTCATGGGTAACACAGAGATCAAAAGCTGCCATAGTATTTTCTGGAGCAAGTTCTGAATATCCTCTGTGGCCAAATAATAAAGGTCGTTTTGCGTGAGGGAATAGAGTTTTCATGGGTAGGTTGCTCCTTTAATTTTTTTCAGTGCCAAATGTGCGCAAGAGCTCTATCTCTTGACTCCAAAGATCTGGATTTGTTGTTTCAAGAATAAGTGGCATATTTTTAAAGCGCGGATCGGCCATAAGTGTTTTAAAAGGAGCGAGTCCTAAATTCCCATCACCTAAGGGGGCATGGCGGTCAACTCGGCTAGCATAAGTACTTTTGGCGTCATTGAGATGCATCCCCATGAGGCGGTCAAAGCCAATGATCCTCTCATATTCATCCATCACTGAGGCAAATCCCTCTGCGGTCCTTATATCGTACCCAGCCGCAAATATATGGCAAGTATCGACACATACCCCAATTCTATCTTGGTGTTTAGCTCGTTCAATGATGCGTGCAATCTCTTCAAAGGTGCGCCCTAAGGCTGACCCCTGACCGGCGGTTGTTTCTATTACCGCATATACCCCTTCAGTTTGTTCAAGCGCGCTGTCTATTCCTTGAGATATGAGAAGCATAGAATCATCGGCATCAATTTGTTTAAGGTGAGCCCCTGGGTGGAAATTAAGACGGTCAAGACCGAGTTGTTCAACTCGTTGCATCTCCTCAATAAACGCATTAACGCTCTTTTCTCGTTTTTCGGGGTCTGGATTGCCCAAATTGATTAAATAGCTATCGTGTGGTAACACCTGTTTGGCAGAAAAACCATGAGCAACCATCGCCTGTTTAAAAAGAGTGATCTGTTCTTCCGTGAGGGGAGGGGCTTTCCACTGTTTTTGATTTTTAGTAAATAGCGCAAACGCGTTTGCCCCAATGGCTACTGCATTCTCAACTGCGTTATGTACTCCACCAGAGGCACTTACATGGGCTCCAATATAATGCATAAAAACTCCTGTGTGTATAAAGGTACGGAAGAATGGAAGGGTTGTCAATCCAGAGTGGGCATGCTAAGTTCTTTGAGTGCTACTGTTAGGAGGCGTTTGTGCTTGAAGAAATAGAACTATCATTGGTACCAGGCGATGAGCTACATGGATTTATCCTTGAAGCAGTCGATGTACTCGACGATTATCATGGGTATGGTTATTTTTTCCGCCATCGAATTACAGGGATGGAAGTATACCATGTTGCCAATAATGATATTGAAAATTTCTTTAGCTTTATATTCAAAACACCACCTAATAATGACTGTGGAACACCTCACATTATTGAACATTGTGTTCTAGCGGGTTCGAAACGATACCCTATCCGAGACCCTTTTATGTCCCTATTGAAGGGGAGCGCCAATACATTCATGAATGCGATGACCTATCCCGATTACACAGTCTATCCGGCAGCATCACCTTTACCTAAAGACTTTAATCATCTTTTTGCTGTGTACGCCGATGCTGTCTTTAACCCGCTGTTACGCGAAGAGACTTTCTGGCAAGAAGGGGTGCGCTTAACAGCCGATAGCACAGGTAAATTGAAATTTGATGGAGTTGTCTATAATGAAATGTTGGGAGCTTTATCGGATCATGATGCAATAGTGGGTAGAAATAGCATTCGTAGCCTCTATCCTGACACCCCTTATTTCTATGAATCAGGAGGCGATCCCAACCATATTATTACGTTAGATTACCGCCAATTTGCTGGTTATTATGCTTCTCACTACCATCCATCCAACTGTCGCCTTTTTGTCTACGGGAATCAGGGTATTGCAGAACGGCTAGCCTTACTTGATGATTTATATTTAGCAGACCATTCAGCTATCACTCGTATTGGTAGTACCCCTTTGGCAAAAACATGGACCAAAGCAAAAACTGTTTCGGTCACCAGTCCAAGTGAAGATGCTGCTACCGATGCGCATGATGCTTCAGTAGCTATCAGCTGGGCTACTACTTTGGCCGAAGAACCCCTTGAAGTCCTAACCCTCTCGATTCTCACTGACATCTTGCTTGGCAATCCAGGAGCCCCTTTATATAAAGCAATTATTGATTCGAGACTAGCCAAGGATATTTCACAGGTAAGTGGTATGGACACCAGTTTCCGCCAAATGCCGTTTACCGTCGGGTTCAAAGGAATAGATCCACAACAGGCCGAAGTAGCGCAACAATTGATCTTAGATACTTTAACAAACATTGTTGAAGAGGGTATTCCTAATCAATTAGTCTTGAATGCAGTTAAACGTCAGGAATTTCTTTTACAGGAACTCACCGGTGATGTTCCCATGGGACTACGAGCTATGAGTCGAGCTGTTCGTGGCTGGTTGCAGGGGCTGAAGCCACATGTCACTATCGGTATTTCAAAACCGCTGGAAACATTAAAACAGTTAATTGAAGAATCTACTTTACAAACTGGGGACCTCTTTGCCAAACGCGAAACAAAGACTGGTTCCTACGGCTATTTTGAACATTGGATTACCGAGAATTTGTTAGAGAACCCACATCGCTGTCTTTTAATCGTTAAACCAGATCTGGCCTTCAATACTCAATTAGAGGCTTCCATTAATCAAAGACTCACTGATATTCAAGAACGGTTAGGCAAAGATGGTCTCGCTAAATTGCAAGCTGATACTGAACGATTTCATCAGTTCGAACTACAGCGAGATACTCCTGAGGCACTAAGAACAATCCCCCGTCTCACAAAAAGCGACTTGCCTGAAACAATTCGGACTTTACCGCAAACATTAAAAAATGCGAGTGGAGTGCCCCTCTATCTCCAACCTATGGAGGCCAATGGTATTATCTATACTGATGGCCTTTTTACAGTGGGAGATCTTACTGAAGAGGAACAGTTTCTACTCCCCTTATTGACCCGTTTACTGCACATGACAGGAGTAGGGTCCTACTCTTATGCTGAAATGGCAGTGCGTATTCGTGAAAAGACTGGAGGCCTCTTTTTCTTCATAGAAAGTTCTTCTTTTTTACAAACGTCCAGCTCTTCTCTTTCTGCACTTGCTTTCCGTTTAAAGAGTTTAGAGCGCGACCATAATCAGGCGCTCGAATTGCTCTCCTCTATTTTGCGTCAAGCGAATGTTGATGATCCTGAACGTATCTATGCTGTATTAAACGATTTGATAAGTGATTATGAATCGAATGTGACAAGTGCAGGACAAATGTATGCTGCACAGCGTGCAGCCGCTCAATTTTCACCAGTATTACAGCAGAGTGAAATATGGAACGGGATTACTCAATGGTTCTTCTTAGTGGGGCATGATCCTACTAAATCAGAGACTATTGAGAAGTTAGGCACTGCCCTTCGGACGCTCCGTGATAAGATTATTGACCGCTCCCGTTTGACACTGCACGTGTGTACATCAGAATCTTTGCTACCTATGGCCGAAAGGCAGCTGTGGGATTTTGCCGCCACTTTTAAGAGTGCAGGAGATATAATCCTCACCACTCAAACCAATTATACTAGTTTTGATCCAACTTCTAAAGAATCTTTGGAACTTTTTCGGATCCCTTCTTCGGTTAGTTTCAGTGCTTTAGTGTGTAAAGCCGCTGAACCAATTGATCCTCGGCAAGCCCATCAAGCAATATTAGGTCATATTCTTACTACAAACCATCTGTGGGAACAAGTACGTGGAGTTGGTGGTGCGTATGGAGTCAGTGCTCATATCGACATGCTAGAACGGCTTTGTATTTTTTCTAGTTATCGCGACCCCCGTGTTGAGGGGACCCTCAATGATTTTAAAGATGTGCTTAAACGGGTTGCCAAAGAGGGGCTCGATGAAGAGCTCGTCGATTTAGCTATCATCTCAATTATCAGTCGAGAATTACGCCCGCTATACCCTAAAAATGCTGCGATGACTGCATTCCGGCGTGCCCTTTATGGTATCAGCGATACATTTCGCATAGAACGCCGTTCTTGGATACTGGAAACGACGGTAGAAGATGTACAACAGGCGGCCCAAGATCTCTTATTGTCGATGGAAACCTATACTAGTGCTGTGGTGATTGCGGGTCAAGAAATATTGGAGAGAGAAGCTTTACAAAGTGAGCGCTTACGCCAAGAGACGATTAAACTTCCGGTGTAGGTTGTTGCTCAATAGGTATTCTCGCCTCTTTTTGTACCGCTTCACCCCAAATCTTAGCTAGGTGATTCAGTCCTTTAGGATCGGTGACCTTTAGTACTACACAACGCCTTATACTCGCATTTCCTCTCGCAATGTCCTCCGCCAAGGCGCGGCAGGTGGGACTGCCACAGAGTCCGCAATCGATTCCTGGTAGAGCGGCGGTAATCCTTTTAACCTGTTCTAACTTTTTTATGGCCACAGTTACGTCCTGATCTAGTTGTAAAGAATGTTTTGCTACAATTCGATCAATTTTTAAGTTATGGATAAGTTTATCGGAAAGGGCTAAAATCTGGGCACGATGAGTTTCGTCGAGGATTTTCGGAAGTGTCGCAGCGTGATGTTTTATTCGCTCTGTAGCTAAAAATCGGTTACGAGGAGTTAACACACCGCCAGTACAGCCAGTATCACACGCCCTGAGCTCAAGGAAGTCTAGATTCTCATGCCTTTCATCTTCCACTAATTCTAAAAATTCAATGACATTATGGACTTCATCAATAGATAAGGTCCGTCCTTGCATCATGGCACTTTCCCCTTTGGTTAGACTCCATAAGAAAGCGGGTCCAGTAATAATCGGAATTTCCCATTTTGTCGGAGATACTTTATAATGCCGAGGCCGCTGGGCAAAATAACTTTGCATAAGATTGAAGACAGAATCGAGATTTAAACCACCTTGAATAAGCCCACTTGTCGCTGATCCTGGGGTCATAATTTGGGCATATTTGGCAGCACACGGTGTTACATAAAAAACGCCAATCTCTTGGGATGGTATACCTTGATCAATAAGTTTTACGCGAGCATAGAGTGCCGCAATTTGTGCTGGAGTACGCATCAGGTTCACATTTGGCAGTAACGAGGGGTAGCGTAGTTGAATGAGCCGCACTACAGCCGGACAATATGAGGAGACCACTGGATGAGCATCGGCGTACACACTAATTTTATTCCCTAATGTTTTTAATATATCGACTCCAAACTCGGCATAATGAATATGGGTAAACCCAATGGCATGGAGAGCATCGATCATCTCTAATTCAGTAATAGAATCTTCAAATTGACCGATAAGTAGTGTTGGAATGATGGCTATACGATACTGAAATTGAAATATTTGTTGAAAGTCACTCTGTTCAATGACAATAGCGTTGTGGGGGCAAACTCCCATACACTGACCACAATCAATACACCGTTCAGGATCAACATGCGCTTTTCCTCCGATAATACGAATGGCTTCAGTGGGACAGCGCTTCATGCAATGGGTACAGCCCTGACAGAGATCTTTGCGGATGGTTAGGGTATGGTGGAATGGTTCATCATGGCTCATTTTTTACCTCGGTTGACACAGAGAAATGCATGGTAATACTCGTTGGTTGATTTGCTCCCGTATCGATAGTTAATTCATCAGCATTTTTGCGGATGTTAGCCAAACCCATTCCGGCACCAAAGCCCATTTCTCGAACTTCGGCAGTTGCAGTAGACCAACCTTCGGTCATGGCAAGTGACAAGTCTGGAATACCAGGACCGGTATCGGTAACAACTATGATGACTGTATCTGGAGCAATATTACAGACAACCTCGCCTCCATAAGAATGGGCTACAACATTAACTTCGGCCTCATACAAAGCTATAATAATGCGCTTAATGAGGCTTGGATGAAAGTTTAATTGTTTTAAAATTTTTTTTATATTACTCGAGACGTTTCCAGCATTAGAAAAGTCTCCAGCTTGAACTTGATAGGAGATATGCATAGCAATTCCTAATACACAGGTTTCAAGCCGTGATTAAAGAGTAATCCACTGGCTCTGAACATAGAATAGGGGGTCGTGATAATCGTGATCTCATGTTCTATTGCCAGATCAATCATGGTTTTAGTGGGTTGTTTATTGCGCACAAAAAGAATTTGGAGGATATCGGACATTTCAGCAGTCCTAATAGCCTGGTTATTCGAAAGACCAGTTATTAATAGAATGTCGTCCGCAAGGAGCGTTAAAACATCACTCATTAAATCTGAGGCAAAACCGAGATGGATTTCTCTACTAAGGTTCTCCCTTCCACAAATTACAGTTCCCTGTACAACTTCTACTACTTCATGTAATGTCATCTATGTGCTCCCTCAAGGGCAGTATACCATGGACAGGTCAATGTGTGTCAAACCTCTATTGAGTAAATTAGCTGTGGCGACTTTTGTCGTTTCTCGGTATACTATACCATAACAGGAAAGCATGAGGAGGGTTCTGTGAAATATGTTGGCGCATTAGACCAGGGGACTACCAGTACTCGTTTTATTTTGTTTGACCAAACCGGTTCACCCAAAGCATCACACCAAATAGAACATCAACAAATATTCCCCCAACCAGGTTGGGTCGAACATAATCCGACTGAAATCTGGAAAAATAGTGTTGAGGTGATTTCACAGACATTGAATAAAGTGCGCGCAACTGCCAAAGAGGTGGTTGGCATTGGTATAACAAACCAGAGGGAAACCATAGTTGCTTGGGAGCCTGCCACCGGTAAAATCCGTTATAATGCAATTGTGTGGCAGGATTTGCGGGGAGCTGAATTAATTGAAGAACTTAAAAAAACGATTGATGTTACCAAATTACAATCGCACTCAGGTCTGATTTTAAGCCCCTATTTCTCAGCCTCTAAAATTGCTTGGCTCCTCGATCACGTCGACGGTTTGCGCAGTGATGCAGAAGCAGGTCGCGTAGTGTTTGGAACTATCGACTCCTTTTTGGTCTGGAATCTGACCGGAGGAGCAAACAAAGGTGTGGTAGTGACCGATGTGACCAATGCTAGTCGCTATATGTTGATGAATATTACGACACTGGAATGGGACGATTGGTTATTAGAAACTTTTAAGATTCCTCGTCAAAGTTTACCTAAAATAGTCAACTCTTTTGGAGAGGTGTATGGAGAGACAACCGGTATAGAAGCTTTACAGGGAACAGTTCCAGTGTGTGGAATCCTAGGTGACCAACAAGCAGCCTTATTTGGACAGGCTTGTTTTACCCCAGGCCAAGGTAAAAGTACCTATGGAACAGGCTGTTTCATCTTGATAAACACCGGAGATAAACCGAGCCTCTCTTCTCGTGGTTTGCTCACGACAGTGGCTTTTAAAGAGGCTGGGAAAGATGCTCGCTATGCCTTAGAAGGGTCAATAGCAGTAGCAGGTTCTTTAGTGCAATGGCTACGGGACAATCTCAAGATTGTTAAAAGTGCCCCCGAAGTTGATACGTTAGCCGAGTCAGTGCCCGATTGTGGAGGAGTCTATATCGTCCCCGCTTTTACGGGATTGTTTGCTCCTTATTGGCGCAGCGATGCTCGTGGTGTAATTGCAGGATTAACAGGATTTGCAACTTCAGCACATATTTGCCGGGCAGCCTTAGAGGCTACTGCATTCCAAGCAAAGGATATTTTCGCAGCAATGGAAGCAGACTCGGGAATTACGATGGAAGTATTGAAAGTCGATGGAGGGTTGACCAATAGTCGACCTCTGATGGAATTTCAAGCTGATTTGTTAGGAATTCCTGTTATTCGTCCTCAGGTAGTTGAAACTACAGCATTAGGTGCAGCCTATGCAGCTGGTCTCTCCTGTGGATTTTGGAAATCTTTTGAAGAATTAGGTGCTCATTGGCGTGAAAAATCACGCTGGGAACCAGCGATGGGTGAAGCAGATCGTAAGCAGAAAATTCAATTTTGGAATAAAGCGGTCCAACGGACCCTTGGTTGGGTTACTGCAGATGATCAATAGGCAGAGGTAGGAATGATCGCAAACGTATTCACCACTGTATGGAAAATTTTAGCCCCTGTAATAGAAATAGGGGTGATGTCCTTTCTTTTCTATCGCTTTTATGTGGCTGTAGCCCAAACGAAAGCGCAACAGATTGCTAAGATTGTTTTTGTCTTAGTGGCTAGTTATAGTGTTGCGCGTTTACTGAGACTGGAGACTTTTCTTTGGTTATATCGCTATCTAACGATTCCTATCGTTCTTTTCTTATGTGTTGTTTACCAACCAGAACTCCGGCGAGCATTCACCCAATTATTAAGTGGACGCAATAGGTTATTCCGAATGGGAGCTCAAACTACTGCTGAACAAATTGATATTATTCTTAACGCTTGTACCGTCTTAGTGTCGAAAAACCGCGGTGCCCTAATTGTTTTCACCCGCCATCTTGGCATCAAGGGGATCTCTGATTCAGGGACGCGCTTAAATGCCGATCTTTCATCGGCTTTAATCTTAACCGTGTTTGATCATGACACTCCCTTACACGATGGAGCCATGGTGATTCAGGGGGGTAAAATCATTTCAGCTGGTTGTTATTTACCATTGAGTGAACAGACCGATATTAAGAAAAGTTTCGGAACTCGCCACCGAGCTGCTTTGGGTTTGGCTGAAGAAAGTGATGCTATTGTGTTGATTGTATCGGAAGAGACTGGAGCCATAAGCTTAACGTACAATGCTAACCTCTACTACGATTTGGATATACCAACGGTAAAAAGGATGTTATTGGCCTTATTCAGTTATCATGATATTACACCACTAGATATTACGGAGGCCACAGCAGATGAAGCCGAATAAAATTATGCGCACGCTGTTATTTAACTGGCCTATAAAAGTATTTTCTCTACTATTAGCAATTGGTATATATATTGTGATCAATTATGCCCTATTAGATACCCGTGTTGTTGAAATACCTTTGCAGGTTGTGATGCCGGTTGCCTATGAAGCTTCCAGTAACGTACCTACTTCAGTCTCCCTCTCGATGCGTGCCGATGAGCGTTATATTACCATGATTGATGCAGCCGCTGTTCGTGCTGTTGCCGATTTTTCCCATGTTCGAGCGGAAGGGGCCTTTAGTGCTCCGATTGTGTTACACGCTCAAAAATCTTTTGTCGATATGGAAGTTGCTTTTTCTACTGATCCCGAAACCATCCGCATCTATTTTGTTAAATCAGATGTAGTCCCTGAAGCCAAAGATTTGGGTGGGATAGAGTTGTGAGTAGAGCACGACTACGTGGAATAGGTGTTGATGCAGTAAAAATCAGTCGTATGGATGTTACACGAATGGGGATGCATGTCATCAAGCGGATGTTCCATAATCAGGAAGTAGCTCAACTGCAGACTATGGAGCAAGGCCAATCAGAATTTTTAGCATCCCGCTTTGCGGCTAAAGAAGCTTTAGTAAAAGCTCTGGGAACCGGGTTCAAAGGTATCTCACCATCTGAGATTGCGGTAGTAGTTGACGACTTAGGAAAGCCTGAATTTTTGTTGACCAGCGAGTTCAGACATAGATTTAATGTAGAAAAAGCGACCTTTCATCTCTCATTAACCCACGATGGAGATCTGGCAATTGCTTTTGTAGTAGTGGAGGATATTGATGGCTCGTGCTGACTGGAAACGGCCCCATACTTTTCCGTTAAAGGAGGGGCATCGCCGCATACGATTAGTCTTAAGTTATGATGGATCTGGTTTTTCTGGATGGCAACGGCAACAAGGGGTGCCTAGTGTTCAGGAGGAAGTAGAGAAGGCCCTAAAAAAAATGCTCAAGATTCCCATCAAGGTGCAAGGTTCGGGACGTACAGATGCCGGTGTGCATGCCCTTGGGCAAGTTGCCCATTTTGACATTGAAAATAAAAGTGTCCCCGAGGAAGCCTTTCGGGTAGCCTTAAATAAATGGCTACCCCATTCGATCCGCATTATTGAAAGTGGGTTGGAAGATGAACGGTTTCACGCCCGATTTACTTCAATTTGTCGTGAATACCGGTATCATATCAAAGAGTTGGCAGATTATACTCCGTTTGATAGAAATAGAGTATGTCGTATTCGTAAATTTCCTCCATTAGATTTGCTCAACGGCTATGCCGCCTGCATTGTAGGAACTCATGATTTTTCGACCTTCAGTGCAGCTGATGATCAAAGCCATTCTAGAGTTCGTGATCTCTATACCAGTTTTTTTGCTTTTGAGAAATCGCAATGGGGCGGGCCGTTACTGGTCTATACGGTAAGTGGTAATGCGTTCCTCATGCATCAAGTGCGCTCCATGGTGGGGACCATGTTACAAATGGGGGAGAAGTTGAGACCGGTAGAAGATTTTAAAAGATGTCTTGCTTCACAAGACCGACTTCAAGCAGGCCGAACAGCCCCTCCGGATGGCTTGTATCTCTATAGGATTGCATATGACCCAAAGTGATTGTGAACAAAAACGCAAAGCAGTAGAATTCGCACTAACAGCTACTTACAACCTAGCTAATGAAGTGCAACATTATATTGATGAACATAGCCTAAAAGAAGATAATCCCCCTGACTTTCTGGCTATAGCACAACAATTGGTACCTGGAGAACAACAACAAATGGAACATAGTTTAGAACGGAGTTCACTAGGTCAAATTGCCGAGATTATTACTACATGTGTGCAGTGTCCGCTCGGAAAACTACGTCAACACGCAGTGCCTGGGGAGGGGGCCGCCGATGCGAGCTTAATGGTGGTAGGAGAGGGGCCTGGCCGAGATGAAGATGCCACCGGGCGGCCGTTTGTTGGGAGAGCTGGTAAATACTTTGATACTTGGCTTTCTGCAATTGGGATTAGTCGGGAATATAATGTGTTTATTACCAATATTGTCAAATGTCGACCTCCTCAAAATCGTAATCCTTACCCCGAGGAAGCGCACGCTTGTCTTCCTTATTTAAAACGGCAGATTGCATTGGTAAAACCAGATGCTATTCTTTGTCTTGGGAAAGTTGCGGCTAATTATCTACTGGAAACTAAGGCTGCTTTACATGCCATGAGAACAACTATCCATCGAGTTTCCAATATTCCGGTCCTTGTTACCTACCATCCAGCCGCGGTTTTACGGAATTCAGATTTACGTGCCCCGGTTTGGGAAGATTTAAAACGGCTAGCTGCAATTCTTAATCTCCCTCTTGATCAAGGAAGGTCTTAATTTATGTATGCCCATGTGGTTCTTAAAGTTCCATTGGCCAGGCAATTTACCTATGTGGTTCCTGAAGGGATGATAACTGAAGTTGGTATGCGAGCTGTTGTCCCCTTCGGCAAGCGTGAATTAACGGCTTTTGTAGTTGGTCTCAGTGCAGAAATTCCAGAGGTCTCTTATACCATCAAACCAATTAAACGGATGATTGATAAAGAGCCATTATTTGGAATAGCCGAGATTGAACTATCGCGCTGGATAGCTCGTTTTTACCTTTGTAGTGAAGGCGAAGCTTTGAGTGCCATGATCCCTAGTGGTCGCCGTGATATTGAACCAGCTTTTTTAGATGTTGATGAAGAGGCTATTGCCATCGAAGGCAATATGCTATCGAGCGAACAGCAAGCCGCCATCACAGCAATCTTACACAGTGAACAAAAAATGCACTATGTCTATGGGGTAACGGGCTCAGGGAAGAGTGAAGTTTTCCTCCGGGTGGCCGAGGCTGTAGTAGCACTGGGCAAACAAGTTATTTATTTAGTACCGGAAATTACCCTTACCCACCAACTAGCTCGCCAAGTTTCAAAAAGGTTTGAAGGAAAAGTAGCAATCCTTCATTCGGGGATGTCACCTTCTCAACGACTAGCGACTTGGCGCAAAATAAAACGGGGTGAAGTCCAGATAGCTATCGGAGCCCGGAGTGCAGTCTTTGCCCCTTTTGAACGTCTTGGATTATTGATCATTGATGAAGAACATGAAAATTCCTATAAAGCTGGTAGTTCCCCACGCTACCATGCACGTCAAGTTGCCCAAAAGCGGGCTATAGATAGTGGAGCCATGATGATCATGGGGAGTGCCACTCCTTCGTTGGAATCGTGGATGATGATGGAGGAGGGGGTTGTAGTCCGTCACATTCTGAGTTCTCGGGTAGCAGGGGGCGAGCCGCCACAGGTGACCGTAATAAATATGTTGGGTGAAAAACGTTTGCTTTCCCGTACATTAGTAGCCCAGATGAAAGAGACTTTAACCAAAGGGCGGCAGGTTATATTATTTCTCAATCGCAGAGGGTTTTCTTACTTTTTCCATTGCCGTTCTTGTGGGTATGAAATGGTTTGTCCTCACTGTTCGGTTGCCTTAACTTACCATAAAAGCCCTGAAAAGATGGTCTGTCACTACTGTGGAGCTACCCGTACGCCCATCACGGTCTGTCCTACCTGCAATTCAGTCGATGTTGGTTATGGTGGTTTTGGAACCGAAATGGTCGAAAAAGAGGTCCATCAATTTTTCCCTAATGCCCGTATTGCTCGTCTTGATACCGATTCAGCTAAAGAAAAATCGATGGTAGCAACCGTCCTCGCTGATTTTCGCGATGGGAACCTCGACATCTTATTAGGAACCCAAATGGTGGCAAAGGGGTTAAATTTCCCTTTGGTCGACTTGGTGGGGATTGTTCTGGCTGATAGTGCTTTAAACTTGCCCGATTTTCGCTCTCAGGAACGAACTTTTTCCCTTATTGTCCAAGTAAGTGGACGTGCCGGTCGGTTTAACAATGCTGGAAAAGTCATTGTCCAAACATTCCACCCTGAAAATAGCGCGATCAGGATGGCAACTAGTGGTAATATTTTACAATTTTATACTCAGGAACTTGCTGCACGTAAAGCGACTGCGTTTCCTCCTTACACCCGGTTGGTGAATTTTGTTATTCGAGGTCGTAGTAAAGAACGTACGACTTCAGAAATTGAACGGTTACATGCCTTAGTTCAAGCTCTCATAACAGCGCTCACTAAAGCACAGATTCCCACCAGTGAAATTCCCGATATCTTGGGAGTAGCTCCTTGCCCATTGGAGAAAATCGCTGGGAATTGGCGCCATCATTTAGTATTAAGAGGCACCCACATTGGGCGGATATTACAAGTTGCTACTGCAGTTCATCAAGAATTTAAACCTCTCACTGGCATCTATCTCGAAATAGATTTGGATCCATTACAGATGCTCTAACATTGACGGTTTGTTGTTTTTACGAGTATTATTAGCACATGTTGGATATATATACCTTAGGTGATGAAATATTACGGGAAAAGACAGAAAAAATCAAAGTCTTCGATAGCGCATTAGCAATTTTTGTGGATGCTATGTTTGAAACGATGGGAGAATCAGATGGTATTGGTTTAGCCGCTCCCCAAGTAGGCGTTTCTAAACAGTTGTTTGTAGTCGATACCCGCCGTCCTAATGAACGGTTGGTCTTTATTAACCCTGAAATTGTTGAAACTAGTTTTGAACAGGGGCTCTATGAAGAAGGGTGCTTGAGTATTCCTAATATGTACTCTGATATTATGCGGCCTTTAGAGGTGACGGTTCAAGCTCAAGACCTTTCCGGAAAATCGTTTACATTGCATGCTTCTGGGATTTTAGCGCGTGTTATTCAACACGAAAATGATCACCTTAATGGCGTGCTTTTTATAGATCGAATGGAAGAAGAAGCTCGGGAGAAACTGCTAGTAGCCTATAAAAAGCGCCATAAGCGCCGCAAATAAACGGAGAATGAAAATGAAACTCTCTGACCTACGAATTCTTTTCGCTGGCAACCCTGCTATTGCGGTTCCGACATTACGAGCGCTGGCAGCTACGTGTAATGTGGTTGGGGTCTTAACTAACCCCGATCGGCCTTCTGGGCGCGGGAGAAGGCTAGAAGCTCCCCCGATCAAACAAGAGGCCCTTAATGTAGGGTTGCCTGTTTTGCAATATGATCGATTGGGGAAAAAAGCCCGCGAAGAGGTTGCTGAACTTAACCCTAATCTTTTAATCTCTTTCGCTTGTGGACATTACTTTGGTCCTAAATTTTTGGCCCTTTTTTCTGTTGGGGCACTAAACATTCACCCCTCTCTTTTACCAAAATATCGCGGGAGTGCTCCGATTCAGTTTGCTATACTTAACGACGAACGACAAACGGGGATCAGTATTCAGCGTATTGCCGCAGAAATTGATAGTGGGAATATACTAGCTAGTGAAATTATAGATTTGTCAGGTACAGAAACGACAGCACAACTGACAGAGATTGTGGCTGCTCAAGCACCTGGGTTGTTGCTACGGACACTGAACAACCTATGTAGCGGAGAGCTTAAAGAAGTAGAACAAATCGGTGCAGAGGTTACGTTTTCACGGATGTTGACTAAAGCTGATGGTATTATCGATTGGACACAGAGTGCGCGACTTATTTATTGTAAAATTAGGGCTTTTTACCCTTGGCCAAAAGCTACGACAACATTTAACGGAACCTCTTTGGCCATTACCGAAACCTCTGGCTTTCTTCTTGACTCTTCATTTAGTACTCAGGAACCTGGTACTGTGACCGCTTTAATAAAGAAGAAAGGGCTAGCGATAGTGTGCAAGGATGGATTGGTCTATGTAAGTCGAGTCCAACTGGCACAGAAAAAAGAGATGGATAGCGCCTCATTTGTTAATGGAAATCCACAGATCATTGGGTCTGTATTAGGAACTTGATCATGAAAAAGAGGCCTTTGTTTCTCTTATGCTGTCTAGGGTTGTTCTTGTCCTTGCAACAGGCTGTTACTGCTGATATTCAAAACTTCTATAACGAAGATAAAATTACGATTGCCACCTATGGTCTGAATACAGCCCAAGCGCAGTTACATCCCAAAATAGCCTTAGTTCTTTCAGGAGGAGGGGCGCGAGGTTTTGCCCATATTCCTGTTATTGAAGCAATTGAACGAGCTGGTATTCCTATTGACATGGTGTTGGGGACCAGCATGGGGAGTTTAGTGGGGGGGCTCTATGCTGCTGGATATTCCCCTGGAGATATCCGCCGACTAATCAAACAATACGATATGGTTGAGCTATTTACCACAGCCGCAATGCCTCCTTTGCAACCAATTGCTTTGCCCTTTTGTCTCCATAGTTATAATCTCTTTGTCCTTGGTTTTGATAAAGGAGGAATTGGAGCCTCTGCAGGACTTATTGGAGATCAAGGGATCCTGCATTTGCTCAATGGCTCACTTTCACGAGTTGCCGGGATTACCGACTTTGATCGTCTAGCCATTCCTTTTCGTTGTGTTGGTGCTGATTTAATTACCGGCGAACGGATAGTTTTTTCCTCTGGTTCGTTAGTAGCTGCAATTCGTTCTAGTATCTCAATCCCGGGAGTTTTTTCCCCTTATCCTGTTGAAGGTCAGCTCGTTATTGATGGTGGTTTAGTCGATAATCTACCCATAAATTTAGCAAAAGAACTTGGTGCTGATGTGGTAATTGCAGTCGATGTTAATCCGATTGATTACACAATTACTGGCCAAGAATTAGAATCATTGACTGCTGTCTTTAATCAGTTAGTCGTTATTCTCACCAGAAACACGGTGGTAGAACAGACTGTGAATGCCGATCTCGTCATTATCCCTGAACTCACCAAGTATGGAATTCTTGATTTTATGAGTGTCGATGCGATCTTAGAAGTAGGTGAGGAATCTGTGAGAGCTCACGATAAGGATTTTTCAGAGTTAGCTGAAAAAATAGCTCTCCAACGGCCTCTAAAAGTGCGTGATCCAGACAGATTTGGACAATATTTTAATTTGCCTGATGTCTTTATTGACACTATTGCTCATCGTTCACTACAAGTCGGCTCCGATTATGGTGATGATTTTTTTAAGCTTACTCCATTTAAGAAATATATTGGATTACCACTCGATAAGACAAGAAAAACATGGCTTCATCAACAATTGGATGAACTACGTAATACTGGTGAATATGCTACAGTAACGTACGATTATACTAATGTTCGTTTTGGCAAATCTGATATGGTCTTAGGAACTTTAGAAATTCAAACCCGACAATTTGCACCTAAACGAGCTTCAATTGCAGCTGGTGCATATGGGGCAACTGCTATTCAATTGACCCCTGAAGGAAAAACTACTTTTGAATTTAGGCCCGATTTTGCTCTGCGGTACAATCAAGACAAGATTTTCGCCTCGCCGACGAGTTGGTCTCTTGCGATAGCTAATGATGATGCTCTTAGCTTCTCTACCCAATTATTTCATGAGTTTGCCGCCGATTGGGAAGTGGGTGCCGATGTTGGCTATACTACCGGCGGTATTCATCCGTTAAATCTACGACATGGTAGTTTTGCTCCCGACATACGTGACCGGTTAGTTAATATCGGCTTATTGCTACGGTATCATCCCCAACCCAATGTTTTGATTCAAACTGCCAATTATTTTGATTACATTTGGTTTGGGGTGGCACCAACGTTAGATACTTTTATTCCCTCGGTCCGTTTTGATAGTTCGTATGTCACCCTCCAACCCAGTTTTTTTCCTAAAAAGGGGTTGCGCCTTGATATTTCAGCACATGGAGAGGGCTTTGTGCCGTTTGGGTACCGTGTAGAAGTCCAATTTCAGCAGGTCTTTGAACTGGGGAGTCGACATGCGCTCTGGTACGATTTGAGAGCCGGGAGTGCCCATGTTTCTATTCCTCGCCAATCCTCTTTATTGGATTATGGAGGGGCCTGTGGTATGCCTTCCTATCTGACTAAAACGTTAGTCGATGACTTGCTCTTAGCTCGTCTAAAACATCTCTTTTGGATTAGTGATCGTGCTATTCCTCTTATTTTGCAAACAATGGTTGCAGTGGGTAGTCGCGGAGAGCTCATGACTGAGGTGCTTGAATCTGCCCCCTATATGGCCAATCACGGAGCCCCTTTCTCTTCGTTACAAGGAGTCGAAGCTAGCATCTCTTTCGCTATTGGATTTTCACTAGGGACCGTTGATTTTTTGGTTGGAACAGCGCTCGACTCAAGTTTGAGAACGTCCTTATTTTTAGAGGTCCGTTAATGCAATATCCATGGCGTGATTATAAATCATATTTGGAAGATCGCTATGGAGAACGGGTCTATCGGATCGGTCTTGATGGGGGATTTTCTTGTCCCAATCGCAGTGCACAGCGCACTGGAGGATGCATCTATTGTGATGCTAAAGGCTCTTCAGCTATTTACCAACGAGAAAATGAGAGCGGTTATACTCGAAAAAGTAAATTCATTGCCGATATAGATGCACAACTTTTATCGCCAGCTCAGAAAAATCTTGAACAACGTCTCGCTTCAGTTACCCATCAAATAGAAAGAGGGAAACGTTTTATTGACGAACGATACCCTCATTCAGCAAAGAGCATCTATTTTCAGGCATTTACCAGCACGTATGACGCACCAGATACTTTACGGGCGTTATATGATCATGCTTTATCGACCGGCATCTATAAAGAGCTTATTATCAGTACACGGCCCGATTGCATTGATGAAGCGGTGGTTGAGTTGCTATCTACCTACCAATCTAAAGTAGATGCCGTCTGGGTTGAATTAGGGTTGCAAAGCGGTAATGATGCCACGTTAGCGTGGATTGGGCGAGGGCATCTGGTAAGAGATTATCTAGCGGCCTGTCACCGCCTAAAAATGGCAGGAGTGAAGGTGAGTGCCCATGTGATTTTGGGGTTTCCCCAAGAGGCCGATGCTGAAATTCTTACTACTGCCCATACCATTTGTGAGAGCCATCCTGAAGCAATTAAGATCCATAATTTACAGGTTGTTGCGGGAACTCGTTTATATGATTTATACCGGCAAGGGAAGGTGCGTGTAGCTTCGTTCAGTGACCACATTCACAATACGATATTGCTTTTACGCCATATCCCCTCCGACATCGTTATCCAGCGATTTTTAAGTGAAACACCAGCTCATCGTCTGGCAGCGCCTCGAGATTTTGGCGATAAAAATTCTTTTATCATCGCCCTTAGTAAAGAGATGCAAAGGTTGCAAGTGACGCAAGGAGATGCCCTATGAAATACAGTTTTTCCACCCTTGTAAGATGGGTGGGCATGGGAGCGACCCCGGTCGTTATTGTCATTGTTACCATATTATCATTATCACCAGCATCAGAGGTCTCTGAAATAGTCACATATATCCCTTTTGGCGATAAGGGAGCCCACATGCTTGCCTATATGGTTATGGGTTTTTGTATGATTTGTGGAGTAGCCCATAGCGATGGGCAAACCTCTGTTAAGTATATGTTACGGCGTAATCGGCTTCAAATTGTAGTTATAATGGTCCTGATTTGTCTGATTGGGGCAACTATAGAGTTGGTTCAACCTCTATTTTCACGTGGGTGTGAACTAGGGGATCTTATTGCCGATTGTATTGGCGGCGCAATTGGGGTATTCTTAGGGATAAGTATTGTCACTCTAGTGCAAAAATGTGAACAAAAAAGAGGTAAGTCATGAAAAATGTTAGACAGGTAGATCTAATAGCCCGTATACGTGATGCTTTAATTGATGCATCAGTCCATTTAGAACCAAGTTTGATGGAGAAACTAGATTGGATGCGTCGCGAAACTCTACAAGCAGTGGAGGCTTTAGCTCCAGAAGATGCCAACTATAAACCATATAAAGCTTCACTTGAAGTCTTAGATATGATTCAAGAAAACTTACGTTTAGCAGAATCTCATCGTTTGCCAATGTGTCAGGATACAGGGATGGTCGTAGCTTTTATCGAGATCGGCCCAGATGTTCCCCTGTCGATGTTTGCTATAGAAGAGGCTTTGCATGCGGGAATTGCCGATGCAGTAAAAGATGGGTCATTTAGAAATTCAGTGGTGGTGGAGCCAGTTTTTGACCGGGTTAATACTGGGACAAATCTCCCACCGATTATTCATTGGTTCCCTACAGAAAAGCCAGGTTTAACCTTTAGTATGTTACTCAAGGGTTTTGGCAGTGAAAATTGTTCAGCATTAGCTATGCTTAATCCTACTGCAGGGCCAGAGGGTGTTGTTACTGCTGTAGCTGAGATAGTACAGAAGGCGGGGGGGAAGCCTTGTCCTCCCATCGTTGTTGGGGTGGGGCTAGGGGGAACAGCTGAACGAGCTGGCTTGCTCTCTAAGCGCGCTCTCACAAGAAAAGTAGGTGATGCTCATCCTGATCCTCGTTATGCCCAACTGGAGCAACAAATTTTTGATAAGTTGCAAACTTTAGAGATAGGACCAGGCGGTTTTGGTGGTCCCTTAACAGCTCTTGGTGTTGCTGTTGAGTATGAACCTACCCATATCGCAGGTTTACCGGTAGCTGTCTCAATTAGTTGTTGGGCGGATCGAAAAGCAACATTTGTTTGGGAGGGTCCCTATGCGCGAAATTAATCTACCACTAACACGTGAAACTATTGCTAGTCTTAATGCCTATGATCGTATCTTGTTGAATGGACCTATACTTGTAGGACGTGATCAAGTGCATTTAAGGATATCTAAACTACTAAAGGAAGGTTCCCCTTTACCTGTTTCTTTAGAAAATGAAACAATCTATTACATGGGTCCCGCAGCTACCCCTAAGTCGATGATAATCGGTTCAAGTGGGCCAACAACAGCAGCTCGAATGGATCCTTTTACTCCGACCTTAATGGACGCTGGCTTAGCCGCTTCAATTGGCAAAGGACCGCGCAGTGAGGCTGTTCTAGAAGCTGTTCGTACCAATAAAGGGCTCTATTTGATAGCTTTTGGTGGTTGTGGAGCGCTGTATGCAACGAAGGTTATTGCAAAAGAAGTTATTGGTTTTGAAGATTTAGGACCTGAAGCATTAATGCGGTTAGAAGTGCGAGGGTTTCCGGTTATTGTAGGTATCGATAGCAAGGGAAACTCGGTATTTACCTAAATTTTAGTGGACGGTTGCTCATTTAGCGTATACCATAAAATATTGGGGTGGGGATAAGGATGTGAAGCATGGTTGGGTGGCGACGACAAAATGTTCCCAAAATATTTTTTCTCATTATCTGTGGCTTGCTTGTGGTGATTTTTAGTTGTGTAAAAGAACCTGTATCAACGGAAGTTCCTCAGAATGAGACCGTGAAAATATCGAATTCTACCACCGTGGCTGAAGTGCCCGAAAGTGACAATGTGTCCGAAGTAGCGCCTGAGCCGGCAGGAATTGAAGCTCTAGCACCACCGTTAACGTTAGAAGAACGATTCAGTTACACGTATGGCTATTTGCTCATGGAAACAGCGATGCGTGATGTCCAAGGGATAAATCCAAATTATTTTGCACGGGGAGCGTTTGACTCGGGGTTAGGTGCTTCTCCTCTGATCGATAAATCTTCTATGAATACAGTTCTCTATGAATATCAGGATAAACTAATTACAGAAGCTGCAAAAAGATTAGAAGAATTAGCGCGTAAGAATCTTGAAGATGCAGAGAGTTTTTTAGCTGTAAATGGGCAGCGGGAAGGGGTAATTACGACCCCGAGCGGTTTGCAATATGAGATATTGAATATTCCAGAGGGGGAAAGTCCTAAGGAGTCTGATACTGTCCGTGTTAATTATCGTTTAACCTATCTTGATGGTCGTGAAGGTGATGCTTCGATCCGGGGAATTCCGAGTACGTTCAATCTCCCTTCGTTGATTCCGGGGTTTCGTGAAGGTCTCTTGTTAATGAGCGAAGGTTCTAAGTTTAGATTTTACGTGCACCCTGATCTCGGCTATGGAGCTACGGGCTCAACACGGATAGAACCCAATACTTTGCTTATTTTTGATGTTGAATTAGTGGAAATCGTAGACTAGTGTTCTAGAATAGGAAGCAGCTCCTTAAGGCTTGTTATCTCATATGTTGGTATCGTTGATTCATCTCTTTCCATGCCAAAGCGATTTACCCAGCAAGTGTCGAGGCCAGCATTTATTCCTCCCCGGATATCACTGGTGAGGCTATCACCAATCACTAGGGGGTTATCCGCTGTGGCGCCCGATGCACGTGCTAGTGCTACGGCCTTATGAAAATAGGCTGGATTGGGCTTTTGAACTCCAATTTCTTCACTAATTACGATTGCTTTGAAGTAGTTGAGGGTTCCTGTGGCCACTAAACGGCCACGTTGAATTTCTGAAATACCATTAGTAATTAAAGAAATGGGATAATGTTGTTTAGAGAGTTCTTCCAAGACGGGGATGGCATCATTATAGAGTTGGAATGATTTGGCAAGTGTTTCAGCATAATGTTTAGCGGTGAGTTCTGGATCTATAGCAATACCATAGATGGTCTGAAATCGCCGAAAACGTTCAATTTTTAATGTTTCTAATGTAATAAGACCTTGTTCGAATTCCAACCAAGCCTCGTTGTTAATTTGACTGTAAGTGTTTAATGCCCTTGTACTCGGTTTAACGTTTAAAAGAGTGAAAACTTGAGAAAGAGCCCATCTTTCCGCGGCAACAAAATCAAAAAGTGTCCCATCTGCATCAAAGAATAAATGATCGTACATAGAATTCCTTTACATCGTAGTTTAAAAAGGTGATACTACAACTATATAGATACTCTGGATCATAGGCAATATTAGTATGTATCTTGGGAGGCCTGGATGAAGCTGAAAAAACAATGGATTTTACAATTTTTGATTGGGATAGTGTTGATAGTACTTGGTATTTTTATCTTAATACGACCGGATATGTTTAAACAGGTGTTTGTCATTACCCTCGGTGTTGTGGCAATAATTACAGGGATAAGTTCTTTAGCAACGATGAACAAGTACTCTTTTGGTCGTTTTAATCGAGGGTCCACCCTGGTTAAAGGTATCTTAGGGATTATTATTGGAGTACTTGCGGTGATATTACCACTGGCTATGGCTGAGGTGGCTTGGAAAGTTATTATCTATATACTTGCTGCTCAAATGGCAATTTCTGCGGTTGTTATGTTACTCGATGCCGTGGCCGTTCGTTCCGCAGGCTTTTCTCCTGTTTACTTAGTAGTGGAAGGTCTAGTTTCTTTAGTGTTAGCGATTGTTCTCTTTTTAGCACCTAGTAGTATCGCCGATATTTTAGTAACTGTGTTAGGAGTTACGGTAATTGTAGTAGGGTTAACATTTGGCTTGCTCGCATTAGCTAGCAAGAAAAAAAGTGGGGGTATCACGGTGGAGGCTACTGAGGTGCACATAGATGAGACTTAATGATGCTATTGACACAAGGCGTGACGTTCGTTAGTGTCATGAGCATGAATAGTTTATTTGCACACCATCATCATCACCACATTTTGACTCTTTGATGGAATGCGTGTGCGTTGATTGAGTAGTATCGACTCCGCATTTCGCGGGGTCTTTTCTGTCTAAAGGGGGGGCTATGACAACTCGGTTAAGGATTGCGGTCCAAAAAAGTGGTCGATTGAGTGAACGCTCATTACAAATTATACGTGATTGTGGGATCAGGTTCGGGTCTGATTCAAGATTACTTAAAGAAGAAGCTGAAAATTTTCCATTGGAATTCCTTTATCTGCGAGATGATGATATTCCCCGGTACGTTAATGATGGGGTTGCCGATATCGGCATTGTTGGGCGCAATGAATATGATGAACAGGATCTTCCCTTAGAGATTATTCGTGATTTGGGATTTTCGAAATGCCGCCTTTCTGTTGCCGTTCCGATAGATTTTGTCTATACCGGATTGGCATCGCTCGCTGGTAAGCGGATTGCCACCAGTTATCCCAACATATTGCGCAAAAAATTAGGAGAAGCCCAAATCGAAGCACGGATTTATGAGATATCGGGGTCGGTTGAGATTACCCCTTCGATTGGTGTTGCCGATGCTATTTGTGATTTGGTTAGTACTGGAGCCACTTTGGCTAGTAATGGGTTACGCGAGGTTGAAGCTATTTATCATTCCACAGCAGTGATGATTGGGCATCAAGGACTTTCACAAGAGAAAAGGCTTATCCTTGAACGCCTCTTATTACGGATAGATGCTGTGTTACGGGCAGATGATTTTAAATACATTATGTTTAATGTGCCCAAAAAACACTTGGATAAAGTTGCTGCAATTATAGGTGGTATAACAAGCCCGACGGTTACTCCTTTGTTGGATGCGACTTGGGTTGCTGTGCAGACTGTAGTGCGTGAAGCACAATTTTGGGATGTTTTAGAACAGCTCAAAACTCTCGGAGCTCAAGGGATACTTGTGACTGCCATTGAAAAGATGGCTGATTAGAAGGATACACTTATGGGGCGAATCAAGCGAATTATAAATCCAGAGCTCAATGCCATCTCCTCTCTTTTGGCGCGACCTTCAAGTGATAGTAAGTCAGTAGAGACTGCTGTTAGTGCTATTATTGCACGCGTGATAAGTGAAGGCGATGCTGCATTGCTTGCATATACACAAAAATTCGACCATGTTTCTCTTGCTTCCCTTATCGTGTCCTCTGAAGTAATTGCCGAGGCACAAAAGGGGCTTGCAGCAACGCTCCGTGCTGCGATTGATCATGCTAAACAAAATATTTATAAGTTCCACTGGTCTCAAAAGCCGCGGGATGAGCAGGTCGAGACTCAACCAGGGGTCTATTGTTGGCGTAAGAGTATTCCCATTGAGAAGGTGGGGATCTATGTTCCTGGAGGGAGTGCTCCTTTGTTTTCTACCGTGCTTATGCTAGCTGTTCCGGCTCAAATTGCTGGATGTAAAGAGATAATTTTAACGACACCACCACGCCGCGATGGAAGCGTTGATCCTGCTATTTTATACGCAGCTTCTATAAGTGGTGTGACTAAAGTTATTACCGTAGGAGGTGCTCAAGCTATTGCAGCACTTGCCTATGGTACAGAGTCGATACCAGCTGTTGATAAGATTTTTGGCCCAGGTAATCGATTTGTTACTGAAGCTAAACAACAGGTAGCTACCCATCAATGTGCAATTGATCTCCCAGCTGGTCCTTCCGAAGTTATGGTCGTTATTGATGCTACTAGCAATGCTGCCTTTGCCGCGGCAGACTTGCTTAGTCAGGCTGAACATGGTCCTGACAGTCAAGTTGTGTTGGTAGTTGAGGCTAGCGACGAAGCAACAGGTCATGCCATTGTCGATGCGGTTGAATCCCATATTGCGATGCAAATAACCCACTTATCGCGGCATGAAATAATTAGGGCATCTTTAGAGCACAGTAAGGCCGTTATTATAACGCAAAAAGAGTTGACCGCTGCTGTCATAAATAGTTATGCGCCTGAACATCTTATTATTAACACGGCTAATTTAGTTGAGCTGGCAACCAAGATACAACATGCTGGTTCTGTTTTTCTAGGACAATGGTCGTGCGAATCGGTGGGTGATTATGCTTCAGGAACTAATCACACGTTGCCAACTGCAGGTTGGGCGCGCTCTTATAGTGGTGTTTCTTTGGATAGTTTTTATAAGAAAATTACCTTTCAACGTATTACATGCCAGGGGTTAAAAGCAATTGGGCCAATAGTAGAAGTTTTAGCTTCTGGTGAATCGCTAGAGGCCCACTCGGAGGCGGTAAGTGTCCGTTTGAAATCCTTGAGGAGGAGTGATGAGTGCCTTTAGTATTACGCAATTGATGCGTCCCAATATTGTATCATTAAAACCTTATTCATCTGCTCGTAATGAGTTTACTGGTGATGCGGAAGTTTTTCTCGATGCTAATGAAAATTGGCGTGATTTTGTGAGGGATTCTGGATTAAATCGTTACCCTGATCCAGCTCAAAAGTCATTAAAACAGAAGATTGCCAAGGTTATGGGGTTACCCGAAGCTAATTTAGTAATTGGTAACGGCAGTGATGAGATGATTGATCTAATGTTTAGGATTTTCTGTGTTCCCCACAAGGACAAGGTTTTAATAATTGAACCAACCTATGGGGCCTATTCTGTATTTGCCGCTATTAACGACACAGGAGTTTCTAGTTGTCGTTTAAAGGAGAATTTTGCATTAGATCTACCAAGAATGGAAGCCATCTGCCATTTGGTGAATAATGGAACACCCCAAACGGGGATGCATAAGATGTTATTTATCTGTTCTCCTAATAATCCATCTGGCAATAGTTATCCGTTAAAAGATATTGCCATGATAGCCCAACGTTTTTCGGGTATAACCATCGTTGATGAAGCTTATTATGAATTCTCCGATAAACCCTCAGCTGTTTCATTGATGGAGAGTTGTCCCCGCCTAGTTGTTCTGCGCACGTTTTCCAAGAGTTGGGGACTTGCTAATGTCCGTGTTGGGATTGCTATTGCCCCTTTAGAAATAGTAGAGACGATGCATAAGGTTAAATATCCCTATAACTTGAGTGGCGTCGCTCAAGAATTAGCAGAAGAGGTGCTCAACCATGCTGATGAAGTAGCACAGAATATTGAAACGATAAAAGCGGAACGGGCACGAGTTGCACAACAATTGCGATCTTTACCTTTTGTTGAGCAGGTTTTTCCTAGTGATGCTAATTTTTTGTTAGTCCGGGTTCTTGATCCCGATAATGTATGCCTTTATTTACGTGAAAGGGGCATTATTATCCGCAATCGTTCAACTTTACGGGGTTGTTTTGGATGTGTCCGTATCACAATCGGTAGTAGAAGAGAAAACGATATATTATTGAAAGTATTAAAGCAGATGGAGGTGTGATTATGACGAGGCGTCTAGCGACCATCTTTCTTGCCCTTGAAGGGCCCGTTATCGCTACCACTTCTTTGCGTTCGTTCGCTGATCTGGTGTGGACTTCAGAAGTTTTTAGTAGTTTGTATACTATTATGTTATCGGGGCGTTACCGCTTGGTCGTTTTCTTACAGGAAGAACATGATCAAGAGGTTTTACAGCGAGTCTTCAATACCCTCTCGAGTCAGGGCATTGCAGTAGAACAGGTTCTTACTAATAAAGAACTCCCAGATTTTGATATCGCTTTGTATGACAATAATCATTCATTGGTAATTGCTTCTAATCCAGAACATTTGGCTAAAAAGTGGGGATTTAAAGGGCAAGTCTTCAGTGATTGGAAGCATCTTGAATCGATGCTACTTGGTGAAAAAGTGCTTCCACCTCGAAGGGCAAGGATTGTTCGTCAGACCAAGGAAACCGCTATTCGATTAGATTTGCAGCTTGATGGCACAGGTCAAGCCGACATTGAAACTGGCCTTCCATTTTTTGATCATATGCTCCACCAAGTCGCCCGCCATGGGCGTATCGATATGACGCTCCGTTGCCATGGAGATCTAGAGGTGGATGAACACCATTCTGTGGAAGACGTGGCCATTGTTCTCGGGCAGGCTGTAGCACAAGCTTTAGGAGATAAACGAGGCATTAGCCGCTATGGATTTGAAATTGTTCCTATGGATGAATGCCTTGCTCAAGTTGCTCTTGATTTTTCTGGTCGACCTTGGTTTGACTGGAAAACTGCTTTTACCCGACCTCTGATAGGAACTTTTCCTACTGAATTGCTGGAGCACTTTTTTAAATCATTCAGTGATGAGTCGAAAAGTACTCTTCACATGGAGGTTAATGCCGGTAATGCTCATCATCAGGCTGAAGCACTATTTAAAGCTTTTGGGCGGGCCTTGCGGACAGCGGTTTTTAGGTATCCCGATAATACTGATTTGCCGTCAACGAAGGGAGTCTTATAATGGCCTCGGTAGCTGTGGTGAAATACAATGCGGGGAATATTCGTTCTGTCTTGTGTGCGTTAGCCCGTCTAGGTGTTGATGCTGAAGTCACAGATGATCCACAACTCCTTAAAAAAGCTTCACATGTAATTTTTCCAGGTGTTGGTGAAGCTTCTTCCGCTATGCGTTATTTACACCAGAAACATCTCGATGAAGTGTTAGTCTCTTTAAAGCAACCTTTTTTAGGTATTTGTCTGGGCATGCAGCTTATGTGTAGTCTTAGTGAAGAGTCTCATACAGAGTGTTTGGGAATCTATCCTACTCCAGTGATCCGTTTTCAGCCCTCTTTGAAAGCTAAAATACCGCACATGGGCTGGAATAGTGTTACTGTTTATGATAATTCTTTATTTAACAAGATACCTGATCCAAGTTGGTTCTATTTTGTCCACTCCTATTATGTTCCTCTTTCCAAGCAAACAGAGGCTTGTTGTACCCATGGTAGAACTCAGTTCAGTGCAGCTTTGAATTTAGGCAATTTTTGGGGTGTCCAATTTCATCCTGAAAAGAGCGGACCCAGCGGCGCTCAACTTCTTACCAATTTTCTACAATTTTAGGGGGTTTTATGGTTATTATTCCTGCAATGGATATTATAGATGGACGCTGTGTTCGTCTGCGTATGGGTGATTATTCACAAAAAACAATCTACGGAGAAGATCCGCTTACAATGGCGAAGAAGTTCTCTGATGCAGGACTTCAGCGTTTACATATGGTTGACCTCGATGGGGCAAAAGCAAAACACACGGTAAATCTTAAAGTTTTGGAGCAAGTAGCCCATAACACTCCCCTTATTATTGATGTGGGTGGAGGGTTGCAATCGAAACAGGATTTTGCCAATGTGTTTTCAGCTGGAGCGAGTATGGCAACCGTAGGTTCCCTAGCTGCTGAGAAACAGGACTTTACTTTAGAGTTGTTGAGCTATTGGGGGCCCGATAAACTAATTCTGGGAGCCGATTGTCGACATGGGATGATTGCCGTTTCTGGATGGCAACAAACTACAACTCTTTCGCTTTTTGACTTTGTTGCCTTCTACCTAGAAAAAGGGTTTAAGAAAGTGATTAGTACTGATATTAGCCGTGATGGAATGCTGAATGGTCCTGCGACAGCTCTTTATGGCGAATTGATGCAAGTGATGCAAGCCAAGGGGTTTGCTCTTGAATTAATCGCTAGTGGAGGGGTGCGTAGCCTCGCCGATTTAGATGAACTTGATCAAGCTGGGCTAGCAGGAGCGATCATTGGTAAAGCTTTGTATGAAGGGGTCATCGAAATACCAGCTTTGGCCGCTTGGCAAATAAGAGGAGAGTAATAGGATGGTAGCTAAACGGATCATTCCATGCCTTGACGTACGCAATGGACGGACGGTAAAAGGGGTTAATTTTATAAACTTGCGCGATGCTGGTGATCCCGTCGAGTTAGCCGCTCTCTACGCTGAGCAGGGAGCCGATGAACTCACCTTCCTTGACATTACCGCTACAGTAGAGGGGCGGGGGACATTGACTGCCTTAGTAAGGAGGATTGCTGATGTTATCGATATTCCTTTTACTGTCGGAGGTGGTATTCGCAATGTAGCCGATGTAGGAGCGTTGTTAGAAGCTGGGGCCGATAAGATTTCCATTAACAGCATGGCAGTCAAAGAACCACAACTTATTGACACTTTGGCGAAGGAGTTTGGTTCGCAATGCATTGTCTGTGGTATTGATGTGCGGTTTCGTTCAGAACTAAAGGACTGGGAAGTGTATGTGGCTGGTGGTCGTACGCCTACTGGTTTAGATGCAATAGCGTGGGCCAAAGAGGCCGAAAGTCGTGGTGCTGGCGAAATATTACTGACTTCCATGGACCATGATGGTATGAAAAGTGGTTTTGCTTTAGAGATTACGCGGCAGTGTAGCGATGCTGTTTCGATTCCAATTATTGCTAGCGGGGGTGGTGGCAAAATGGAGCATTTTATTGATGTCTTTAAACAAGGTGGTGCCGATGCTGCTCTAGCAGCTTCAATTTTTCACTTTCGTGAAATTGACATCCCTGAATTAAAGATTTTTTTACAAAAACATGGTATACATATACGTCTAAACCGTTAAGGTGGAGGAGTTTTTGATGCAGGTGGATTTCAATAAAGGCAATGGACTGGTTCCAGTGATCGTACAAGATGCGGTGACCCGCCGAGTCCTTATGTTAGGGTATATGAATGAAGAGGCTTTGACCATAACGCAAGAGCGAGGTCTCGTTACCTTCTATTCGAGAAGCCGCCAAAAGTTATGGACCAAAGGGGAGACAAGTGGAAATTATCTTACCGTCCGTGATATTGCTACTGACTGTGATAATGATACAATCCTCATCAAAGCTATTCCTTCTGGTCCGGTTTGTCATACAGGAAGCGATACTTGTTTTGATGAAGCAAATAATCCTAGTCTAATGACTTCGTCCGAGTTTTTGTTCTACTTAGAAGAGGTTATTTTTGATCGGAGGGAGCATCCAATTGAGGGGTCCTACACTAATCATCTTTTTTCACGAGGAATTAATAAAATTGCCCAAAAAGTGGGAGAAGAGGCTGTAGAATTGGTCATTGAGGCCATGGATGATAATAAACCCCTCTTTTTAGGAGAAGCTGCCGATGTGATTTATCATATGTTGGTGCTATTAGCTCAAAAGAACGTCCATTTAGAAGAGGTCGTCGAAGTGCTCAAGAGAAGACATTCTCGGTAGGAGCAGACATGATCAACCCCATTCATAGTAGCCACACGAAAAAAGGGATGAAGATTTCTCTCATTTCGATTATTGCTAGTATATTTTTATCTTTCCTCAAACTGATGACTGGAATAATAGGAAAATCTTCAGCGTTAGTATCAGATGGGGCAAACTCATTAAGTGATGTGGTGAGTTATACTGTGGTAATGGGGGGCTTAGTAGCTTCTGATCGGAAGGCTGATAGTACCCATCAGTATGGGCATGAAAAGCTAGAGAGTCTTGTTTCGGTCCTCTTGGCCATTGCCATTTTTGTAACGGGTATTGGAATAGGGTATTCGGGTATTAAAAATATGAGGCAAGTTGATTCTTTAGCAATACCCACCTTGTTACCTCTCTTTGGTGCTCTCATATCTATCATTATTAAAATAATTCTATGGCGTTTGACTGTGCGCGCCGTAAAACAGACCGAATTAAATTCTCTAAGAGCTCTAGCAGCCGATCATATAACCGATGTTTTTTCCTCCTCGGGAGCCCTTATTGGCGTGGTTGGTGCACGCCTAGGATTACCAATCCTCGATCCGATAGCCTCTGTTCTTATAGCCGCATTGATTATAAAGTCATCCATGGAGGTCTTTAAAGCTGCATACCGGGTCCTCATGGACTCTGCAATCGATAAAACCACCCGCTTACAAATAGAAGAAGCTATCTTATTGAATGAACAGGTCAAGAGGATAGATCTACTACGAACACGAAGTGCTGGTAACGGCTTTTGGGTCGAAGTAGAACTGTGTTGTTGCCAAAATCTGCGCTTGTCCGAAGCCCATGATGTCGCACAGGAGATCCATGACCGTATTGAACATGATTTTCCGCAAGTTCGTCACATTATGATCCATCTTAATCCTTGTTCTGGAGAAGAGGAATTTTGTGATTCTTGTAATAACCGCTAGGAAATAGACTGTGATCCGACTTCTCTAGAGTTCTAAGTTTAGAGGGGATCAATCTTTTCTCAGTACTAGTTTATTGCTTTTTCTGTTCTGTTTTACGGCCGGCACAAATAGCATCAGCGGCATACCAACCCGTTAGTATTGCAGTAGGGATACCAGCTGGACTATAGGCCCATTGTCCACATTGAAAGATGTCTGGTATTGCTGTTTTCACTGAAGAAGCAATTTTTTTGAGTTTATTGACCACTGGAGAAGGCTGTTCTAATGTCCATCCAGTGATACCTCCTTCACTATTGCCAAACTGGTTCTCAATGCTCAAGGGAGAAAAAGAAAATTGTAACTTTGGTTCTTCTAATAAACCATTAAACAGAGTACGGTCCAACGTCTTGATCATATTTTCTTCAACCAATAATTTGAATTCATCATACCAGCCAGCATCGTGCACTAGCCGTACCAAATCGTATTCAAACAGGAAGCTAATTATTAGACCCGTTTTTCCCTCAGGTGAGAGATTTTTATCGCGAAGGGATGGAATGGAGATTTCATACGTAGATAAATTACAATATGTTTCAACCCAGGCTTTAATTTCTTTTTTACTAGCGTTCTGGCCTTTCGCAAGCAAGGTTTTTAGTTCAGATAAGTGGGTCTCTCCCAAACCTTGCCGCGATGGTGTATAAAACAAATGTCCGCTGGTAATCTTAGCGAATTCTTGAGGTGGTTGGTCGACCCCGAGAAACAGGGAGAAGACCGAATCTCCTCCTCTATGGGTAAAGAGTTTTTCTGATTGCTCTGAAATTGACTTAATCACACTAGTTTCCAGTCCGGTTGTATCTAGGCTTTGGTATAAAGATTTTAGATCACAACACCACAATAACTTATCATAGGTATAATTTTGACCGTTGCTATCCTGAACCATTTTTTTGGCTGGGAGCACCTTCATAACTTTGGTATTTACTTGGATCTCCCCGCCGTTCTCTAGCACTTTCTGTGCTAGTTTCTTAGGGAATTGTCCTGTACCACCTTTTGGATAGAGGTAATCAAGATAGACATAAAAATAACCCAATGCAAAAAATGTTGGGGTTTGTTTAAAAAAATGTTGGTCGATGATGTCGTTAAGAGATTGGTTTGTAGATAATTTTCGTAGATAAGTTTCAATTGGTTCATTCATGCGTTCCATGCGCGAGACTGCCAGCAGGAATCTGCCAAACCAGGGTAATAGTTCCTTGAAAAGATATGTACGATCGTTTCTAAAGTTTTTGAACACCGGATTTTCAAATCCATAAATAACATCCATTTCTTTATAGACTTTATTAATCACGCGAAAGATTTTGCGTACATCCGCCACATTATCGGGGTACAAGGTCTCTAAAGCTTGCCTATAGTGGTCAATGCTCTCGTTAGAATTCAACTGAGTGATTTCTGATTCAACCCCAATAGAGATGGGACTCTCTAAAAGCTCCATTTCTATGTCAAGTTCTTTTAGCATGGGTTTAATAATGCCTGAATTTTCAATAGCCCGGGCCCCAGCGTCAAACACATAACCATCTTGTGAGAAGGAATTGACTAACCCTCCATAGGTGGGGGTCTTTTCCAAAACTAGAGTTGAATAATTTGCTAAGGACAAATAGGCAGCAGCCGTCAATCCAGACAATCCTGCTCCCACGATTAGCATTTCATAGTGTTTTGTGTTCATTGTAGTCCTCCCATTTCAAGACTTATGTGCCAGAGTTTTTCAGCAACTAAAAGATCTAGGGCATGGGGAGCCGGAATTTCCTCAGTGGTGAAGTTGAAAAACTTCCCGCTGGTTCCTTTGACCTCATCCGAGACTCCCAGATAGTAGAGGGCTTGGGCCGAGAGCATCGGCGATTTAGCTGTGGGGTTTATCATCAGGCGTTTAAAGAATTTATAAATTTTACCGTTGTTTAGTCCCATGTTACTCTTAACATCGCCAGGGTGCATAGCATTGATGGTTATCTCACTATTTTCAAAATAACGGGCGAAATGAATCATAGAGAGCAGTTGGGCTGTCTTGGCCGATCCATACCCTTTCAGACCTGTATAGTGGTGTCGCTCCCAGCGTAAGTCATCTGTTTTTAGCCCACCAATCGCGAATCGGTGTCCTTCAGAGTTTACCAAGATGATTCTACCCTGTTTTTGTCGTTTCAGTTTTTCTTTCAATCGATAGTTTATAATAAATGATGCGAGAAAGTTGACTTGGAAGACTTCTTCAATATCGTCTGTCGTGAATTGTCTTTTTGTATTATAGACTCCGGCGTTATGGATAAGTACTGCTATATCCCTTTTTAGGGCGGCCAGCATGTCTCCAGCAGCGTGGATTTGATCAAGATGGGTAAAGTCGGCTATGAAAAAATTGCACGGAACGTTGAATTCCTGCTCGATCTCTTGTTTAAGTTGTTCTGATTTTTTCTGATTACGGTTAATCAGCAGCAGTTCAGCACCGCGTGAGGCGTAGAGTCTTGCGGTTTCATAACCGATGCCTGAAGTTGCTCCTGTGATAACGACCAATTGATTTTGGAAATTGCTCTGCTCTTCTTTGGGCAGGGTTTTATTATTCTTGAGCATGGCAAAGATATTCGACCATTTGTACTCTTTTAGGTATGGGTTCATCTACGGTATCCTCTCAACCAAATTTTTTGCGCATAAATTTTCGATAGGCTTTGTTAAATCGAGGAATGTTGTCGAAGATATCCCCCCAAAGGTCGTAGAAATCACGCTGTTCGATTATCTTTCCACTATCATTCAAGGTTACCCTGCTTGAGCCGAATATAGATGAGTTTGGGTATTTTTTAAAACTCATGCTCATTTCCCATTCAAGGAATATAATGTTGCCGTTCTGGGCGATGTTTTTTATGTCCATTTTCAGGTTGTCTGATCGTGCAATTAGTCGTTCGGTCATAGCTGTGAATTCGTTTATGCCATGTATCTTTTGGACAGTGTCCCAAAAAAAAATGTCATCGTCATAATAGGGCAAGATGTGGGACCAGTCGGGTTTGCCTTCGGTATTATAGATGTTGGTCCATAACTCTTTCAGTTGTTCTTTATCTTGTATTGTAAAATCCATGCTGCAACATCCTATTCTTTCTAATTGTTGCATTTATATCATGTTTTTTACGTATAAGTCAAACTAAATAGGGGAGAATTTTAAAATCGTTTTAAATAGTGTATTACTATTGCCCTCGATATTTGTGCTCTACACACAACACTTGAACTTTTTGGTATTCCATATTAGGAGTGTAGTAGCGCCCTATATTGTTAGGAGGCCATCTTAGATCCTATATCGATAGCATTGATGCTATTTGTCAGTTTGGAGTTGTTACATGATTCTTGGACTTTACTTGACTCCAGGAACTAGAAGAGGAAATAGTGTTGGCTTTTTTATACCTATGAGAATAAAAGTTATCAGTATTATTTCTTTGATCTTTTCAATTCTGACATTTACTCGCGATTACATCCAGGAATCAAGAAAATGGACTAAGCGGGACAGATTACCCCTCAGGGTTATCCTTTCGCGCGTGGTATTATGGTGGTGTGTTTTATCGTAATTTTCTTTATTGCTTGGATGGTATATCTGGTGACTTTGAAATACACAACGAGAGGGGAAGAAAAAGATGAATAAACAGATAGTCCTTGTGTTGTTGACAATCGTGGTGATGTTGTACGGATGTGCAACAGATCAGATGGTAACAGAATACGCTGATTCTACTGTACAGATAGTGCCCACAGTATCGATTCCCACTGAATATGCCGAAGATTTAGAGCTAGAAGATCTACAAGAGGAGCTCTATCGCTCTGTAATTGCTGGTGATATCGAAGCTACCCAAATGGCATTGCAGATGGGTGCTGATCCGAACCGGCTTGCAAGTGATTCAACGAGAACTTTGCTTATTATAGCTATCATCCAAAATGAGCCTGAATTGGTATCCGCTTTGCTTGCTAGCGGTGCTGATGTGCATGCTAAGGATCTTGAATATTATGATCCTCCTATCATCTGGGCAGCAGACCTAGCGGGTCCAGAAATCATAACACTACTACTAGAAGCCGGGGCAGATATAGCTAGCACCGACGATACTATGGGAGGCACTGTCTTGATGTGGGCGGCAGCACGGAATACAGCGGAGGTGGTCTCGATCCTCCTCGCATATGGTGCTGATCTTACCGTACGAGATACCCGCGATATTGGAGGTGAGGTGATTACTTGGGCTGCTAAAGAGGGTGATCCCCAAGTGATTAAGCTCTTGTTAGAGGCAGGAGCAGATCTCGAAAGCCGTGATCTACACTTCGAATCTACTCCTCTAATGTGGGCGGCTTTGCAGAATACTGTGGAGGCAGTTACCGTTCTTATAGAAGCAGGGGCCGATCTATCAGCTACAGATTTCTTTTTTAGTCAAACCGCCCTAGAGCTTGCCGAGGAAGAAGGAAGAGAGGAAATTGTCCAATTGTTGCAAAATGCAGAGGCTCAGGGGACTTTGGATTGAGGAGTGTCAGGAGGATTTTACCCCTTAAATGGGAGTTTTATAGGTCAACAGCTATAATTTCTCAAATTGTTCAATCTTATTTTATAAATTCACTCGCGCAAGCTCGTTTTGGTAATTGTCCCTATTGTAGGAAAAGAAATAGTGAGTAAGAAGGTTCTCCTTTTAGGTATCTCAATGGTGTTATTTGTCATGGCTCGAAACTGAGGGTGTTTTTACAAGAATTTGCACTTTTTAAGAACCAAAATCGATAAAATTCTATTATTGGGCTTTGAAAATAATTATTCGCACAACTTTTTAGGATTATTATTAAAACTGTGTTATCATTTTCCTTAGGTTTTTATCTAAAGGGAGGAAAGTTGTATGAAGGCAAAAGTTGATCGAGAGACCTGTATTGGATGTGAGCTTTGCGTTACGATATGTCCTGAAGTGTTTGAAATGGATGAAGAACAAATAGCAATTGTAATTGCAACTCCAGTTCCATCAGATGTTGAAGACGAAGCAAGGGAAGCAGAAGAAAATTGTCCCACAGGAGCCATAAGCATCGAAGAATAAACATAGAAAGTTTTAACTCCAGGTCGTGGGCGTCGTGCCAAAAAATTAAAAAGATAATAGAGCCTCTTTTCTTGTAATTGAAGGTCTTTAAAATGTTGGTTTGTTACCGATGATTTTGCATAAGTACAACAGGTCAATCTGCATAACGGAATGCATGTTGTGCAGAGCTTTGAGCGGAACTGAAATGAAAACAATTACTTTTGAAGCTGGAGCGACTATGCCTTTTCATTCATGAATAATGCTAGAGAGGCATCAAGATTGAGACAGGCTGCAAAAAGGTAGATAAAAGCTTATTTACTGGGTGTTATTGTAACAGAATTGAATAATTTTCATCTGAGGGTGAACCTTCTATTGTAATCGGAGCCTATAAACACATAAAAAAAGGAGTATAGAAGGTTCAAAATACAGAAATTACGAGATGAAATTAAGGGAATATAAGCGCTCGAAATTCTTATGCAAAACAAGTTACCGTAATGGAGAATAAAAACTGTTAGGGATTTTGCACCCCAGACTTTTTCGGTAATTTTCTAGCATGTAAGACAGGGCTAGGGAATTACTTCACCGTTTTTTCTGCGGGACGAAGTAGAGCTTGTCGAGATCATATCCTTGAGCAGTGGCTATGGATTGCATGGTTGCTATCGTCTCTTCAGACAGCTCATGGGTACGGGAGAGGAACCACAAAGAGTCGCGCTCGTTGTTGCCTACCAATGCCCACTGGTAATCCTCATCAAGTCCGAACACCAAATAGTCGGAGGTGAATAGGCCGAAGAACTTCACCTTAAGAGCTCCGGGAACTGCATCATCGGGTCTCCAAGCTACGGCTTTTACCGAGGTATAGGAGCCATCGAGGGTCTTTTTGAAGCCGCTGTTCACGACCTGAACGCGACCATCCTCGCGAAGCGAGTATTCAGCGGTAGTTCCAACAATGTTTTTCTCAAATCCCTTTTGGTAGCGAGCTACCTCATACCAGCGACCGAGATACCGTTCAAGGTCTAGAGAGTCGACAGTATCGAGCGGATTGCCCATACTTTTGCTAGAAATACAACCAGACAGGCTGATGGTTGTGAAAATTAGGATGGAATATATTAGAGCTTGATGAGAACGTTTCATAGTTTACCCCGCTTTGTATCATAGTTAGTCCGATTATAACATACTTGTAGTAGCTGGGTAAGCATTTACCTTACTATTAACTTTAAGTTATTAGCGCACTTCCAACGAGGTTCAATCACTTCAATTTAGCCCTCTAGTGCATTTACTTTCTTACTTAAGCTTTACGACTTTGGTTTAAAACTACTCGCTAGTTATGAGCAGTTACAACAGTTCCTGGAGGGGAACGCTAAAGATGAGTCCTAGATTTCTTCGTTGTCTAATACTTCCTTGCTTAGTGGCAGGAAGGGTTATACAATCATGCTATAATCTTGGATATAGAGGGAGGAGTAATTCATGAAAGCAAAGATTTTGATTATCACGATCGTCTTGTTGATAGTTTGTGTTGGTACAGTGGTAGCCGATATTCCCAGTGTCTTTGAAATAAATCTTCTGAACTACTATACGATTCAAGACTTGGCAGAGACTTCGTTTGCCAGTTACACCCCGGGGGTGAGGATGGCGTTCTTTATCACCGAATGGTTTGGCTTAGCAGGGGACATTATTATGCCTGCCCCGTTTGATGGAAGTGGTCTAGGGTATGCACTCATTCTTTCTACAGACTTGGTCTTCCGATTCCCGTTGGGGTCCTTTGACATCTATGCTGGGTTTGGTCCAGCGTATGACGTGGTTCTCGCTGATGGGACCGGAGCCCTTTTGAAAAATCATGTCAATTACAGCGCGCGGCTGGGATTCGATTTTAATATTACCCCAGTTTTCGCACTCGGAATTGAGGCCAATCAGGTTGTCAACCTAGATGGATTGATCTCGGGTAGCACTACGTATGACGCCATGCGCGATACTTACGTCGGCCTAGCCATCAAAGTTAAGCTCTAAGGATATCTTATTTAGGTGCCGGTGGTGACCATTTCTTTCTCTGGTTCCTTAATGTGATAAGGTCGAGTAACGTCAGGAGTCGGGTGCAGAATCTCACAAATTTTATGCTTGGGCATCATTCTTTGTGGGAATTTGCAGGTCTAACGTAAGCAGTGCTCTTTGAGTAGTAAAGCATGTGAATTTATGTTGTCCAAGGAAATCTGAGGAATATAATTAAGGCTTGCCGATGTTTCAGGACCAATGCATCCTATGAACGGAAGTTGGCATCTGGTTACAAGACGTCGGCTTACCATGCTACAATTCAATCAGCCCCTTTATCTCAAACGACATCTTCAATGAATCATCTGAATTGTCGGTCATCGAATCGAAGTATGAGACATCGAGTCCAGCAGCCATCCTAAGGATCCCCAACCGTTTCTCAATCACGGTGTTTCCTCCAATCCTGAAAGCCTGGAGGTCGCTTGATAGGTACTCCTGATCGACTCCAACCTGGAAAGAAAGAGAATCGAAGAAGGTTTGGGAGACTATCAACTTGGCATCGTATCCGTAGGCGGTTTTTGAGCCGGCGAGAGTGCTCCACGCATGATCAAAATTTAGGTTCAATGTGTAACGGTCGAAACGGAAACTAGGACCGACTCCGTAGGAGAATTCCCAATAGGTGCTTCCGTCTTCAGTTCCATCAATACGGACGTTGGTGATGAAAGAATCCTTCGTCTTTACGCCTAATGACAACTCCAATCCACCTATTGAATACTTTCCACTCTTCCAACGTAATTCTCCCGTATGGGATATGGTGAGGTCGTTTTCTGTTGAAGTTAGGATAGCTGTGGATGCCGCGCAGATGAATGTTTTTGTTGCTCGTCCTCCGACTCTCTCCACAGCATAACGGTTCTATCAATCCTGACGGTACCCATCCGAGCAAAAGATATTCTTCCTGAAACCGGAGTTGGTCTCTAGTTTGTTCTACAGGTTTTACAATGGGCGTGCGGTCCATTTTTACTGATCGGTATTTCTTTTACATGTGATTCATGTATTAACCGTTAGGGAGCTTAATGTAATTCGTTTTCTTCCAGCATCGCATGATAAGATTCGTCGCTAAAGATCAGGCGGTTTAAAACTGTAATCCTTAGGATTTCTCCTGCCTCCAAGAGCCTTTGGGTTATATCAAATCATCCACACTACGGAATTTTACGTTGCAGTATGAATATGGGAGGACTGAGACTGCTGAAACTATGTGAGTAAGCCATAGTTAAAATAGAACATGTCTGGATGCAATTGAAAATAGTTGCCCTCTCCAGCGTAAGTGTTATAGTGGAGGATATGAAGAAGAGATTTGCTAAAAAAGGGCGTGTGGAACAGCGGCTACGGAACATGGTTGTAACCGGATCCTTACTTCTATTTGTGACATGCGGTCTCTTCGCACAATACTCCGTAGGAATCGAGGTAACTCCTGTGCTTTCGACTGGAATCGTCGGCGGGTATGAAAATGGTCATTTCCGAGGAGAACTAGCGCTCCATTTCTTTCCCTTGAGTTTGATCACCAGTGGTGGAGATTCGTATGAGCCTATTGTCGTGGGCAAGACCGTTGTAGCTGGGAGATTTGCGTCGTGGGGAAATCATGCGCTGTACGCTGGCGCGGGTATGCTCGTGTACATTGATTTTTTCGACAGGCCATTTGGGGTGATCGGAGTGGGGCCAGCACTTCAGTACGCGTGGAAGTTCCCTTCTCGCCAGATAGAACTGAGTTTCGATTTTGCATTCCCCTTGCTCTTCAAGGATAATTATGAGGATGATCCAGCTGATGATTTCCTCACGGTAGGATCATTCGTAGCGTTTATGCTCATGGTTATGGCTCCGAGCATCGGGATCTCATGGACGTTCTGAGACGGCTTACCTGGAAGAGAAGGTGGTCGAATTTGAGGTGGCCATCTAGAAGTTGCATGTTTTATTTCTTGATCAATCAGCATATAATATCGGTAGCCTCATAACCTACGTTATTGAGTGTGATATGTGGCTACATAAACTAAAGGGCTCTTGTAACGTGAGTCTTAAGCGATTTTATACTACTAATTACTCGAATTAGGGTTCAATCATAAATCTTGTGGGATTTTATTAGTTATAGGATTTCTTACATAGGTTTTCCTGCTAGCATCAAAGAGCTTGAGGAAGAAGTAATCGTCATCAGGATAGCCATATCCCTGGCGTCTAAG
>Ga0265294_10000738_pt1 | contig 43923 bp, 40 predicted proteins | sample MunlanPumphouse3_FD_192504 | JGI IMG/M metagenome (GOLD analysis project Ga0265294, IMG submission 192504) | Groundwater microbial communities from a municipal landfill in Southern Ontario, Canada - Pumphouse #3 | ecosystem: Environmental > Aquatic > Deep subsurface > Groundwater | place...
AGGCTCGCAGCTGTTCTTCTATCTGATGAAACTGGTAGTTCGACAATCCTGTTTCATTTTTCTTTAGACAGACATCGCAATGTCCGCAATCGGCCGGATCTTTCTCCCCGAAATAGACCAACAAGATTCTGCTGCGGCAGACCGCTGTCTCTTCCACATAATCGATCATCGAATAGATTCGTTTCTCAAAACGCTTCTTTCGTTCTTCATAGACAGCCTTGGAGATGGTGACAAACTGTTTCTCTTCCCGTGCGGTGGTAAAGACAATAAAAGGTGTTTTTTTCTGTGGCACGTAACGAACATACCTCATGCGGGAAAGTGCAATAAGCAACTCACACACCTCTTTTCTGCTTTTGCCTGTCCGTGCGGCCAGCAACGACTCATCGATATAGACATCATCAGAAAAAACACCTGTATAATTACGCAGGATCGTGTGCAGCAGCTCATCCATCCCTCTTTCAAGCTGCAGTGAATACATTTCGTCGCGATAGATAAGAAAACGTATCCGTGAGCGCACATCAATCTCTTCGGTATACTCAATTAAACCAGCCAGCTCAAGGATCTTCAGTGCGTGATGTGTCTGCAGGAAGGGCAATTTAAACGGCAGACAGAATTCGTGCAGGCTGAAATCATACACATCATTGTAACCTGCCCCCACAGCAACCTGAAAGAAATTACCCAGTGCTTCATAAACACGCAGAATAAAATCCCGCCCGGGAAAAGTGTCGGCAACTCTTTTCTTCAGCTTCGCACTATCTGCTTTGGTATAGAGGATGATGGCGTAGGAGCGTTCACCGTCACGACCGGCACGGCCGGCTTCCTGGAAATATTCCTCCAAAGAATTGGGCAGATCCATATGTATAACGGTACGCACATCAGGCTTATCGATTCCCATACCGAAAGCATTGGTCGATACGATCACCCTGCACGCATTCAGCTTCCATGCATTTTGTTTTCTGTTCTTATCTTCGGAGGAGAGGCCGGCATGAAAAAAATCGGCAGAGATACCTGATTTTTGTAGTGATTGCGCAATCTCTTTCGTCTGTTTCCTGCTCCTTACGTAGACGATACTGGTCCCTTGGAGAGTCTGAAGAATATGCACCAGTTCACCGACCTTATTATCCGCCTGACGCACAACATAGGAGAGATTCTCTCTTGCGAAACTCTTCTGAAACAGGTTCTTCTTTTTGAAAAGCAGTCTTTCCTGGATATCATCCGCCACCTCCCTGGTAGCTGTGGCTGTAAGTGCAAGCACAGGTACATCCTCCAACAAAAGGCGTATATCAGCTATTTTCAGATAGGAGGGACGAAAATCATAACCCCACTGTGAGATACAGTGTGACTCGTCCACCACCAACAGACAGACCTTCATAGCCTGCAGCTTGTTAATAAAAATATCAGAGGAGAGGCGCTCGGGAGAGACGTAAAGAAATTTATAGTCACCGAAGATACAGTTCTCAAGGGTAGTGATGATCTCGCTGCGTGACATCCCGGAATAAACAGCCGCAGCTTTAATCCCCCGCTCACGGAGGTTATCCACCTGGTCTTTCATCAGGGCAATAAGCGGCGTGACCACCAGGCAGATTCCCTTCATTGCCATCACGGGAACCTGGAAAGTGAGTGATTTACCTCCGCCGGTGGGCATTAGTCCCAGTGTATCCTTGCCCTCCCAAACAGATTCAATAATATCTTCCTGCAGGGAACGAAAGGATGAAAAGCCCCAATAGTCGCGAAGTATATTTTGAAACAATTCCGGTTGCATATGCAAACGCATCACTTGTTACCCTCGTATATCTTTAATCATCAACTGCGTGAACGATCTGCTGCCATGTGTGTTCTCATCGATGGTGTAACAGATATCTACCGGCTGACCCTCCTTGATTTTCTTGAAGAAATCATGCCGGCAAAAAGCGATACCGGGCAAATGCTTATCTGTTGTACTATCCGTCACCTCCAGCTTTATATGTCTGAACCCTTTACCCACGAGCCTGCTGTTACCCGTATCCACCACATTTCTGGTAAGAAACAGGGGGTTCTCATTTTCCGGACCAAACGGATTAAACAGGTTAATCCCCTCAATCAGCTCAGGAGTAATGTCTGAGAAAGTTATCTCGGCATCTACCGTTATCTGGGGAAGCATCATCCTGGGTTCAATACCGTCAAAAGAGAGCGTGTTGAAGCGATCGGTGAACTCCTTCAGGTTCTCCTCACGCAGGGTTAATCCCGCAGCGTACATGTGTCCCCCGAAATTTTCCAGTATATCGCGGCATGATTCTATGGCCTTGTAGACATCAAACCCGAGCACTGAACGTGCCGATCCCGAAATCATATCATTTGATTTGGTGAGCACCACAGCCGGACGGTAATATTTCTCGGTCAGCCGCGATGCCACAATTCCCACGATACCTTTATGCCATGTCTCATCATAGAGTACAATACTCTTCTGATTCTCAATATCGATATGGTTATCTATCTGTTCGATCGCCTCGTCCGTAATCTTCTTATCCAGCTCACGGCGGTCTTCATTGTATTTGTCGATATTTTTGCTCTTCTCCCTGGCAGAGGTCATATCGTTCGCCAGCATCAGGTCCACCGCCTCCTTACCGTTCATCATTCTACCCGAAGCATTGATGCGTGGGCCAATTTTGAAGACAATATCGTTGACGGTGATCTGCTTACGATGCAAACCGCAGATCTCAATGATCCCACGCAATCCAAAACTGGGATTGGAATTGAGTTGCTTTAACCCATGGTAGATCATGATCCGGTTTTCACCCGTCAGAGGAACGATATCGGAAGCGATGCTTACCGCCACCAGGTCGAGCAGTGGCTCAATATCGGAGAAGGGGTAGCCGTTTCTTTGAGAGAAAGCCTGCACCAGCTTGAAGCTGACACCACACCCCGACAGCTCGTCGTAGGGATAGACCGAATCTATTCGCTTGGCATCCACCACAGCCACTGCATCGGGAAGCTGATCATCAGGCATATGATGATCACCAATAATAAAATCAATGCCTTTTTCTTTGGCATAAGCGACCTTACCCACCGCTTTAATGCCACAATCGAGAGAGATTATGAGCTTTACACCCGTCTTCACGGCATAATCGATTCCTTGAAACGAAATGCCATACCCTTCATCGTACCGATCAGGAATATAATAATCAATATTACTGGTTATTCCCCGAAAGAATTTATACGCCAACGCAACAGCCGTTGTACCATCTACATCATAATCCCCGTAAATGAGGATCCGTTCTTTGTTGCCGAGTGCCTTTTCAATCCGTCGGATCGCTTTGTCCATATCGGGTAAAAGAAACGGATCGTGCAGGTCTTCCAATTTGGGATAGAGGAACTTATCTGCCTCCTCCTTCGTCTCTATGCCTTTGTTAACAAGCAACTCAACCAGAACGGGATGTAATTTTAATTCTTTCGCTAATTCATTCTTTATATTTTTTTGATCGTGTGATAGGGTTGAATAATTCCATCTGTAAGTCATTTATATCGTTTTTTTCTTTTCTCTCAAGAGTCCCGAATCTACTTCGGGGCAGGCAGCTGCTATAAGAATAGAAGCCACGCCCTGCAGGATCTCAGTAGTGGCCTGTTTATAAACAGTCCACTCCGAAGTTGCAAAGGTAATATTATTTTCTTTGATTTGCCCATTTTGAACAACAAATAATCTGATTCCACAGATGTGAATTTGCGCAATTTCGTTGCGGGCACCCGTTATCCGCGAAGAGCGACAGCAGGGAGCATTACCTTTCATCATGAGACATGTGACAGTTCAGTCACTGAAGAAATACCAGAGCAGGAAGGAGGTGATAAAACAGCGGATCCCTCTCTCGGTTTTTATGATTTCGATTCTTATTCGTACCTTTGCCCCTCAAATGCAACGAAAAAAAATGGAGATAGCAGCGTTAGTTTCCGGCGGAGTAGACAGCTCGGTTGTGGTACATCAGTTAAAGGAGATGGGCTATGATCCGACTATTTTTTATATCAAAATAGGGATGGAGGACAAGGATGGTTATATCGATTGTCCTTCGGAGGAGGATATTGAGATTGTCTCTTTTATTGCCAAAAAATACGGATGCAGGTTCGAGATCGTTTCACTGCACGAAGAGTACTGGGAGAGTGTGGTACGATATACCATTGAATCGGTGAAACGGGGATTGACACCCAATCCGGATATGATGTGCAACAAGCTGATCAAATTCGGTGTTTTTGAACAAAAATGGGGGCACAACTTCGATAAGATTGCTACAGGTCATTATGCCACCACGACCGAACTGGATGGATTGACCTGGCTCTCCACTGCGAAAGACAGCGTGAAGGATCAGACCTATTTCCTGGGACAGATCAGCTACCTCCAGGTATCTAAACTGATGTTTCCGATAGGAGAGCTGCTTAAATCGGAGGTGCGTACCATCGCTGCCGAACAGAAGCTGCCGTCAGCACAGCGGAAAGACAGCCAGGGGATATGCTTCCTGGGCAAGGTGGATTATAACGCGTTCATTGAGCGTTACCTGGGGAAGAAAGAGGGGCTGATCGTTGAGCTGGAGACAGGAAATATCCTGGGCAAACACCAGGGCTTCTGGTTCCACACCATCGGTCAGCGTAAAGGTCTCGGCCTGAGCGGCGGACCCTGGTTTGTGATCAAAAAAGATGTGAATCGGAACATAGTCTATGTCTCCAAGGGTTACGATACCATACATCAGTATGGAGAGGTGATCAATCTGCAGGGTTTCGACTTCATCACTGAGAACATCTGGGGTGATTTTGAAGACGAAAAAGCGATCACCTTCAAGATCAGACACACACCGGAATTCACCAGTGGCAGGATTTCCAGAATCGGTGACATGTACCGCATCCATTCCAATGTGCCGGTGCAGGGAATTGCAGCAGGTCAGTTCGGCGTGGTATATGATAAGGATAGCCGGCTCTGCCTGGGGAGCGGAATGATTATCTGAATGCAATCAACACTGTTACAACACAAACAAACGGGTGACTCTCCACTTGATGCGTAAAAAATGAACGTGGAAATAGAATTTGTCAATATCATTGAGTTTCTCGGCACTTTTGCTTTTGCCATCAGCGGTATAAGACTGGCGTCGGCAAAGAAGTTTGATCTGTTCGGGGCGTTTGTGATTGGATTTGTCACTGCCATCGGGGGAGGGACACTGCGCGATCTACTGATCAACGTGACCCCTTTCTGGCTGGAAAACACGGTCTATCTCTGGGCTACACTGCTGGCATTGATCTTCGTTTTTATTTTCCACAATCAACTGATACGGCTGAACAATACTTTCTTTGTCTTTGACAGCATAGGTCTGGGTCTGTTTGTCGTGGTGGGGGTAGAAAAAACACTCGCCCTGGGTTATGATCCCTGGGTCGCCGTGATAATGGGTACCATCACAGGCTCCGTGGGTGGCATGGTGCGTGATGTACTTATCAATGAGATACCGTTAATTTTCCGGAAAGAGATCTACGCGCTGGCCTGTGTCATTGGCGGTATTGTCTTCACCGCTCTTCGTTCCCTTGAAGCAAACAAAATTGTCACAGAGGTTACGACAGCAATGGTAGTGATCCTTATCCGCACACTGGCAGTCAGGTTTCAGTGGCATCTGCCCATTCTGAAAAGGGGAGAAAACAAATCCTGAACTTTTACGCTTTCTGCGCTCATTTAGTTATCTTTGTGACAAATAAACGGTCGGATATGAAGAAATCCCTTCTCTTACTGATACTTTTTTCTCTTCTTTCACTTTCAAGACTCTCGGCACAATTCGAAGGTACTTTCGGCGTGGGTGTGCATGCAGGGTATGGAACAGAGATAAACAGCCCGGGAGTGGGAGCTCACATCCACTATTATCAGACGAACAATCTGCGGTTTGCACCCTCCTTCACCCGGTACCTGGAACGGAAGGGGCAAGAAATGTGGATAGTGGATGCAGATGCCCATTATATGCTGCCCTTCTCTTTTTCGGCTTCGTTGTATCCTATCGCGGGTGTTCATTACTCCAGGTGGAGCTACGACACCGCAGAAACGGGTGCGATCCTGGCAGAGAGCTGGACCAAGCACCGACTGGGAGCAAACCTGGGGCTTGGTTTCCAGCACGATATCAGCTACAGGGTACGTGCGAATTTTGAGTTGAAGTATCAGTTCATCAATGATTACTCACAGCTGCATTTTATGGCCGGTTTCGGCTTCTGGTTCTGAGAGACCGGCGAAAGGGCACCACCGGAACAGCAGCCGGGTCAGCGGGTAACACCCTTAGCTCTGGCTGCGATCCAACAATAAAAAATATTTTCAATCATATGAAAGACTTTATCACCAACGAAATAAAAAATGAAACCGCCGTTCTGGTAGGACTGATCACCCCCGAGCAGAATGAAGAAATGGTGAGCGAATACCTTGACGAGCTGGCCTTCCTGGCCGAAACGGCAGGTCTTGTTCCCGGTAAGCGCTTTGTGCAGAGACTCGACACGGCCAACGCCGTCACCTTTGTGGGCAAGGGTAAGCTGCAGGAGATTGAGGCTTATGTGAAAGATGAGGAGAATGAAATCGGAGTGGTTATCTTTGATGATGAACTGTCGGCAAAACAGATACGTAATATTGAGAAAGAGCTTCAGATCCGCATCATGGATCGGACAAGCCTCATCCTCGATATCTTCGCCATGCGTGCGCAGAGCGCCAATGCGAAGGTGCAGGTGGAGCTGGCGCAATACCAGTATCTCCTGCCCAGGCTGACACGGATGTGGACGCACCTTGAACGACAGCGGGGTGGCGGCGGCACCATCATGCGCGGACCAGGGGAGACACAGCTGGAGACAGACAGACGGATCATCCTTGATAAGATCTCCCGTCTCAAGCAGGAGTTGAAAGATATTGACAAGCAGAAGACCGTTCAGCGCAAAAACAGGGGGAAACTGGTGCGTGTGGCGCTGGTGGGCTACACCAATGTGGGGAAATCAACCCTGATGACCCTGTTAAGTAAAAGCGAGGTGTTCGCCGAGAACAAGCTGTTTGCCACGCTCGACACAACGGTGCGCAAGGTGACGATTCAAAACCTCCCTTTCCTGCTCACCGACACTGTCGGATTTATCCGTAAGCTGCCCACCCACCTGATCGAATCATTCAAGTCGACACTCGATGAGGTACGGGAGGCGGATATCCTCCTTCATGTGGTGGATATCTCCCATCCCGCGTTCGAGGAACAGATCAGGGTGGTGGAGAAAACACTGTTTGAGATTGATGACAGCGAGAAACCGGCCATACTCGTTTTCAATAAAATAGACGCATTCACCCATGTGGTGAAGGATGAAGATGACCTGACACCAAAAAAGCGGGATAACTACACGCTGGAAGAGCTGAAACAGTCATGGTTCAACAAGATCAATGAAAACTGCATCTTTATCTCTGCAAAAGAGAAAGAAAATATCGAAGAGCTGAAACAGCTTATCTACGACAAAGTGAAAGAGATACACATCTCACGCTTCCCCTATAACGATTTCCTGTATCAGACCTACGAGGAAGAGGATGTATAGAAGAAGAACTCCCTATGACATCTCATCTCTCTTTTTACACAACGTTTCGTTCAGCGCAATCACAGCATCTTCGTAACGGTCACGCCGGATAACAAACTGCATATTGACCTGCATAAGCGACTGTGCAAAACTTTCCACATTGATGCCGTTATCATACATCGCTTTCGTTGCATTATAGAGGAATCCGGGAAGGGCAATGTTGGTACCCATAACGCAAACAATTGCCATTGGCAAAGCATTCACCTGGTAAAATACCTCATTCAGTACATTGATCAGCTTGTGACTTTTCTCATTGTCCCAGACAACCATCGTGATGGAGTTGGCGTTGGTCGACTTCAGGATATAACTCACGTTATGACGCACAAAATAGTCCATGATACGGCCGTCGAAGCCCACTTCACCCACCATCATAGGATCATGCACTTCAATGGCTATCACGTTACGCGATCCGGAGACAATCTCCACCCTGGGCTCCGGAGAAAAATAGTCATGCGATATAAGCGTCCCGGGATGCTCGGGTTCAAACGTATTCTTAATGCGGATATCGATACCCGCCAGCTCCAACGGCTTGGCCGCTTTGGGATGAATGGCCTCCATGCCGATATCAGCCAGCTGATCCGCAATAATGTAGTTGGTGTGTCCCACGGGAATACTGTTCTCCACACCCACAATCTTCGGATCGGCACTTGAGAGATGATACTCCTTGTGAATAACCGCTTCATCCGCTTTCACCTCCACAGCGATCTTACTGAATGTCACCTCACTGTAACCGCGGTCAAATGCCCGCATAATACCCTCTGTTCCTTTCGTATAACCGGTAACCAGGCAAAGGACCTTGCTGAAATCTATCCCCTTAAATTCCTTATGGATGCGCTCATCAATGGTCAGCGGTTCATTGTCGTTGTACCCGCACAGGTCTATGAAACGAGCGTTGATCCCGTTGTTATTCAGTATATTGACTGAATTCCAACCTGAGTGTGCTTCACCAATAGATGCCAGGATTTCACGTGCAGCCAGATGAATATCTGTTCTATTCACGTATCCCGAAGCCAGCACTTTCCCCAGGCTGTACAAGACTGTCTTGGCCTGATCAACACGAAATCGGATGAAATCACGTGCCTCTTTCAGGTCAAGACCGAAATCGGCAAAACCATCGTTGATCAGCAGCAGACGCTGACAAAACGAATCCAGTGCGCTGCTGTAATCTTCGCCGTCCAAAAATTTATTGTAGATACCGGGTTCACCGGTTTTTTTGTGTTCAAGCAACCAGTTGGTTACATTATTGTATGCCGAAACCACGAATATGCGGTTGTACAACTCATCTCCTTTACGGTTACCCCTGATGATGTTCTGCAGTACGTCCTGAAACTGAGACATCGAGGTACCCCCTATTTTTTCTACTGTAAGCATGTGATAAATATCGTTTTTAGCATTTTCGTCAATTCCTGTACAAAGATATATGAATATTTTTTTTCTTCACTTTTCAGACGCTCTTTTCTCACATTAAAACCGTTTTAACTCCCGATACACTTTGTATATAGGCAATCCCATCACGTTAAAGTAGGAACCCTCAATTCTCTCCACCGCCACATAGCCTATCCACTCCTGCACACCATATGCCCCGGCCTTATCAAGCGGACTGTATTTCGAAATGTAATAATCGACCTCTTCCTCTGAAAGAGTACCGAAAGTAACATGTGCCGTATCGGAAAAGCTTACCTGCTTATGCTGCGAAGTAAAGCAGACACCGGTAATCACGCGGTGGGTCTCCCCCGAGAGGGTAAGAAGCATCTCTCTCGCCTCATCTTTATCAACCGGCTTACCAAGGATCATGCCGTCAAGCAACACGATGGTGTCGGCAGTAATCAGCAACTCATCCCCCTTCAGCGCAGAGAGGTATGCCGACGCTTTCTTGCGTGCGAGGAATGCTGCCACCTCTTCATTGGGAACTGTTTCAGGATACGACTCATCGATATCGGGGAGGGTACGTATTTCATACGACAGATCGATACCCGAGAGCAACTCTTTCCGTCGCGGTGAGTTGGAAGCAAGTATAACCCGGTAAGAAGATAACAATGTGGATTGCAAAGAGGATTGGTTCATTGATACATAGTTAATAAGGCCGAAAGATACAAAAAAAAAGCTGCATCTTAAACCGGCTAATCAATAAATTTATTGGCGCTGAGACGTGATGAAGAGGATCATTTGTCATTTTGCAGAGAATCAATATATAGATATCTTTGTAAGAAATTCAAATCTGTTAAGTAATACAGGCCCATGACGCTCGATCTTTGCCCTTCACCCGCACTCTATCCATTTTACAAAAAAGATGATGACACCGTTATCGTAGTGGATATCTTCCGTGCATCCACCACCATCTGCACCATACTCCATAACGGAGCCACAGCTATCATCACCGTGGCCGGGACAGAAGAGGCCCGGCAGTATAAATCAGACGGATTCCTTGTGGGTGCCGAGCGCAACACACGTAAATGTGATTTTGCCGATTTCGGGAACTCACCTTTCGAATACAAGCGTGAGCTGGTACAGGGAAAGGAGATTGTGTTCACCACAACCAACGGCACGACGGCAATTGAGATGGGTCGTGAGAGCGCGATGTTATTTATCGGCGCTTTCTCCAATATCGACGTGCTGGCAAGCAGATGCATGGAGGATAGTGAGCGGATAGTGATTCTTTGTGCAGGGTGGAATAACCGGATAAATATGGAGGATATGCTCTTCGGCGGTGCCTTTGCTGAGAAACTTTCGGAAAAGGGCGATATCACCCTCGGTTCAGATGCCATCAGGATTGCGCTGGAGTTATGGCAAAAAGCGAAAAGTGATCCGCTGGCATATCTTAAACAGAGCGACCACCACCAACGGTTAATCAATAATGGCGTTGAGAATGATGCAGTCTATTGTCTGAATCAAAACAGCGTGTCGGTTGTCCCTGAGTACAACAAGGCTGACAAAAAAATAAGGATCTCAAAGTAAGAGCACCCTTTCTGCCTGGCGGAAGAGACTCTACCTACTCTACCTACTCTTCCCAGTCAAGCTCATCAAACTCAATGGAGCCGTGAATCAACTGATCGATATCACGCCGCTCTTTCTTGGTGGGACGTCCCTGTCCGCGCTGCCTGTCGACGAAACCGCTCATTTTATTCAGCTCCAGCAGCTCATACTGATCGGGGGGTGTCACATTCTCCATGAACTGTGGCACCAACTTGGCCCCCATGCGTTTATCCGACAACGCCAGGACCTTAAACGAATAGGTTACCGGCGGCTTGCGAACCTGTATGATCTCACCTGCACGGATATTCCTTGACGGTTTCACGGAGTGATTGCCAATCATCACACGCCCTTTCTTGCAGGCATCGGAAGCAGCGGTGCGTGTTTTAAAAATACGTACCGCCCACAGCCATTTATCTATTCGTACCTCATCCATGGGAATGAAAAATCATTACCTGTTATTATATTGATTCATCGCCACACTTACACCCGACAGGCAAAAGCTGCGAATGATGTCGACAGCAGTCTCAAAACGCTCCGGCAGCTGCTGCATCTCCTCATCGGTGAAATCATCCAGCACATACTGTACCTGTGATCCACGCGGGAAGTCACTCCCAATACCAAATCTGAGACGGGGGTAATTCTGTCCGATAAGATCCTGTATATGCTTCAGTCCATTATGTCCGGCATCACTGCCTTTGGTTTTCAAACGCAATGTACCAAAGGGCAACGCCAGGTCATCGACCACCACAAGCAGGTTGCTTGTCTCAATCTTCTCCTTCTGCAACCAGTAACGGATTGCATTACCACTCAGATTCATAAATGTAGAGGGCTTGAGCAGTATGAGCGATTTGTTTTTAAGCCGCATCCTTGCAATGGAACCATATCGCTTATCCTCAAAAACAATATTGGACGCTTTTGCAAAAGCGTCCAATACCATAAAACCTATATTGTGGCGGGTTTGCTCATAATCGGGTCCGATATTCCCCAATCCCGCAATCAAATATTTCATTTGATTAAAATATTGATTAATTCATTAATTACTCAGCTTTGGCGGCAGCACCTCTGGCAGCACGCGTCAATTGAACACGGCAGACCACTGCATTCCTGGCGTTCAGGATCTCAAGGTCATCGAATTTCAGATCACTCACCTGAATAGATTTACCCAATTCAAGCTTCTCTACGTTCACAACCAGCAGCTCCGGTAATTTCGACGGCAGAGCTTTCACTTTCAGTTTACGGGCATCGAGTGATAGTTTACCACCAGCTCTCACACCTTCAGCCAGGCCTTCAAGACGAACCGGAATCTCAATCACTACAGCTGTTTTTTCAAATACGTGCAGGAAATCAATATGAAGAATGGTATCTTTTACCGGGTGAAACTGCACATCTTTCACGATAGCCTGGAATTTCGTTTTTCCAAGATCGAGATCAACCAAGAAGACCTCCGGGGTGTACACCAGATTCCGTACATCACTGTTTTTTACGACAAAATTCAGATTCTCCTCATCGTGTCCACCGTAAGCGACACAGGGTATCAGGCCTTCACTGCGGTATGCCCTTGCCGCTTTTTTTCCGAAATCATCTCTGATCTCGCCTTTTAATTCAAATGTTTTCATTTTTTTTAATCTTTGTTTGTGTTACTCAAAATAAAGCAGCTTTCTTTATTTCCCATCACACGGGAGCTCTCAAAAAAGCGGCGCAAAGATAGTGATTTTCTTTTAATTGTGCAAAAACTACCGCACTCTTTTTTCAGATCACCTGCTGTCACCTGCATTCAACGAGTGACAGGCTTGCCCTCACGACAGTCAATCAAGCGCATATAGCTGCACCCCCAGGTATATGCTAAGACTTCTCATACCTCGAATAGCGGTTGCCACAAGTGAATGCGCATGCTTTTACCCCTATCCTTGCAAATTGTTTCAGAACATTGCGGAACGATTTGCTCTTCATAGAGAGGTCCGTTTTTGTACAATTCGTACCACTTTTCGCTCAATAGTATGCATTATAACGAAAAAAATAACTACTTTTGCAGTATCAAAAATAGTTCATTTAAACGATGATAAACAGAAATTTAATTCGTATAAGGATAGTACAGATTGTCTATTCATGGTATCAAAATACGAATAATGATTTGCGGAAAACCGAAAAAGAGCTTCTCTTCGGCTTGCAGAAATCTTACGATCTTTATTATTATCTCCTGCTGCTGATGGTGGAACTGACCAAAGCATACGAGAGCAGAGTGGAGGCTAAAAGGAATAAACATCTCCCTTCACATGACGATCTGAACCCCAACACCCATCTGATCAATAACAAGTTTATGCTTCAGTTGAGAGATAACGAACAGTTGAAAAAACAGCTTGCTGAACGCCCGATGATATGGGATGCAGACAACTCTTTCGTCAAAAACCTGCTGGACAGAATCCTTGCATCCGAACCTTACAATGATTATACGCAACTCGTAGCCCCTACTTACGAGCAGGATCGTGAACTCTGGAGAAAAGTATTTAAGAAGTTTATCTATCTGAACGAAGAGCTGGATGAGATACTGGAAGATGAATGTATCTACTGGAACGATGATGTGGAGATTGTGCAGACCTTCGTACTGAAGACGATCAAGAGATTTGAAGAAGAGAAGGGAGCACTCCAACCACTGCTACCGATGTTTAAAGATGATGAAGACAGGGAATTCGCGCTGAAACTGCTGCATGAAACAATCCTGAACGAGAAGATGTATCGCGGGCTCATCGAGAAGCATACCGACAAGTGGGATTTCGACCGTATTGCATTTATGGATCTCGTCATTATGCAGGTAGCACTCTCTGAGATTCTTACATTTGAATCTATCCCCACCAGTGTCTCTCTCAACGAGTATATAGAGATAGCCAAATCCTATAGCACTCCCAAAAGTGGCACCTTCATCAACGGAATCTTAGATGCAATTGTACACGAAATAAAAGAAGAAAATCGTATCTTTAAAAATTAATTATAAACACCCTAAACATCAATTCGTATGGATATTTTATTACAAACTGGAACGGGAGGAATGTCAGGTATGGGTAGTACCCTGTTGATGATGGTTGCCATCATCGCTGTGTTTTACTTCTTCATGATTCGCCCACAGCAAAAAAAACAGAAAGAGATTCAGAAAAGTCGTGAAGCCATGAAAGTGGGGGACAAGGTTGTCACTTCGGGCGGTATACACGGAAGAATCAAAGAGGTCGGTGACACATGGTTATTGGTGGAGGTTGCCGACGGCGTTAAATTGAAATTTGATAAAGCTTCGGTTTTTGCCTCTTCAGCTGATGTAACGACCAACTAAACTTTTTTCCAAATGGAAATAAAGGCCATCATCGAAAAATGGAAACCCGTAGTGGAAGCGTTTTTCTCCACTTTCCCATGGAAAAACTCGCTCTTCTTCTTGTTTTTTTTGTTGTTGGCTTTTATTTTCTGGTTAATGCTCGTTTTTCAGAAAGAGAATGTGGAAGGGACCTACCGCATACCATTAAAGTACGTCAATATTCCTGCAGATGTAGTATTCGATAACCCTTTGCCGGAATTTATAGAGATAAGTATTGCAGACAACGGCGCTGCTATATTCAGGCTGGACATCACAAAGAAAGATTCGCTGGAAATCAATGTGGCTGAATTGACCGAAGGTGGGAACACCGTCCTGCAGGGCGATCAATACCGACAGCTCATCCGTTCTCAATTATCACCCAGCACCAATATAAGGGGTTATTTCCCGATGAATATCTCTCTTGCAACCTCCAAATTACAGCGTAAAGAGTTGCAGGTGGTTTTTGATGGTGAGATCACAACAAACAGGGCTAATCTGGTGGCCGACAGCGCAGTGTTCATCCCTGAGACCGTGATCGCCTATGGCTCCCGGCAGTCACTCGACAAGCTGGAAAAAGCGTATACCGAATACACGCTGTTCAAGAATCTCAAAGCCACCTCACAGCTCCCTGTCACAATCAACCCCGTGGAAGGTGTGAAATTCGTACCTGATCAGGTGGAAATATATATCCCGATAGAAGAGTATACAGAGCGTACTTTCGAGGTTCCCGTCACCGTGGTACGTCTGCCAAAAGATCTCGATGTGAAGTTTTTCCCCTCGCGGGTCAATGTCTCATTCTCCGTAACACTGGAAGAATATAAGAAGATCGCTCCGGAGGACTTTGAGATTGGGCTCGACTACAGGAATTTTCACGCCAATGAAGATGGGCGTGTCGATCTGGAGCTGACAAAAACACCCGCATCCGTAAACAACATCAGGGTATCACCCTCCTCAGTTGAATTTCTTTTTGAAAACAGGGTTACGAAATGATTAAGATTGGTGTCACTGGTGGTATCGGAAGCGGGAAATCGGTTGTCTGCGATATCTTACGCCTGCATGGTATTCCTGTCTTCGATGCCGATAAAGAGGCCAAAAAGCTCAATGACACCTCTCCCTTTATTCGCGAACAGATCACCCGTCATTTCGGAGAAGCGCTCTACAGTAACAATAAACTTAACAGAAGAATGTTCGCTTCAATCATCTTTCACGATCAAGAGAAACTGGCAGTGGCTAACGCTATCATTCACCCGGCACTGGCAAACTATTTTGAAGAATGGTCCCTGCAACGGGGAGAACAACCCTGGGTGATCATCGAGGCAGCACTGCTGATAGAAGCCGGCTTTCACCGGTTAGTAGATCGTGTGATTGTGGTCTCCTCTCGGGCGGATATCCGTATTGAGAGAGTCATGCAACGCGATCACGCCACCAGGAGTGAGGTTGAGGCAAGGATGAGAAACCAGTTACCTGAAGAGGAAAAAATAAAATTGGCCGACGTCGTGATTTATAACGACAACCGGCTATCGCTCATACAGCAGGTAGATAATTTCCTGCAGACACTATCTTTGCACCTATAAAAAAAAATTGAATAAACGCAACAAAACAGCTGAAAGTAATGATTGAAAAAATTGGAATTAATGCAGGAAAAGTATGGACAGTACTCGATGAGAATGGTCGTCAGAATCTGAAAGAGATCAAAAAGGCAACAAAATTAACCGACAAAGAGCTCTACGCAGCCCTCGGCTGGCTGGCCAGAGAAGGGAAAATTGCGCTGGAAGAGGTGGAAAAAGAACTCTTTGTCTCGTTAAACTAACAGGCTGATCCATCGTTTAAATGAAAAAGTACCGAGTTAAGCTGTCGTTGTGACAGCTTTTTTTTATGATTTTTTTCTCTCCTATGACATATATCTTTTATCTTTACCGAAAAGAATAGAAGATGAATTCCAAACAATTATATGCGCAACTCTCTCAACTTTTCGCAAAGGAACAACTTTTCTGCGATGACCTCTCCCGCCTGACGAAAGGAACCGATGCCGGGCTCTACCGCCTTATTCCCAAAGCAGTGGTGAAGGTGAACAGAGAGGATGAGGTTGTTCGTTTGTTGCAATTCAGTCAACGGGAAAAGGTGCCGGTGACATTTAAGGCTGCCGGCACAAGCCTGAGCGGGCAGACTATCTCCGACTCAATATTGATGGAAGTTGGCAGCGGATTTGAGTACTCGGCCATCACGGATGACGGACGAACGGCCACCTTCGGTTGCGGTCTGACGGGTACTGCAGCCAACCGTTTGTTGATGCGACACAGACGAAAGCTGGGACCAAAACCGGCATCGATCAACGCGGCAAAAATTGGCGGAATTATCGCCAACAATGCAAGTGGATCAAGCTACGGCATACGCCACAACAGCTACAACACCGTGAAATCGATGCGTATCATTTTCGCTGACGGGTCACTGCTCGATACTGCAGACAGTGAAAGCTGCCGCTCCTTCATCGCATCGCATCCGCAACTGATCAGTGATGTGAGACAACTGCATCTCGAAGCCACGGGGAATGAGGTTACCAGAGAGAAAATTGAAAGGAAGTTCAGGCTGAAGAACACCTGTGGTTATGGTGTCAACTCGTTGATCGACTTCAGTGACCCGATATCCATCATTCAGCATCTGATGACTGGCTCGGAGGGGACACTCGGGTTTGTTTCCCAGGCCACTTTTGAGACTGTTCACGATGCACCCCTCAAAGCCACGGCAATGGTCTATTTTGCCGGCCTGCGTGATGTTTGCGATACGATTATCCCCCTGAGAGGGTGCCATGTGAGCGCAGCCGAGCTGATGGACCGGAATGCGCTGCGTGCCGTGGAAGAGCTGGAGGGGATGCCGCCGGAACTGATCACCTTGCCTGAGGGTGCCGCCGCACTCCTTATCGACACCGCTGCCGACGATGAGGAGACACTCCTCCAGCAGATGCGTGAGATTGAAGATAAACTGTCTCATATCCGGACGCTCACACCGATAAGATTCACCACCGACAGATATCTCTATAACCGTTACTGGAACGTTCGCAACGGACTATTCACCTCAGCAGCCGCAGCACGTCCACCACACACAGCCTGCATCATTGAAGATATTGCGTTTCGTGGTGAGATCCTGGGGGATGCCCTGACCGATGTACGTGAACTGCTGGTGCAGACAGGTTACGAAAATGCAGTGATGTGGGGACATCTCCTTGACGGGAATGTGCATTTCACCATTTTCCCGGAGATCAACAATCCTGCGGGGGTGCAAAAATATGCCGCTTTTATGCATCAGTTGTGCGATCTGGTTGCTCTGAAGCATGATGGCAGCCTGAAAGCGGAGCATGGCACGGGACGCAATATGGCACCCTTCGTGGAAAAAGAGTGGGGTAGCGATGTGTATGACCTGATGAAGCGCATAAAAAAGGCATTTGATCCGGACAACATCCTGAATCCAGGAGTGGTGATCAACAACGACAGTGATGTTTTCATTCAGCATCTGAAACAGATACCTGAAGTCAACCCGCTTATTGACAAATGTATCGAATGTGGTTTCTGTGAGGTGAGCTGTCCCTCAAAAAATCTCACGCTCACACCACGGCAGCGCATTGTGGCTTATCGTCACCTGGCAGAGCGTGCTGCCGCGGGAAACAACAAGAGAGTATCGATTCAGGAGCAGCTGAAGAATATCTCCTATCCCATGGAGGAGACCTGCGCCACAGACGGCTTGTGCAGCATCAACTGCCCTGTCGGCATAGACACCGGCAAGCTGGTGAAGGAACTGCGATGGCAGCATAACGGAAAAATAGCGAACAGGATAGCTGATAGCATCGCGGACAATATGTACGGAATAACGGCATTACTGAGAGGTCTGCTGAATCTGCCCCACTCCATGGGCAGGATGATAGGCTATGACACCATGGAGAATGTGACAAAAGGGCTTTACAGATTAGGTGATGGGCTCATTCCTCTGTGGACACGCTACACTCCATCAGGGAGCAGGAAAATCAACCGGAACATTTTCCCTGCCGATTCATCAGATGCACCGATGGCAGTCTATTTCCCCTCCTGCATTACCCGCTCCATGGGTGGTCCCTCGTTCGGTTACAGAGAGAAGGATGATCTGCCGTCAACAATGCTTTCAGTATTGCGCAAAGCAGGGTATACCGTTATTATACCGGAAGAAAAGGATCGGCTCTGCTGCGGGATGGCATTCAGCAGTAAAGGGTTTAGAGAGCAGGCAGGGAAAAAAGAAAAAGAGCTGAACGAAGCTTTGCTGAAAGCGAGTCGTAATGGCGCGTTACCCATCCTGTGTGATATGAGTCCCTGTCTCCTGCATATGCGTGAGACACTCGATCCGCGATTAAAACTTTTCGATCAGGTGGAGTTCATTCACGATTTCCTTCTGGAGCGGCTTCAATTCACCAGACGGCCTGTATCTGTAACGATACATACCACCTGTAGTTCCACAAAAATGCAGCTTGAAGAAAAGTTCCTTACTGTGGCATCACGTTGTGCCGAGAAGGTTGTTGTGCCTGAGAATGTAACATGTTGCGGCTGGGCAGGCGACAGGGGATTTTTCTACCCCGAGCTCAATAATTCAGCCCTGGCACCACTGAGACAGGGTATCCGGGATGCCAGTGAGGGCTACTCCAACAGCCGGACGTGTGAGATTGGTCTCTCTATCAACAGTGGTATTGTCTATAAATCGTTGATATATCTTGTAGATAGGGCAACGACCTAACCCTCTCCCTACTTCATCTGATCAAACCCTTTACCGTAGACACCCACGACATTGCTCTGCGAGATAAACGCATTCTCATCAATCCGTTTCACAAGACGGAAGATAGAGCTGGATTCCGTTTTTCTGGCAAGGATAATCAACACTTTCTGGGGTTGTTGTGAGTACCATCCCGTACCCTCAAGCACGGTACACCCCCTGTTCAGTTCCGTATTGATATGAGAAGCGATCTCATTGTACCTGGCAGAGAAGATGATGAATTGCACCGATTGGCGCGCACCGTTAATCACCAGATCGACGGTGTAATACATGACGGAAACAACGATCAGCCCGTAAATGATCTTCTCTACACTCTGAAAAAGCAGATAGGAACTGCCGACAATGATCAGGTCTACATAGAGCAGACCACGCCCCATGCTGATGTATCGGTACTTCGTGATGATGGCCCCGAGAATATCGGTCCCTCCGGTACTGGCATTCCTGGAGTAGACCAGTCCCAGTCCGCTACCGCTGAAGACGGCTCCTATAATGCTAGACATAAGCGGATCGGCATGGATAAGCGCCCCCGTGATGTAATTCTCCGCTACAGCCATTAATAGCGTTACGCCAACCACGCCATAAAGCGCTCTGAACACATATGCTTTCCCCAGCATAAACCAGGCGATCACCATCATGACGCCGTTTCCTACGAGAAAAGTCATGAAAACCGGGAAATTAAATGCATACTTAAGCAACAACCCCACCCCGCCGAGGCCTCCCACAACAATCTCATTGGGCATGATAAAACCTGTAAAACCAATGACGAAAAGAACCAGCCCCAACGTGATGACAAAATAATCTTTCCAGTAATACGATTTAAGATAACGCACCTCTTTCGCCATAAAATATGATATTTGATTACAGGCAGTTCAATAGAAGAAAGAAAATTGATGATCAGAGAACGATATTGACAATCTTTTTAGGGACAATGATCACTTTTTTCGCTGTTTTACCCTCTATCCATTTTTGTGAATTGGGATGCGCCAGCACTGTTTTCTCTATCTCTTCGTTCGTGGCATCTGCAGGGAACTCAAGGATATATCGTGATTTGCCGTTGAAAGAGATTGCATAGGGGAAAGAATCCTCTTTCAGATACACTTCGTTCCATTGGGGCCATCCTGCGTCACAAACGGTCGTCTCATTACCCAGCTGATGCCACAACTCCTCGGCTATATGAGGGGCAAAGGGTGCCAGGCACACAGTCAGATCACTCAGTACCGCTCGTTTTCGGCATTGAAGAGAGGTCAGCTCGTTGGCACAGATCATGAAAGCAGAGACCGATGTGTTGTAGGAGAAATGCTCAATATCGTATGTCACTTTCCTGATCAGCTTATGCAGGCTTTTCAGCTCCTCCTTTGTCGGCTCGTCATCTGAAACAGCTAAAACACCCTCTTTATAAAAGAGACTCCATACCTTGCGCAGGAAACGGGAGACACCATCAATCCCGTTGGTATCCCACGGCTTGGATTGTTCCAGCGGACCAAGGAACATCTCATAGAGGCGAAGCGTATCGGCACCATACTTCTCCACAATATCGTCAGGGTTCACCACATTGTACATCGATTTGGACATTTTTTCGACGGCCCACCCGCACACATATTTCCCCTCTTCCAGCACAAATTCGGCAGTCCGGTACTCAGGATTCCAGTTGCGGAAAGCATCGATATCGAGCAGATCGTTATGAACGATGTTCACATCCACATGAATAGCGGTCACATCGTACTGCTCCCTGAGATTGAGGGAGACGAACCTGTTTGTTCCTTTGATACGATAGACAAAATTACTGCGTCCCTGAATCATGCCCTGGTTCACCAGCTTCCTGAACGGCTCCTCTTCACAGGAGATGCCCACATCGAACAGGAACTTGTTCCAGAAACGACTGTAGATAAGATGTCCGGTGGCATGCTCCGTACCACCGATATAGAGATCCACATCCCGCCAGTAGCTGTTGGCATCTTCCGACACCAGTGCCTCGTTGTTATTAGGGTCCATGTAGCGCAGGTAGTAGGCCGACGAGCCGGCAAAGCCGGGCATGGTGCTTAATTCCAACGGATAACCCTCACTTGTCTGCCAGTCACTGGCACGACCGAGAGGTGGTTCACCCGATTCAGTAGGAAGAAATTTATCCACCTCAGGAAGCTCAAGCGGCAGCTCCTCTTCATTCAGGGTATAGGGCATCCCCTCCTTGTAATAGACAGGAAAGGGCTCACCCCAGTAACGTTGCCGCGAGAAGATCGCATCGCGCAGACGGAAATTGATCTTCCGATAGCCGAGACCCCGTTTCTCCACCTCATCAATCGCGGCAGGGATCGCCTGCTTCACCGTCATCCCGTTCATAAAACCGGAGTTGACCATGATACCCTCTTTGGCATCGAAGCTCTCTTCCGACACATCACAACCCTCGATAAGCGGAGTGATGGGTAGGTTGAAGAATCGGGCAAAGGCATAGTCACGACTGTCATGTGCCGGAACAGCCATGATCGCGCCAGTACCATAGCCTGCCAGTACGTAGTCTGAGATCCATATCGGGAGCGGCTCGCCGGTGAATGGATGAATGGCATATGATCCCGAGAAAACGCCGGTCACCGATTTATCGGCGATGCGTTCTCTTTCGGTTTTCTTCTTTGTTTTTTCTATATAGTTCCGGACACCCTGACGCTGCTCGGCGGTGACAAGCTGCTGTACCAGTTCACTCTCCGGAGCCAGCACCATGAAGGTCACACCAAAGATCGTGTCTGCACGGGTGGTAAAGATATCGAAAGAGATCTCCTGAGTCGTACTGAAACGCATCACGGCACCTTCACTGCGTCCGATCCAATTACGTTGTGTCTCCTTCAGTGATTCACTCCACGCTATTTTATCAAGACCGTCGAGCAGACGCTGCGCATATGCAGAGACACGCAGGCACCACTGACGCATCTTTTTTTGTTCCACAGGATAACCGCCGCGAACGGATAACCCATCACTCACCTCATCGTTGGCGAGTACTGTCCCCAATTGCGGACACCAGTTAACCATCGTGTCACCCAGATAGGCGATGCGGTAGTTCATCAGTATCTCCTGTTGTTCTTTCTCTGTTTTACCGTTCCACTCCTCCGCCATAAACGACATCGGTTCACTGCATGCCAGATCCAGACCGGAGGTACCCTGCTGCGCAAAGAGCTCTGTCAGCTCTGCGATGGGACGAGCCTGATCAGCCTGATTACAGTAATAGGAGTTAAACATCCGGATGAATGCCCACTGTGTCCATTTGTAGTATGCGGGATCACAGGTACGCACCTCACGGCTCCAGTCGTAGGAAAAACCGATCTTGTCTAGCTGTTCGCGATAGCGGGTGATGTTGTTTTGCGTGGTGATCGCCGGATGTTGCCCTGTTTGAATGGCATACTGCTCTGCGGGAAGGCCATAGGCATCGAAGCCCATCGGGTGCAGCACGTTGAATCCCTGGAGTCGTTTGAACCTCGAAATGATATCCGATGCGATGTAACCCAGGGGATGCCCTACATGCAACCCTGCTCCCGACGGATAAGGGAACATATCCAGTACATAGAACTTGGGCTTTGAGCTATCCTCTGATACTTTATATGTCTGGTGGTCAATCCAGTATTGCTGCCACCGCTTTTCTATCTCCCCGAAATTGTAATCCATTCCATTCCTTTTTAAAAAACGGTGCAAAGTTAGCAAAAAACTTCTGAACTCCAGTCTTTAAAGCAAGGGGTTTTGAGAAGCACTACAACAGACTATAAGCCGAATGTGAACAGGGAAGAACTAACTCTTGTACATCTCCTCTATCATAGCGGCATATCTCTCAAGGATCACCTTTCTGCGCAGCTTGAGCGTATTGGTTAATTCACCGGTCTCAATCCTGAACGGCTCGGGCAACAGGGTAAATCTTTTTATCTTCTCGTAGGATGTAAACTGCGATTGTAACAACTCAACCCTGCCAGTGACAAAATCGTTTATCTCTTCATTATTTACCAGCTCTTCCGCTGATCCGAAAGGGATATGTTGTTCCTGTGCGTAGCTCTTCAGCAGATCGTAGTTGGGAACGATGAGTGCACTCACAAATTTCCGCTCGTCACCGATCACAGCCATCTGGTCGATATATTTATCTTCGCAGATACGCGTTTCTATCATTTGCGGAGCGATATATTTCCCGTTGGATGTCTTGTAAAGATCTTTGATTCTTTCGGTAAGTATTATTTCGTTGTTTTCTGTCAGGGTGCCTGCATCACCTGTCCTGAAATAACCATCTTCGGTAAAAGCCTCTTTGTTCGCTTCCGGCTTATTATAATAACCGGTCATCACAGTCTCCCCTTTCACCAGAATCTCGTTATTCTCCCCGATCTTCACTTCCACATCAGGCATCACTGTTCCTACAGTCCCAATGCGGAATCCTTTTGCAGGGAAACAACTAACTGTTGCCGTAGTCTCTGAAAGACCGTAACCGTAAATGATATGCACATCGATAGATTGCATGAACTCGTTGATCGTGTCGGACAAAGGTGCACCAGCCACCGGGAAAAAATTACCGCGGTCAATACCCACTACACGCTTGATGAGATAAAAGAGGGTATGCTGATAAAGAAAAAATTTCAACCGTGTGCTCAGTGGTGCTCTTTTCCCTTCATTCACAAACTCCAGGTTATGACGGCGGCCGGTTTTCACTGCATCGAGAAACAACCATCTCAGGAGACCGGAGGAGCTGTCAATCGTCTCTTTCACGCCATCATACACTTTCTCCCAGAAACGGGGGACGTTACTCATCAATGTAGGACGCACCTGCTTGATCGTTTTCCTGATTTCACTTGGCTCCTTGTTCACAGCAACAACAACACCCTTGTAAAGACAGTAATAGGACCAGGCCTTTTCAAAGATATGTGTCAGCGGAAGAAAGCACATGGAGATATCCTTCTCCGACATGTTGGTAAGGCGCTTATCATGAATCTTCAGTGCTTTTGTATAATTGGCATGTGTCAGCATCACACCTTTTGGCTCCCCGGTGGTGCCCGAGGTGTAGATGATGTTCGCCAGATCACTCTCTTTCAGTTGCTTCAACCGCGCACTGACCAATGCCATCGACTCAGAGTTGTCTCCTGTGGTGATAAAATCATCGAAATAGAGTGATGTCTTGTCATCACTCTTCAATACCACATTCCTGTCGAAAATAATCAGCTTTTCCAGTACAGCACTCTCTCGCTGAACTTTATAAGCATTGTTATACTGAAACTGTTCACCCACAAAAATCAGTTTTATCTGCGCATCGTCCACAATATAACTCACCTGCGATGGAGAAGCAGTGGCATACATGGGAACCATCACCGCCCTGTTGGCATAGGCGGCAAAATCGGTAATAAGATATTTCTCCATGTTCTGAGAGTAAATACCCACATTCTCGTTTGGATTAAGTCCCATTTCGGCCATCGCACGGGCCGTCTTCATCACCTTTTCTGAAAAAACCTTCCATGACATATCGAGCCACTCGCCCCCTGATGCCTGATACTTCAATGCGGTTTTATTTTTCAGTTTAATTGCTTGTTTGTGGACAAGCTCTCCCAAGTGATAATATGCCATTGTTATTACTTTTAGTGTTCTCAAAAATACACTTTTTGCCCGAATTATCTACATAAAGAGCGCTCTTTTTATGGATTTGTTGTTTATTGAGCATGCTTTTTCCTGAAAAATTATCTTAACAATTTAAAAATGCGACGTTTAATTAACTACACTTAACGACAATTTTAATGGTTGAACAAAACATTGCATTTATCTTTGTGTTGTTATGAAAAGACGTTTTCACATATTTCTGGTGCTCATCTACGCACTTTTGCCATTCACGGTGAGAGCACAAGAGTATTATGCCGCTAATCTGAACCCGGACAATAAGGTTCCGGCGTCAACAATTTTCTTAATGCCAAACGTCTATCCGGCAGTAATCATCAATGGTGATACCCTTGCCTGTATGTGGCTCACTGATTTCATTAAATATTCACCTGTCACCTTCCACAGTAGCAGAGAGAAGATGGCCTATTCCAGACTGATTCGCGACGTAAAAAAAACACTCCCCTACGCCAAAGAGATTGCTGATATCATTACTGAAACCTACGAGTATATGGAGACTCTTCCCGACGATAAGGCGAGACAGAATCATCTGAACAAAATGGAGAAATATCTGATGGACGAGTACACGCCCAAAATGAAGAAACTGACCAAATCGCAAGGCCAGCTACTGATAAAGCTGGTAGACAGAGAAACCAACTCCTCCTCCTATCACATTATTGATGCTGTTATGGGCGGCTTTAAAGCATGGACCTATAATATCTTCGCAGGGCTGTTCGGAAACAGTCTGAAGGTCCGATACAACCCCTACGGTGAGGACCGCGCAACAGAGCGTGTCTGTGTTCTTGTGGAACAGGGGGGTGTGTAATCACCTCCTTTTTGTTTTCATTCTGATCTGATTCACCCCCCTTTTCTCAAACTTATATTTTCCGAGAAACAACCTCCGGTTCGCTAATCACGGATATAATCATTATCTTTGCAGCGATTTTTATATGATGTATGCGATTAGATTTTCTAAGTGATTTTCAGCCTGTACTTTTTAAAACCTTTAAGAACTACAATAAAGAGAAATTCATTGCCGATGTGATGGCAGGATTGATTGTAGGTGTAGTGGCGTTGCCGCTGGCCATTGCTTTTGGTATAGCATCAGGTGTGACGCCTGAGAGAGGTATTTATACGGCTATCATCGCCGGCTTCATCATCTCTTTCCTGGGAGGTACCAGCGTACAGATCGGCGGCCCCACCGGTGCATTTATCGTGATTGTTTACGGCATTGTGGAGCAATACGGTGTGCAGGGGCTGGCTCTGGCCACTGTGCTTGCGGGTGTGATGCTTGTCTTGATGGGGGTACTGAAACTGGGAACAGTCATAAAATTCATCCCATACCCTATCGTGGTCGGATTTACCAGCGGTATCGCGCTCACAATCTTCTCCACGCAGATAAAGGATTTCTTCGGGTTGACAACACCAAAACTGCCCTCCGGATTCGTGGAGAAGTGGATGGTCTATTTTCAGCATCTCGACACTGTCAACTGGTCAACAGCGTTTATCGCCATTGCAACCGTTGCTATCATAATGCTCACACCCAAAATTGTAAAGAAAATACCCGGTTCGCTCATCGCCATCGTCGTGATGACGGCTGCTGCCTACCTGATGAAAAGCTATGGTAACATCACCGGGATCGAAACAATCGGCGACAGGTTCGTCATCAATAACCAAATGCCTCATCTGGAACAGATCCCTATGAACCTGGAGAGTATCCGCCTTCTGTTCCCCGCGGCGTTCACCATCGCCATGCTGGGAGCAATAGAGTCATTGCTCTCCGCTACCGTAGCCGATGGTGTCACCGGGAAAAAACACAACTCCAACATGGAACTTATAGCGCAGGGTGTGGCGAACATAACTGTACCATTTTTTGGAGGTATACCGGCTACAGGAGCCATCGCCCGCACAATGACCAATATCAATAACGGTGGCAGAACACCGGTAGCGGGAATCATCCATGCCGTGGTGCTGTTACTGATTGTCCTGTTTCTGGGTGATCTCACGAAACATATACCCATGGCATGCCTGGCGGGTGTACTTGTGGTGGTGGCATACAACATGAGTGAATGGCGCACGTTTGTCTCTCTCTCTAAACAATCAAAGTCGACCCTGGCAATATTACTGACTACTTTTCTACTAACGGTTATATTCGACCTCACCATTGCAATAGAGGTAGGATTACTGCTTGCGCTGTTTGCCTTCTTAAAACGCATGAACGAAAGTACGCAAGTCAAACATACTACCGGTAAAATTGAAATTACGAAAGAGATGGAGTCTCACTCAGCAGATATGAAAGAGGAAGTGCTCTACCTACCTCACGGGGTAGAGGTATACGAGATTGACGGTCCCTTCTTCTTCGGTGTTGCCAATAAGTTCGATGAGAAGATGCGTGAGATTGGAAATCACCCCCATGTCCGGATCATCCGCATGCGCAAAGTGCCCTTTATTGATTCTACCGGTTTGAACAACCTGGAGATGTTGTGCCGCAATTCCAGGAAAGAAAAGATCCATATCATTCTCTCTGGTGTCAATGATACGATCCGTGAGAGTCTCTATAAATCCAAAATACCCATTATTGTGGGTGAAAAAAATATCTGCTCCAACATCCACGAGGCAGTGGAGCGAGCAAAACGGATTGATGAAAGAATAAAAAGAGAGCATAAACAGAAGACTTAAAATGGACAACAAAACACCTCAGCTAACAGACTGGCTTCCCACCACGAAGAAAGAGATGGATCTTCGCGGGTGGGGCTATGTGGATGTGGTGTTGTTTTCGGGTGATGCATACATTGATCACCCCTCTTTCGGCACCGCGGTTATTGGTCGACTGCTCGAAAATGAGGGTCTGCGTGTGGCTATCGTACCACAACCCAACTGGAGAGATGATCTGCGTGATTTTAAAAAAATGGGTCTCCCAAGGCTCTTCTTCGCTGTCACTGCCGGCGTGATGGACTCTATGATCAACCATTATACCGCCAACAGACGGCTACGTTCCAACGATGCCTACACACCCGACGGACGCTCAGACATGCGTCCCGACAGAGCGGTCACCGTCTATTCCCGTATCCTGAAGGAGCTCTACCCCGATGTGCCGCTGGTACTGGGTGGCGTGGAAGCATCGCTGCGGAGGGTGAGCCACTACGATTACTGGAACGATACGCTGCACAAAACCATCCTCGCCGACAGTGGTGCCGACCTGCTGATCTACGGTATGGGAGAGCTCCCCCTGAAGCAGCTGGTGCGCGAAGTGCGCAGCGGCAAAAAAATCAGCGGGATACACGATATTCCGCAAACAGCCTTTCTCAGTTCAGATAATCAGGTCCCGACAAACCCCTTTAGTGAGGAGGTGCTCCTCCACTCACATGAGGAGTGTCTGAAGGACAAACTGAAGCAGGCTAAAAACTTCCGTGTGGTGGAAGAACAATCCAACCGTCTTTTTGCTGCACGTATGTTGCAAAAGGTGGATGATAAAACGCTCGTGGTTAATCCACCCTTCCCCCCAATGAAAGAGGAGGAGATAGATACCTCATTCGATCTGCCTTACACCCGCCTGCCACACCCCAAATATAAAGAAAAGCTGATCCCCGCATATGAGATGATCAAATTCTCGGTCAATCTTCACCGCGGATGCTTTGGCGGGTGCGCCTTCTGTACCATCTCGGCCCATCAGGGCAAATTCATCGCCTCGCGCTCTAAAAGATCAATCATCGAGGAGGTGAAAAAGATCACTGAAATGCCCGGCTTCAAAGGGTACATCAGTGACCTGGGGGGGCCCTCGGCAAATATGTACAGGATGCAGGGAAAAGATATTGATATCTGCATGAAGTGCAAAAAACCCTCCTGCATTTACCCTAAAGTATGTTTTAACCTGAATACAGACCATACTGATCTGCTGGATATCTACCATGCTGTGGATGCACTGCCCGGGGTGAAGAAGTCATTTATCGGCAGCGGCATCCGATATGATTTGCTTCTGCACAGGAGCAGCGATGAAAAAACAAATGCCTCAACCCGGAAATATCTCCGTGAACTGATAAAGAATCATGTCTCGGGACGGTTGAAGGTGGCACCCGAACATACCTCCGACTCCACACTCAACATGATGCGTAAACCATCATTCGATCTCTTTTATCAGTTTAAACGTATCTTCGATGAGCTGAATGAAAAAGAACAGCTCAACCAGCAGCTGATACCCTATTTCATCTCATCACACCCCGGCTGCTCCGAAGGAGATATGGCAGAGCTGGCCGCCATCACCAAAAATATCTTCTTCAAGCTTGAACAGGTACAGGATTTCACCCCTTCACCCATGACACTGGCTACAGAAATCTACTACACCGGTATCCACCCCTATACACTGGAACGCGTTTACACTGCCAGAACCAAAGAGCAGAAAAACGCCCAACGCCAATTTTTCTTCTGGCACGACAACAAAAACAAAAAAACAATTATCAACGAGCTGAAACGAATAAACCGACAGGATCTCATAAAAAAAATATATCCGAATGGATGAGATTGGACTGGCAATAGAGCAAGGAGCTGTTTCAAACCAAAAGAACTGTTAATCATGGTTAAATATTAAATTTAATCTATTTCAGATGCAACGTTTTTTTTATTCACACATCTATCTTGTATAAAACGTGTGTTAGTATGAAAAAAACGGTTTTGACATTTGTGATTGTTTCGGTCGGAATCCTTCTGAGCATTATTTCATGCGATGATAATTCAAACTCCCTCGGTAATTTCGGTATTGATATTGCGACAGTAATGCCCGAAGGTGAAAATGCATACTCCCTCTTGTTAGATAATGGCAAACAGCTCTGGCCATCAGCAAGCGCTGTGAACTATACGCCCGCATATAACCAGAGGGTCTTTCTGAATTACACGGTGTTATCAGATGCGCAGAGTGGTTACGACCATTACATCAAAGTGAATGATATATGGAACATCCTCACAAAACAGGTTATTGAGCTGACAGCGCAAAATCAGGACAGCATCGGAAACGATCCGGTAAAAGCCAATGCAGTATGGGTGGGGGGAGATTATCTGAATGTCTCTTTCATGTTTAACTATGGTGGCATTCAGCCTCATGCGATCAATTTAGTGAAGAACAGGCTCACAGCTGAAACATCGCCTGAAGCAATCGATCTCGAGTTCCGCCACAACGCCTATCAAAGTACAGAGTCGAAGCTATATGAGGGCTTTGTCTGCTTCGACCTGAAACCTTTGCGTTCAGAAAGCAGAGACTCCCTGAAACTTTCCATAAAAGTGAAAGAGCGGAGCGGCAATACAACATATGATGTTGTGTACAGGTATAACCAGGCATCAGTCGAAGCACGATCTGAGATGCCTATACCTGTAATATCATCAAATGAATACTATTAAATACAAAACCACAACTAAATTAGTTCTATTTCTTATATGACTTTTTGATTTTCCAAAAACCGGATGGACTCTGTGAAGAGTTCATCCGGTTACTTTTTGAAAAATAGTTCATATAAATGGACTTCTACTGACAGAATAGTTACCGCTCATGTCAGTGATAGGCCACTTCACTATCGCCGACAGGATTATAAACGGTCGTAAGGCAACTCTGCCAACGCATCCGATATTTTATCCACTGCCTCTTTCATCTGTTTCTCAACCATCCCTTTGATAAATGGGCTCAGATCGGCCTGCAGTGTCATGCGTAGTCTTGTATCTTTCTCTGCCTTAGCGTCCAGCTCTATCCATAAAAAGACATCGAAGGGCAGCTTCTCCGATTTCAGTTTCACCAGTTTGTTCGCCTCACGTTCCACCACAAGGAACTTTACTTTTCCAATCGGATCGACGCGGAAAGAGATACTCTCCTCATCAAAAGAGAACTCCTTTATGGTATCTTCCGGTATTCGCTCTTTCACCAGCTCCAGTTTACGCGGATCGGAGAGAACGCGGTAGACATCGGCATCGCTGTACAATATTGTTTTTACATCGCTGACAAATTCAGTCATTTCTTCGCTTTTTTAGGCGTTTGTCCCCAACTTTCAGGTTCTCTGCGCCAATCCTGCAAGGTTTTCAGTTCTGACTCATCGATGTAATCCGTTTCCAGCGCTTCGTCCAATATAGCATCATAGTCACATAGTGTCGTGAGCTCCACCCTCGCATCGTGCATATTTTTTATGGCGAGGGGGAATCCGTAGGTGAAAATTGCCAGCATCCCCAGTACATCCGAACCATCGCGACGGATGGCTTCAACGGCTTTCAGGCTGCTGCCACCCGTGGAGACCAGATCTTCGATCACAATCACCTTCTGTTTTGGTTTCAGATCACCTTCAATAAGGTTTTCCAGACCGTGATCTTTAGGCGTGGAACGGATATAGACAAACGGCAAGCCCAGCAAATCAGCCACCAGCGCGCCGGGGGCGATAGCTCCCGTGGCAACACCTGCAATTGCATCGGTCTGGGGATATCTCTCCAGGATGATCCGGGCAAACTCAATTTTCAGGAAATTGCGTGTTGCAGGGTAGGACATTAGCTTGCGGTTGTCGCAATATATCGGAGATTTCCAGCCGGAAGCCCAGGTGAACGGGTTGGAGGGCTGCAGCTTGATGGCTTTTATCTTGAGTAGTTTTTCAGCCGTTAATTTCTTTACTCTGTTCATATCGGTTATTGACTTTTTCTCATATTAATTACAAAAGTAGGTCTTTCCAAATTAATATATGGTTATTTCCAAAAAAATGTACTCAAAAAACTTCGCCAAGAGTGGCAATGCTTATCTTTACATTGCGGCATTTCTGCAATGCCACACCACATGCTTCCAGTGTTGAACCGGTGGTGATCACATCATCCACCAGAAGAAGATGTTTATCTGCATAAGCTTCCGGTTCTTTTACTTTAAAAATATTCCTTACATTCTCCCAGCGTTGTGTTTTGGTACGCTTTGTTTGCGTGGGATTGAATACCACGCGAATAAGATTACCCGCAGAGAATGGAAGAGATGTAGCATCCGAGAGTCCCTTCGCTATCATCACTGCCTGATTATAGCCACGATTCTTCTCTTTTTTCGGATGTAACGGTACAGGTACAATCATATCAACCGGCTTCAGGAAATCACTCCCCAACAGATCCTCTCCATAGACCCGTCCCAGCAGGAGACCGATTTCGGGCTTATGATAATATTTAAGTTGATGAATCAGAGGGGGCAGTATTCCGCCCTTTACGTAAACGCAAAAAGAGGCAATCCTTTCGAAAGGTATTCTTCCGGCCATCAGTTTCTCAGCTGCATTTTCTTCTTCCCTGAAGTTATTGGTCCTCGGCAGCTTATACAGACATCTCAGGCATATGCTCTCTTCCGCCCGGAGTAACTCCTCTCCACACACTACGCACACATTCGGGAAAAAAAGGTAGGAGAATTCATTCAGCAGATCATTACGTCTCATCGGGGAGTTCATCAAGATTCATTATTTTCATGCAGGCCAGAATATCATTCATGGAGAATCCCCTGCCCAGCCCATACCTGATTAATTTGCCGTTCTTCTCATATTCTGATCGCCCTTTGATCGTCGCTCTTTTCTTCTCCAGTAACGGCAACAGCGATTCATTGAGGGAAGCATCGGAGAAATGAGAGAAAGCCGTGGCAATCAGATCCGCCGGCAATTGTTTCTGGCGGAGAGAGAGCTCTATTTTTCTTTTACCCCACTTATTGAAGCGGAGCTTATCATGAATAAAGCTTCTGGCAAATCGTTCCTCATCAATGAATTTATCCTTTTTCAGCCTCCCGATAATCGTCTCCGCTGTCTGATCCGGTAAATTCATTCTCGTCAGCTTTCGTCTCACATCATAAGAACAGTACTCTTTTTGAGCGCAGATACGGGCCATCCGCGTGAAAGCCTGTTCTTCACTGATCATTTTTTCCGGCTTATACATCATCATACGGTTTTACAGCCCGAATCATCCTTGCATTACCGGAGATATCTTTTCTTAGCTCTACTTCAGCGAAGCCTCTTTCCTGAAGCATCGCACAGATGATCTCTCCTTTGCTTCTGTTGATCTCGAAATACAATCGACCCCGCTTATTGAGCATCTCAATCGCCAACCCCGCTATCCGCTCGTAGAACAGAAGGGGATTATCATCCGGCACAAAGAGTGCTTCATGCGGCTCAAAACCGAGTACATTCTCCGCCATGGTTCCTTTTTCAGATTCCATGACATAGGGCGGATTGCTCACAATCACATCATAAGAGACCTCCCTACTGAATGGCTGCAAAATATCCCGCCTGGTAAAGTGAACCGCTACTCCGTTTCTGGAAGCGTTATCAGCAGCTACGCTTATTGCGCTCTCCGACAGATCCCATGCATCAATCACGGCATTGGGCAGCGCTTTTGCCAGTGCAACTGCGATGCATCCACTACCCGTACCTATATCCAGAATCATTTTGTCTGATGAACGGCATTCAGAGAGTATCCACTCTACAAGCTCCTCTGTCTCAGGACGAGGGATAAGCACATCGGGTGTCACCCTCAACTCAATTCCATAAAATTCACTCTTTCCGAAGACATACTGATGGGGTTCACCTTTTTTCAATCTGGATAGAATATCTTTCAACTTACGGGCTTGTGAACCGGATAAATTACTAAATTTGTCTTCCGTAAAGCAGGCAATAGAGGTGCCGTATATCTCTCCGAGGATGAGTCGGTTGAGAACAGATATCTCCGATGGGGTGTATACGCCTACCAGTTCCTGCCGGATATATTGAGTGAGATGCTGCATGACAATGATTTACCTATTGAATGATGATGTTTCACATGAAGGATCTGCCGATTGAAGCCGGCCGATGCTTGACAGAGCAAAGATAAAAAAAATGGAGCAAAATCCGATATTTATGCAGCGATGCATTCAACTTGCCCGCAAAGGTGAAGGTTTCACAAAGCCCAACCCTATGGTAGGAGCTGTCATCGTGCACAACAACAGGATCATCGGTGAAGGTTATCACCGTCAGTATGGTGCTGCTCATGCCGAGGTGAACGCCATTGCTTCTGTCAGGGATCCATCACTTCTTCCGGGATCAACCATTTATGTATCACTTGAACCCTGCGCTCATCACGGAAAAACACCGCCGTGTGCGGAACTGATTATTTCCCGAAAGATACCCCGTGTGGTGGTAGCCATCGCAGATCCCAACCCCAGGGTTGCCGGTAAGGGTATCGGGATGATGAGAAAGAGCGGCATTGATGTTTCTGTAGGTTTACTTGCCGATGAAGCCCGGGAGCTGAACAGGTTCTTCTTCATCAACCAGCTCAGCAACAGACCATATATAATATTGAAATGGGCACAGAGCATGGATGGGTTCATGGATATCAACCGCACAGCAATTGAGAAGAATAGTCCTGTGAAGATATCCAACGGTATCACACACACCATCGTGCACAAACTCCGTACGCAGGTGCAGGGTATCATCGTGGGAACCAACACAGCACTGCTGGATAACCCACAGCTAACAGCCAGAAAGTGGTATGGCAATCATCCAACCAGAATAGTGATTGACAGGGAAAACAAGATCCCTCCGACAGCAGCATTGTTCGACGGGACAGTATCCACCATTGTTTTCACGGCATCACCTCCCGGAGATTCGTGCCGGCATGAACAGGTGAAACATATAGTCATAGACTTCTCAAGAGATACGATTACACAAATAGTCAACCATCTGTATAACGAAAAGATCCACTCTCTTCTGGTAGAAGGCGGGGCCAAACTGTTGTCCTCCTTTATTGAGAGAGAGATGTGGGATGAAGCCCTGGTGGAGAGGTCCGGGAAGCGGCTCCTGTCAGGGGTAAAAGCACCTGATATACAAGGAGAAGTAACAGATACATATAGATATTTAGATTCCGTTCAATTTCATATAAAGAGTAAAATAAGTCGAAATATTCTTTAAATATTCATTTTAATATGGTTATAGCGAAAAATCTTTCTACTTTTGCATATCTTAAACGTGCTGTACAATATTTTTGAAACAAATGAGATCTAAATATTTCCCCCTGGCATCGGTGCTTGTCATAACCCTGTTGCTCTTCTCCTCCTGCCTTAATTCATCCGACGAGAATATCGAATATTCACCAGATGCACAGATTTATGCATTCTCCTTGTCATCCAGAGCTGACACATCCGGACTGTTATCCGCTACTCAATTCACAATTGATCAGGTTAACGGTAAAATATTCAACAAGGAACCGTTACCCTTTCAGTTTCATGTAGACAGTGTGCTGCTGAACATCAGCGGTCAGAGCTCTTACAGTTCCTTCGCTCAGGTTCTACTCAAATTACAACCCGACAGCATCATTTTATGGAGACAATCGGACTCTGTAGCGGTGGACAGGTTGCTTGAAATAACCGTTACAGCGCCGGATGTAGAAACGACAAAAAAATATTATTTTGAGTTGAATATATATCAACAGGATCCCTATATCCTTTCCTGGGAGGAAAGAGTGAATAACTATCTCCCTATCCCCGTAGAATCACAGGAGACGATCGCATTCAAAAACCTGTTCATCACCTATTGGCTGTCAGGTACGGAAATAAAAGCGGTTACAACCCTCGCTACCGACGGAGTGAACTGGACAGAGGTGAATCTGACAGGTCTCCCTCACACTGTTGATCTTTCTACGCTTGTCGCTTCAGGTGATGCTGTTTACCTGCTGGACACTGCATCAGAGAGTATCTATAAATCGACTGATGGCATGAGCTGGAATCCGGTAGCAGTACCATACAGTGTGAAAGCAATGTATGGTGAGCTGCCTTCTGCAACCGGTGGCGGTATCCTGACAGCGGTAGACCTCAACAATACACTTACGTTCGCGAAGACAACCGATTTCACCGCGATGACACTGATGAACAGTGTACCTGCCGAGATCCCGTTAAATGATTTCTCATCTGCACAAATAGATGATCCCAACTCTTACTCCATCAAATACATCCTTTTATCCGGTGGCACAAGAGCAGACACTACTCCCAATAATGGCATCTGGATCCTTCAGGAGAAAAACGGGAAGATCACCTATATTCCTTCAAGAGTACCTGTCTCGGTTTCTCTGAGGGGAAGCAGCCTTTTCTTTTACGATAACAAACCTTATCTGATGACCACATCGTCAGATAAAAACATCCTAATCTATTCGGAAAACTCCGGGCTGGATTGGATTGAGGCGGGAGAGAACCAGCAGTTCCCGGCTGACTTTAACAAGAGAACAGCTGCATCGATTATCACCGATGCAGATAACTATATATGGATATTCGGCGGAATATCCGCAACCCAGACTCAACTAGTTGATGTATGGAGAGGAAGACTCAATAAATTTGCAGGGATTTAAACGATCCGCTGCACATTCGTTATGAATGTGATAATTTATTGCCTGATTTTGCGTTACAATAGAAAGTATCACCCAATCAGGAATAAAGAATGAAAAGGTTAAAAGAAACCACATTAATCTCTTTTTTAGTGACCCTGTTTTTTCTGATCACATACACTGCAACCATCCGTTCTCAGGAGTATAAATATGAGATTGGAGGTGCTGCAGGGAGTTCGTTCTATATGGGAGATGCCAACAAAACGAGATTATATCTCCATCCCGGCATCACAGGAGCGCTATTGGTCAGGTACAACATCAACTTTTATTGGTCTCTGAAAGCGAACCTGCTGGCAGGAGATGTTTCCGGAGACACAGAAGATTCAGGAAACATTTTCCCTTTTGCACAACAGTCAGCTTTTCATCGTACCTTTGCAGAGCTGGGCACACAGGTGGAGTTCAATTTTTTTCCCTACAGCGACAAGTACGCTTATATCGGAACCAAACCATATACTCCTTATCTGTTTGCCGGAGCAGGAGTCACTTATGCCGCGGGAGAAAAAGATTTCCTCAATGCCAACATACCTTTGGGTGCAGGGTTTAAGTATAAAATAAGAGAGAGAATGAATATCGGCATTGAGATTTCGATGCGGAAACTGTTTGATGACAATTTCGATGTCACACAGGATGATCCGGGATGGAGCCTGAATAATCCATTCGGCATCGGGAGCAGTCTCCTGAAAAATCAGGACTGGTATTCAATCACAATGATTTACCTGACATGGGATTTCGGAATGCGAGAAGACCCCTGTCACGGTAACTAAAAATAAGCCGTATAAAAGATGTCGTTAATAGACAAACTTGATCATAACCGTCTTCCCTGCCATATAGCTGTCATTATGGACGGTAACGGACGATGGGCTAAAGCCAGAGGTCTGAGCAGAGGCGAGGGACACAGAGAGGGTGTTGGAGCGATCAGGAAAGTAGTGGAAGCTGCAGCCAAAGTATCAGTCCAATACCTGACCCTGTACGCTTTTTCAACAGAGAACTGGAGTCGCCCCTCAGAAGAGGTGGATGGATTAATGGATCTGATGGTCTACGCCATCACAAGGGAGACGGCCGATTTGAAAAAAAACGGCGTCAGGATTGCCTATATCGGAGATATGGAGCGATTGCCTGAAAACGTCCGTGCGACACTGCAGGAATGTATCCGTGAGACAGCTGGAGGTGAGAGGCTCACGCTGGTACTTGCCTTAAGTTATTCGTCGAAATGGGAGATTGCAGAGGCAACACGAAAAATAACCAGTGACGTTACCAAAGGTGTTTTACAGGAAAGTAATATAGATGAAGATACCATTAGCAGGTATCTCACCACCCGTGATCTCCCCGATCCCGATTTGCTGATAAGGACTGGAGGAGAACAAAGGATAAGTAATTTTCTTTTGTGGCAATGCGCCTATGCGGAATTATATTTTACGGATATCTTTTGGCCCGATTTTGGAGAGGAAGAGCTTTACGAAGCGATACTCAACTATCAGGGGCGCGAAAGGCGATTCGGCAAAATCAGCGAACAGATTTAAATTGAACAATAACTGGTCTACACTGAACAGCAGACAATCAGAGAAAAAGAAATATATCACAATGTTGAAGAAAACATTCCATTTACTTCTATTATTCATCATACTTTCACAGGCAGCATCATTGGCACAAACCAACGACTCCATACAACCTGCAGTGCCGGGTGAGCTCAGTGTGAACTATACCGCTACCCCCAGGAAATACTACATTGCCGATATTGATGTGACAGGTGTAGAGGGTACCATGTATGAGGACCAGAAATTTGTCCTTGTCGGTTTTTCAGAACTCGAGAAAGGACAGCAGATTCAGATTCCCGGTGAAGAGATCTCAAGAGCACTGAAGAGATTTTGGCGTCAGGGACTCTTCTCCGATGTGAAAATATTACAGACCAAGGTGGTTGGCGACAGTGTCTGGCTCGAGATACGCCTTACCGACCGTCCCCGGGTAGCTGATATCCGCTATTTTGGGATGAAGAAAAGTGAACAGGAAGACATTGAGGAGAAGATTGGCTTTGTGAAGGGGAATCAGATCACTCCCCCCCAGATTGACAGGGCCGAGTCCATGATCAAAACATTTTTCGATGAGAAAGGCTTCGGTGATGCTGAAGTGACCATCTACCAGCGCCCCGACAGCACAGAGAGGAATCAGGTATTCCTGGAGATCACGGTCGACAAGAAAGAGAAGCTGAAGGTCAACAGTATACTGATTGAAGGGAATGAGGCTATTTCAGACAGCAAACTGAAGTGGGCAATGAAAAAGACCAACGAAAAAGGAAAGATCAAAAATATCTTCCGTGCGAAAAAGTTTGTAGAGGATCTCTATGAGGCTGACAAGAACAATATCATCGCGAAATATCAGGAAGAGGGTTATCGCGATGCAGAGATTCTTCGTGACTCGGTTTATAAAAACGATGAAAAGACAGTCAACATTGAGATTTTATTGGATGAGGGACCTCAATACCATATACGTTCGGTTAACTGGGTAGGCAATACACAGTATCCCTCCGCACAGTTGGGACAACTGCTCAATATGGCACCGGGTGATGTATATGACCAGAAGAAACTACAGGAAAGATTAATCTCAGATGAAGATGCTGCCGTGAACCTGTATCAGAACAACGGATATCTTTTCTCCAATATCGATCCTGTTGAGATAAACATTGAAAATGATTCAGTTGATCTGGAGCTACGTGTGGTTGAAGGACCCAAGGCGACCATAAAAAGGGTCATCATACAGGGTAATGACAGGCTATACGAAGATGTGATCCGCAGAGAACTAAGGACAAAACCGGGTTCAGTGTTCAGCAAGGAAGATCTGCTGCGTTCAGTCAGGGAGATTGCCCAAACAGGTCACTTTGACCCTGAGGCACTCTCAGCAGATATATCACAGGGAATAAGTCCCAACCCCGAAGACGGAACAGTAGATATCACCTATCCGCTGACATCGAAAGGAAACGATCAGATTGAATTTTCTGCCGGCTGGGGTGTCACCGGGCTGGTGGGTAAGCTCAGTCTGAAACTGAACAACTTCTCACTGCAGAACCTGCTGAATCCATCTATGCACAGAGGAATTATCCCTCAGGGTGAAGGACAGACGCTTGTGCTCAGCGCGCAAACCAATGGCCGTTACTATCAATCATATCAATTCCAGTTTATGGAACCCTGGTTTGGCGGTAAGAGGCCCAACAACCTCTCATTAAGTGCTTACTACTCACGTTATACAGGACTTAACAGCGATTATTACTCGCAAAACAGCTATATGGATCCATATATGTCCGGATACGGGGGCTATCCTTATGGTGGTGGTGGTTACGGTGGTTACGGTGGATATGGTGGATATGGTGGATATGGTGGCTACGGAGGAGGTTATCAGGATATGACGGAATATGCTTATGACCCAAATCAGGTATTCAGTATGCTTGGTCTTTCGTTGGGATACGGTAAACGTCTTGAATGGCCTGATGATTACTTCCAGTTCATGGCCGAACTGGGATATCAGCGTTACGGACTGAAGAACTGGTCGTGGAACCAATTCCCGTTCCAGACAGGTGTAAGTAACAGTGTTACCTTCGGACTTACATTGTCACGCATATCAACCGATAACCCAATCTACACGAGAACAGGCTCACAATTCACTTTAAGTGTGAGTGCTACACCTCCCTTCTCCCTGTGGGATAACATAGATTATGCAAACATGGCATACAGTAATCCTGACAAATACAAATGGAACGAGTACCACAAGTGGAAACTGAAAATCCGTACCTTCACTCCGCTCACACCCTCCACTGTAACACGGACACCGGTGTTGGCAACCAGGGTTGAATTCGGGGTATTAGGCCACTATACGATGAACAAGCTGACCCCATTTGAAACATTCGACGTGGGAGGTGACGGAATGAGTGGCTATTCCAACTCTTTCGCTACGGAAAATGTGGCGTTGAGAGGTTATGAAAATAACTCAATTGCACAACAGGCACGGGCCTATACGCGTCTTGGCGTTGAATTGCGCTATCCTTTTATACTGGAGCCAAACTCGACGATTTATGGTGTGGCCTTTCTGGAAGCGGGAAATGCCTGGCTGAACGTGAATGATCTCAATCCATTCGACCTGAAGCGCTCTGCAGGTGTCGGAGCACGTATCTTCCTTCCCATGATCGGGTTAATGGGTATTGACTGGGCATACGGTTTTGATACAGTCTACGGAACAGGTAGCAGACAAAGAGGGGGCAGTCAGTTCCACTTCATTATCGGACAGGAGTTCTAACAGTGATTTACCGGTGTGTGACGATTACACAAGGTCACAACTCACCTGAAGCTAAAACAGACAGCTCCTGCCCGATTTAACAATCTTTATTGATGCCGCTCTAAACGTTTCACCTGATACAGTGTCTCTATTAACAGAATTAGAAAATTAAATCGTATGAAAGGAGCATGATAATCATTTTCACTCACGTTTGACTAATCCGCGCAATGGTACAATCCAAACAAACCCGGCTTCTGCTCATTGCTTAACGGAATAGATCACACAAGCAGATGATTAAAGTGAGTTACATATGATACATTTTAAAATTAATAATATTAATCATATGAAAAAGACATTATTTTTTATCGGATTATTTATGGCTCTGACCATTGGGAGCAGCTTCGCCCAAAAATATGCTTTGATCGATATGGAGTATATTCTGGAGAAAATCCCTGCCTATGAGAGCGCCAACAAGCAGATGGAAGTACTCTCCCAGCAGTGGCAGAGTGAGGTGGACAAAGAGGTTGAATCTGCGAATGCGATGTATAAGAAGTATCAGGCAGACCTGGTGTTTCTTGCCGGAAATGAAAAAACCAAACGCGAGAACGAAATCGTAGCCAAAGAGAACGCTATTGAGGAGCTCCGAAACCAGTACTTCGGCCCGCAGGGCGAATTGTTTAAACAGCAGGAGAAGTTGATTAAACCTATTCAGGATAATATCTACGAAGCAGTAAAAGATATATCCACCGAAAATGGTTATTCAATAGTGGTGGACAGGGCCTCAGCGACATCCATTATTTTTGCCTCACCAAGTATAGATATTAGTGACCTCGTACTTTCAAGGTTAGGGTATTAAAAATAAATAGATTATCTTTGTAGCCTCTTACTTACGGAATTATTAAACAATAAATTACAAATAGCATCATGTTAAAGAAATTATTAATCTTTTTTATTGCACTGGCTCCAATTGCGGCTGTTGCACAAAATCCCAAAATCGCATACCTCAACTCACAGGAGATTTTTGCTGCCATGCCAGAATTAGCAGGCATAGAAACCCAGCTGTCCACCAAACAGGAAGAGATTTCTAAAAACGGACAAGCACTGGTGGATGAGTTTAACAAAAAAGCAGAGGAGTTTGAAAAAGGCACATCTACTTCTGAAACAGTAAAACAGGATCAGCAAAAACAACTGGCACAGATTCAGGAGAGATACCAGACCTACGTGCAAAACAGCCAGCAGGAGATGCAGCAGTTACAGCAACAGCTTCTTGAACCTTTGAACAAGAAAATCGCAGAGGCTATCAAAGCGATTGGAGATGAAAACAGCTACACATACGTTTTCGATGTATCTACTCAGCAGTCGCCCATTGTCTACGTGAGTCCGACAGCTGTCAACATTACACCCCAGGTGAAAACAAAATTGGGTATCCAATAAAACAGAGAATTGAAGTTATAAAAAAAAGGAACTCACTATTGAGCTCCTTTTTTTTATGACTCAACGAAGAGCACTACATTCCTTTAATCACCAGCAGCGGCGTATCGGAATGGAATAACATTCTCCGTGCGATGCCGGGGTTAAACATCCTTGCGAAGATATTACGACGTGAGCTTGAGAGGGAAATCAGGTCAATCTTGTTTTGTGCGACGAACTTTTCAAGAGACTCTTCCATCCCTTCATTCTGATCAATCAGCTTGTACTCAGTCTGTAATTGAGGATACAACTCGGCGAAACGTTTCTGTATACCCGATAGTTTTATCTCATTCCATACATCTTCTTTCTTGGCGATGTGGGTAAGATAAATCTTCAGGGGATATGGCTTCAGAAACGTCATCATGATATCGAATGCTTTGAATTCCCGTTCCTGAAAATTGGTCAGAAAAACAAGGTTTTTCATCTCTGAGAGCCCTCTTAAAGTAGTACCTTCAGGAATAGCAAAAATCGGCGTCCGGCATCCTTCCATCACTTCAGCCGTCACGCTCCCGATCAGATCAAGATCCTTGGCATTCCTTCCTCTTGTACCCATTACGATTGCTGTAGGCTTCATTTTCTTTGAATAGGAGATTATCTCCTCTTCCGGTAGACCTTCCACCAATGCTGTTTTATAGGGTACATTCGGTATTGTTCCTGATGTGATCTCATTCTCAATCTTTTTCACCAGGTTTGCCATCTCTTTTTCTGTTTTGGCCTTTACATCCTTGTAAATGTCCTTATCTGTTGCCTGCAGGGTGAAGGAATCACCGAAAGGAACAGACGCAGGATAAAAAGGTGTAAAGAAGGCATGCAAAAGCTTCACCGTGCAATCCAGATCTTTTGCCAGACGGAAACCGAACTCACAGGCTGTAAGAGAGTAATCGGAGAAGTCAACAGGTATCAGCACCTCTTTTTTTATTTCTTTCAATTCGTCACTATCCAATTGAGAGGTGAAATCCACTTTCTCAATTACCTGCAGTGCCCTGGGAAGGTCTTTTTCATTAATTCGCACACGTACGTTACCCGGAATAACCGGCTGAATCATTTTGATGCCGTGGATGACAGCAGGAATCCCTTCCGATTCGAGAATCGATTTTAATATGTGTGCTTTCTCATACGTATGAATGGCAACGGTTACCATTTTCTCATCGTGTGAGCCCTGCTCTTTATGATCTTTTGCCATAGGTTTTACTTTTTAGTACACCTCTGGGCGTTAGCCAATAGATGTATTCGGTTAATTCAAAGGAAAAACCCAATTTTGAGCTTTATCCTATTCAATAATTGGGTTTTGGTTATTTCACTCTATTTCTTCTGTTTCAACTGAATCAGGTTCGGGATAGTCTTCAAGTCCCAGTATTTTCAGCGCCTTATCAAAAATGGTGGTATCGTCGAGAACAACAATACCACCATTTGGACCCGGCTCAATATGTATTCCTACACTCTTGCCTTCCTTGTAATTGTATCCACCAAAATAATTTCTAACAGTCTCAGGTTTCATCTCCAATTCCGTTGCTATTTGGTGGATACTACCATCGGGGAGTTTGTCTTTCAGTTCTCTTAATTCATTAAAGGTGATTGTTCTTGCCATGGCCTTTTATTTTATGTTGATAATACGTTTAGAATTTAATTGATGCCCTAAACTTACGTAAAAAAAAAGATATTCCAAACTATTTCCATATAATAATTATGAAAATCTGTTGTTTCTTTTCGTCCTACTTTCTTCAATGAGGCAGGGATGCCAGAATTGGGCTGAAAATTATCAGAAGGAGAATGTAAATAGGTATGAAAGACGACAATAGCTCCCCATGTCTAAGAGAATAGGGTATTTTTTTTTGGGATAAGACAGGATGAAAAAATTTATCTCTAAGCCAGATGTACAATTCGTACAGAAGAATGGCGAGCAACGACCCTACGATCATTCCGGCAAGGATATCCGACAGGAAGTGCACACCGAGGTAGATACGGGTATAGCTGTTTAAAGCAGCCCAGAGGAGTGCGAAAAGGGTCACACGGCGGTGTCTGAAAAGGAGCGAAAGAAACAGGGCCAGGCCGAAACTGTTGGTGGCATGGCCTGAGATAAAACCATACCTGCCACCTCTGTATCCGTTCACCGTGTCCACCAGCTCTCTGAAGTCGGGGTGATGGGTAGGACGAAAGCGTTCAAAGAGCGGCTTGAAGAGCGATGAAGAGACCTGATCGCTCAACACGAAGAGAAGGATAAAGAATAACGTAACCAGCAACGCTTCCTTCCGGGGTGTTTTATAGAAAAAGAGAAACAGGATAAACAGAAAAAGGGGTATCCATACAAACCTGCCGCTGATGGTCCACATCACCTGATCCAGAAAGAGAGAATCACTACCGTTTAAAACAAAAAAAAGGTCTCGTTCCAGGGGAAGAATACGCTCTACAGCTTCTTTCATACGATGATTATAATCATGCCATTATCAAATAATCTCCACGTTTTCTTTAGATATCCAGCCTACACTCCCGTTGGCAATCTCTATTTCATACCAGTTCCTGTCACTGTTCCGGATCTTCAC
>Ga0265294_10000739_pt1 | contig 43919 bp, 37 predicted proteins | sample MunlanPumphouse3_FD_192504 | JGI IMG/M metagenome (GOLD analysis project Ga0265294, IMG submission 192504) | Groundwater microbial communities from a municipal landfill in Southern Ontario, Canada - Pumphouse #3 | ecosystem: Environmental > Aquatic > Deep subsurface > Groundwater | place...
AACCTTAGCACCTAATTTCTTGAGACTACTAGTTAAGTCTATTGCTTTGTAAGCTGCTATTCCACCGGTAACTACTAACACTATCTTTTTATTTTTTAACATGATTAATACCTTTTGTTATGATAGCTCTTATTATTTTGAGAGGTTGGCAAGGTGTCAAGAGAATTTATCGATTTGCTTATGTAGAGACGCGAACGGGTTGCTACACAAATCCCCTACCCCCTTTGTATTTCAAAGGTTTCTGGGGAGGGGTGCCGAATTTCGGCGGGGTGAGGTCTTTCTCAAAGTCCCCAGGGAATTTAGTGGCTTACAGAAAGTATTCCGGTTCTAACCGTGTTTGACAGTTTGTGCTAAGCTTATTAGCTAAAGTAGCAAAGAAAGGATGTTTACCTTGTCTGGCTGCCACAGGACAAACCCTGATACAGGCATTACATAAGATACATTTACTAACATCTGTGATAGTTACATCCTCTTCAGATATTGCGTGGGTAGGACAGACGGCAACACAATACTTACAATCTGTGCAAATACTTTTATCTGTTTCAGGTGATATTCCTTGTGAACCCATTCCCTCTTTATAGGGGAAATTACCCGGCACTTTTATCGCCGTAATTTTGTCAGTTGTTAGTCTCTTTGCTACTTCTGCACCAAACTGTTCAGCTTTGAGTAAATCAGCTGCATCAGGTCGTGCTGTAGCAATTGGATATTCAGCAGTAGAGAATGAGTGTTCAGCAATAAATGCTCCGGCAGCGACTGGTTTAAAGCCACATTTCACAGCAATATCATTTAGTTCTAATAAAGCATCACCATAGCCGCGATTACCATAAACTGCAACAAGCACGGCAGGAACACCATTAGCTGAAAGTTTCTGAAGCCTTTCTACTGCAACAAGAGGAACTCTGCCGGCATAGACAGGGACTCCAATCAGCACTAGATCTGCTACTACTTCTCTGTTCTTGGTAGGGGTTGTTGTAGGAAGGGTAAGATCAATTAACCCTGTCGGTTGAGGGCTCATTCCAAAAGTAATAGCTTCCAACAAATTTCGTGTACCATGAGTTGGTGAAAAACAGATTAGTTTTACGCTTTGAAAAGTCTGTTCAAACATTAATACTCCTCTAATATAATTATTTATTTACATTTTATTTAGTCTAACTGCACATTAAAATAGTGAAGTAATTCAAGTCAAGAAAGATTTATGAGATTTACCCTGATTTGCTGTAGGGATGCAATATTTTGTGTCTAATTCATTCAACATAAAACCACACCCCGCCGAAAATTCGGCACCCCTCTGTTTTATTCATCGGCTCTCCCCTAGCGGGTCGAACTTTTTTCAGATATATTCTATAGGAGTGTCTGCGAGCACTCCCTTTTATATTATCATCACTCCGTGATTTAAGAGATCTCGTTGCCAACGATAGTCGATTAAACAATTAAACAAATCAATGATTCAACATTAATTATTAATTACTCACTATCATAAGAAAAATAAAAGGGGTCATGGCATACTATTTCAATCATTATCCGATCTGGATCTTCAAAAAGAACACAATAATAACCACGCCGGTAGCCTAGTTCTATTTTCCCTTCGCCTAAAGGTTTTATATTGAGCGAAAGAAGGTGCTTTTCCATTTCATCAACACATTTATTAGTGGGAACAGAGATAGCAAAATGACCAAGACCTCTTGCTTTTCTATGATATTTTAGATCCTGAAACCTCTCTTCTGTAGAAGAAAGAGCAATAACAAAATCTTTGCCATTAGTCAAGCGGGCAAACTCTCCATTTTCTTTATCTGCAAGTCTAAATCCTAACGGAGATAAAGTTTTCAGATAGAATTCTAGAGATGTTTCTAAATCTAAAACATTTAATTCAATATGGCTGAAAGTACAGGTCTCTTCAATTTCTTTTGGGGACATGAATTTCTCCTTTTTATTGTTTAGCAAGTTCTTGCTTGAAAGAACTAAGTAACAAAAAGTCATTACTTTTATTTGAAGAATGTGTAAGAAGCTTACATTCGTCTATAGATGTTAAATTAGAATTCAAGATAGTTATTAGCTTTTCTTTTAATTCAAGATTTGATTTAATAATATTTGACACATGACGGGCTAAAATAATTGCTCCGGCAATTTGATAATCATAACCTTCACTAGTAAGCAAATCGCTGTTTTCTTCAAACAAATATGAGGAATCAAAATCGTTATAATTATTCAGAATAAATAACAAATCTTCAGCATCTTTATTTGTCTCAAGATTTCTTTCAGACCAGGCAATGAGTTTCAGAATAACTAATCCTGGTAAAGAAGCTATTCTAAATTGTTTACCATTTTCAAGAGAAAACATTAAGGCTGAATCATAAACTTCATGGAACCCCATAACATTCATAATTCTATCAAAATCTGGTGGCCAGCTTATTGTTGAATTGGCTTCTACTTTACCAATTGGAATTACATCAATAATGAAATTAGAAGAAAATAATCTCTGTGTATTCTTGACTCTTTGAAAACCAATCTCTGTTATTGCAACAAGTATGTTTTGATAATGCTCCCAGGATTCGACAATAACTGCAAGGTCATAATCAATTGTTTTTCGCTGGTTACTTGTGTAATTATACACATCCCTAAGCACAATATCTCTAGCCATAGCTCCAATCAGTAACATATTGGTTTCATAGTTTGAAGTAATATCAATTAAAGATTCAATTAGTTCTAATTCTTGGGGATGATTGCTAGACATGGTTTTATATATCATATTTCTCTCTCAACCTAGTTGCCTCAGTAACTGCTCTTGAATCATTTGAATTAATCAAGTCTGTATAGATTAAGAAAAATGGGACAAGTTTGCCATTTAAATAATGGTCTTTTGGGGATTGGGATTTTTCTATTTCAGCTATATTCCAGAACATTTCTAAGATTTCTATTTCTCCGTTTGGGTCCGGTTTTAAATATAATTGTTTTATAACATCTAAAACATTATCTTTGGTGTAAATAGATAAAAACTTTGACTGGAAATAGTTGTCTAACATTTCTGCTGAAACCTCATTTCCTATAAACGTTTGAGGTAAATTATCTAGCCTATCAATTAGCTCACTATTAGTAAAACCCTTAGTAAAAGAGTATTTCCCAACAACTAATTTATTGCGCATATTTCTTGCATAATTTACTACCCAGATTTCAAGGAGCTTTTTGGGCTGGATTACTTCCTTTTCATCGTCGAGAATTGCAAGGGATTGAAGCTGTTTAATTGTTTTTGTTATTGTGCCTAATGATACTTCTGCAACAGTTTTAATATATCTGTAATTATTCTGACAGAATTTTTTATTATGTAATAGATGAAAGATAATCTTTAGCCCTGAACTATAGAAAGATAATCTATTCTTGTCCATGGAATTTCCCTTATTTATAATTTTCTTGCCAGTAAAGTTTATTAGGAAATTATCTCTTTCAATCAACATGTTTCCAGCTAAATCAATATAGTTCAATCTATTCTCAACCATACTGTTATGTAATGATGGCGAAATATAATTGCTAAAAATAATTGTATCATAGCTATCAAGACTATTCTTTAAGCTAAGTATCTGAAAATTGCTCGATATACTCTTCCTTATCACAGTCTTGAAATAATAGGTATTGAAGCCATACTCAATGTATATTTCTGAAAAAGATTTATCAGTAGGCTTAATTTTAAACCTATCGCCTAAAGTCTTATTTGCACCCTCAACACATAATGTAATTAATGTTTTCTCATCATATATCATAATTCAACCTTCTTTTATAAAATGAACACAAGCCATATACTGAACAAATAGATAATTTTATCATATAGTGTCAAGTAATAAGAAATAATTATTCCTTTGATTATCTTATGTTTAGGCAATAATTAATTATTCTTTCGTGCTTTATTAATCCAACAACACTCATCATGTTCATTATTTTAGCGTGTTCATTTAAATTGAACAGCGAATAAAAGTGAACAAGAAAGTTGGTTTATCCTGTGATATTAACAAAGAATTGATTACTAATATTGCAAATTAAGCAAATTATAATCTCCTTACAAGTGCTTTGAAGTATTCAGGAATCCCTGTCTCAAAGGTCATTTCTTCTTTTGTATGGGGATGCAAGATAGTTAAAGAACCTGCATGCAACATAAGCCTTTTAATTCCCGGGTCTTTTTGTCCATAGGCTTTATCTCCTGCTACAGGAAAGCCGCCTTCTGCACAATGAACCCTGATTTGATTCTTCCTGCCGGTAAAGAGATCTATTTCCAGCAGACTATATTTATTGCATTCTTGCAGAACTTTATAACCGGTCTTTGCCAATTTACCCTTAGTGGGATCATTAACAGAATAAACTTTATGGGCACTATTTTCAACAAGATATGAACTGATTACCCCCTCTTTTTCTGGTAATGTCCCGCAAACTACAGCATAGTACTTTTTGGTAAAGTCATGCCACTCAGCTTGCAGAAAACGCTTAGCCTCTTCATTCTTGGCAAAAACCAAAACACCTGAAGTGTCTCTATCCAGACGATGTACAATGAACACCTGATTTTTTGATTTCTGATTCCCTTTTCTCACATAAGAATTTAACCGGAAATAAGCTGTATTATCTCTGACTTTGTCAGTACTTACTGTTAGAAGTCCACACTCTTTATCCACGACCAGAATATCCCGATCTTCATAGAGAATGGAAAGTCCACGCGGTTGATATTTTGCCGGTGGTTTTTTAAAGCTATTAGAACTTTTCTGCATATTGCTCCTTTTTTTATTAACTGTGATGAGATGACATATTCTGTCAAGTACCAAATTGCTAATTAAAACAGTTAAATTGCTAAACATAGTTATTGACAAATAATCTGAAACTTGAGATAGTGAGAAAAATATAAGGTTTAGAAGGCAAATGGCAAATATCAAGCAAATTGAACAAGAGATTAAAAAGCTGAAAGCAGAGATAGAACAACATAATAAGCTGTATTATCACGATAATGATCCTGAGATAACTGATTTTGAATATGACACTTTAGTCATCAGGTTTAAGGAGCTATTGGAGCAATATCCTCAGTTTGTAGAAGAGGGCGAAATTCTTGCCAAAGTAGGTACAGATCTGCTGCAAGATGGGGAAACTATTCCTCATAAAGAGAGAATGTACAGCTTGGCTAATGCCTATTCTTTAGAGGAAGTTGTCTCTTTTTTCCGGAAAATATTCATCACTTATCCTGCTGATAGTTTTGATGTTGTTGCAGAGCAGAAGATTGACGGGTTCAGTATAAACCTCTTTTATGATAAGGGAAAGTTGCAATATGCAACTACTCGTGGCGACGGTTTTAAGGGCGATATAATCACTTCTAATGCTAAGACTATTGCTGATATTCCACACCGAATTCTTTATCAGAAAAGCCTAGAAGTAAGAGGAGAAGTCTATCTTTCCTTGCCTGAGTTCATGAGAATTAATCAGGAGCGGGAAGAGGAGAACAAAAAGCTCTTTGCTAATCCGCGAAATGCCGCAGCCGGTACAATTAAGCTCAAAGATAAAGCTGAAGTAAAGAAGCGTAAACTAGCCTCTTTTATTTATTCCTTGGGTTCTCATTCTGCTGATTTGGATCTTAATCAAGCTGAGCTATTAGAGTTTTTTAAACAACAAGGTTTCTCGGTAAATCCCCATTATAAGAGAGTCTCATCAGAAGCCGAAGTTATGGAGTATTGCAATTATTGGGATAAAGAACGCTCAAATTTAGAGTATGAGATTGATGGAATAGTCTTGAAACTTAATAAGCAAGAGCTTCAGCAACAACTTGGCTTTACGGTTAAATCTCCTAAGTGGGCAATAGCTTATAAATTCAAAGCAGAAGAGCGTGAGACAACTCTTAAAGATGTTCAATTTCAGGTGGGTAGAACAGGGGCAGTAACGCCGCGTGCTATTCTCGAACCTGTCTATCTTGCCGGCACAACAGTCAGCCACGCCACTCTTCACAATGCTGATGAATTAGAAAGATTAGATATTCACTTCAATGATACAGTCAGGGTTATTAAATCTGGCGAGATAATCCCCAAGATTCTTAGTGTAAACAAAGATAAAAGATTACCAAATGCTCAGAAAGTTGTCTTCCCAACTCACTGTCCTGTTTGTGATAGTGAACTGGAAAGAGTGCCGGAAGAGGTAATTGCCTATTGTATTAATATCTCGTGTCCTGCTAAAATCCAGAAGAGTATAGAGCACTTTGCTTCGCGGGATACAATGGAGATTGAAGGATTAGGTGAAGCTGTAGTTAGTTTGTTAATAGATAAAGGCTTAGTTGCTACTATTGCCGATATTTATAGATTAGATTATGAGCAGATTATTAATTGGGAAGGCTTTGGTGCCAAATCAGTGGAGAACCTTAAAATCGCTATTGAGAAGTCTAAAACTCAGAACTTAGATAAGCTAATCTTTGCTTTGGGGATTAGGTTTGTCGGTTCTAAAATAGCTTCGGTTCTAGCTGAGCATTTCCAAAGTATTGATAAATTACAACAAGCAGATAGTGTTGAGTTGGAAGCGATTCCGGAGATTGGCGAAAAGATTGCCGGTTCTGTTTATGACTTCTTTCACGAACCTAAGAATATTGATCTGCTAGATGAATTAAGAGAGTTAGGCTTGAACTTCAGCTATGCTAATCCGCAATCAGAATCAGCTCTGTTAGAGAATAAAAGCTTTTTGGTAACAGGAACTTTAGAGAATTACAGCAGAAAAGAGATGCAAGAGCTGATTAAAGCCAACGGTGGGAAACTTCTTTCTGGTGTGAGCAAAAACTTGGATTATTTAATAATAGGTGCAAATCCCGGTTCCAAGCTTGACAAAGCACAACAATTGAAAAGTGTGGCTATATTAACAGAAAATGAATTTTTAGGAATGATAAAATAGATGATAGTTATTGAACACTTCGCAAATTACCTGAGACTCTTTAATGATAAATTAATGCAGATACCTCATATCTCCGGCTACCTTAATGAGTTGCTGGCAGGCATCGTAATTGCTTTTATTATCGTGATGTACTACCGCTCCAAGATATTACAAAAATACTTAATGCGCGAGCTGATAGCACCGTTTTTTATTACGCTGGCAACTATAACTTTCGTGCTTCTCTTAGATGAGATAATAAACCTACTTAACCTCATAATTGAGAAGAATTTAGATTTCCCTACCATTGTTAATATCTTCGGCTTAGCACTTCCCTTCCTCTTAGCACTTTCTATCCCTATGTCTGTGCTTATGTCAACCATCTTAGCCTTTGGCAGATTAAGTGTTGATAGAGAGATTATCGCAATTAAGTCGGGCGGCATTAATATCTTTAAGTTGGTAAGACCTATCTATGTTTTAGCCTTAATTTTATCACTCTTTATGATCTACTTTAATAATAGAATCTTGCCCGAAACTAACCACAAATTCAGTAATCTGAGAATGCAAGTTTCCATGCAGAAACCCATGAAAATCATAACTCCCGGTGAGTATATCGACTTTGGTAAATATACCGTGATCGTCAATGAGACAACAGAAGAGGAGATGAAGGGGATACTCATTTATGACCGGAGTAGCACGCAATATCCCAAAACTATTGTCGCCAAACGCGGAGTTCTGATTCCGGTTGACACAGGCAATAGTTTAAAGGCAATTCTTTATGAAGGGGAGATGCATGAAAGAGATGTTAAAGATGGTTCTAAATATACTTTAACAACCTTCCAAGAGTTTACGCTTAATATTTTTGGACTTAATGAGCAGATAGAAATGGGAGAAAGAGAACATAGAACAGATAGAGAGATGAGCTCAGAACAGCTTGTTTCTGCCATAAATAAGGATAAAGATAGCATTGTTCGCTATGCTGAACATAATGAGAGGATACAAAAAGATATTTTGAAGTTACAAGAAGAGCTGAAAACTAATCCTGATGATAGAATTCTTGCCCAGAGAATAAGTGCCAATAAGAATAAAATTAATGTGAATAATCAGGAGACAGACTATTCTGAAGAAAGAATTAGAAGTTTCAAAGTAGAATATCACAAGAAATACGCACTTGCTTTTGCCTGTTTAGTCTTTGCTTTGATGGGGATTCCTATCGGCATCATGACTAAAAGTAGTGGCATTGGGGCATCTTTCTCTGTCAGCTCCCTCATATTTCTCATCTATTATGTTTCCCTGATTGGAGGCGAAAGAATGGCAGACAAAGGTATGATAGCCCCGTGGTTATCAATGTGGATTTCCAATATAGTCTTTCTTATAGTAGCCGTAATCTTAACTTACACTGCCAAATTTGAGAGGTCCTTCTTAGATTTTAGTCAGATGAACATCAAACAGCTTTTTCAGAGGAAGAAGAAATGAGAACACTCGATAAGTATTTGGTAAAAGAGTTTTTGCGCACTTTTGTGGTTATGTTCTTAGCTTCATCAGTTCTCTTTATCGTAATTGATATAATTGACCAACTATCCAAAATGCTAAGATATGGAGCAACTTTAGAACAAGCTGCTCTCTATTATATTCTAAGATTACCTTATTTGCTCACTCTTACTTCGCCGGTGATTATGCTTTTAACAGGTCTCTTCTTGATGAATACCTTGGCGAAATACAATGAATCAATAGCTGTGAGAGCTGCCGGAATAAGCATCAAGAGAATGCTTTTACCCCTTATTATAATAGGCTTTGTGGTGAGTATTGCCATTGGTTGGTTTGGAGATTATGTCTTGCCTAAAGCAGAAGAAAGACGCGAGCATCTTTACCAAGTAGAGATTAAAAAGGGACAAGCCAGAGATAGAATGCTCCGAACTAAGATTTTCTTTCAGGAAGGCTCTGATATCCAGAATTATGTAGCCTTTTTCAATGGGCACAGCAATGAGATGAAAGTAATAGACAAAACTATTGTGGCTCCTGACTTCTCTTCTATACTCTATAAAAGTGAGGCTGCAAGTGCTGTTTGGGATGAAGGAGAATGGAAATACAACCAGCTTTATCAACGCAAATTTGACAAAGGAAAATTAGTTGATTACCAACAAGATAAAGAGTTTGTAGGCGAAGTAATGAATGTTACTCCGTTAGAATTTATTCGCTCTGGGAAACCTACTTTATCTATGAACTATCGCGAGCTTAGTCAATATATTGCCCGACTTAAAAAGCTTAATGACAACTACTCCCACGAGTTAGTTGATCTCTATATGAAAATATCTTTTCCGTTAGCTAATTTAATCATTCTTTTCTTCTCTTTTCCTATCGTAACCAGCTCTACCAGAAGCAAAAACCGGGGCTATGTCTTCATGCTCGGACTAGCTGTCTGTTTTACCTTCTTAATTACCGTAGAGATATCAAGAAGTCTTGGTTATAGTGAGGTTCTTCCTCCATTAATTGCCGCCTGGGCACCTAATATTATTTTTGGTGTAGTTGGACTTTTCTTCCTCTACAAAGCAGAGGTTTAAAATGCGGATAATCGTTAAGAAATTTGGTGGGTCATCTGTTGCCGGCACTGATCAAATGCGTAACATTGCTATTCGCCTTAATCAGGAGATGGAGCCGGATTGTCGCTATGTTATAGTAGTTTCTGCTATGGGCGATACTACTGATAAATTAACTCAAATGGCTCAAGAACTAAGCAAGAAACCTTGCAAACGTGAATTAGATATGCTACTTACCGCAGGCGAAAGAATCAGCATGTCTTTGCTTTCTATTGCCCTGCAAGAGCATGGGATAGGGTCTATTTCTTTTACCGGATCGCAGTCTGGGATTATCACAGATTCTCATCATGGAAATGCCCGGATAATTGATGTTACTGCTTTTAGAATCAGGGAAGAGTTGGTTAGCCATAAAGTTGTCATCGTAGCAGGCTTTCAAGGGGTAAGCAGGGAGAAAGAAGTTACCACTTTGGGCAGAGGTGGTTCAGATACTTCTGCTGTCGCCTTAGCTGCTTATTTGAATGCAGAGAAATGTGAGATATTCACAGATGTGGACGGCATCTACAGTGCTGATCCACGGATTGTAAAATCTTCAGTAAAGCTAACAGAGATAGATTATGAGACAGTCTTAGAAATGGCTTATGGCGGGGCTAAAGTGATTCATCCCCGTGCTATAGAGTTTGCCAAAAAGTATGATATCCCACTTGAAATTAAATCATCTTTTACTTTTAATCCAGGAACATTTATTATAAAGGAAACACTACTTATGAAAGAGAAAATGGTTACCTCCCTCTCCCAAAAGACAGATCTCTACAGGTTTGTGATTGAAGGAGATGCACTAAAGTTATTAAATGCAATTAATAAAGCTAATATTGAGATATTTGACTTTTCAATTAACGAAAATCTTATACTTATTGTAGAAAAAGAGTATTATGATGATACTCTTGCTTCTCTTAAATCATACCAAGTTTCAGAAGTATGTGAGGTGCAGTCAATATCGATAATCGGACATCGCGTTATCAATGATATTGGCTTTTTAATGCAACTTATCAAAGATGTTAAGTCTGCTAAGACAGAGATTAAGGATGTTAAGAAAAACGCTGTCGGGATCACCTTGATTATTGCCAGCTCAGAAGTAGATGAATTACTTAATAAATTACATAAAAACTATATAAATTAACGGAGAGAATTAATGAATAAATATATTGTTACCAGTGCTTTACCTTATGCTAATGGTAAATTACATATAGGGCATGTGGCAGGAGCTTACCTGCCTGCAGATATTTTCGTACGCTATTTAAAGCTCAAACAAGAAGATGTTATCTACATTTGTGGAGCAGATGAGCATGGAGCTCCTATCTCAATTAAAGCTGAGAAAGAAGGTGTTACCCCGCAAGTAATAGTAGCTCGTTATCATAAATCAATAAAAGAGAGTTTTGACGGTTTAAATATAGAGTTTGACAACTTCTCAGGTACTTCCAGAGAAGCTCATTATAAGCTCTCACAAAAGTTCTTCACAGAATTATTGGAGAATGGTTATGTCAGCAATAAGATTACTCAACAGTTCTATGATGAACAAGAATCACGCTTCTTGCCTGATAGGTATGTAGAAGGAACTTGCCCTCATTGTGGAGCTGATGGTGCGCGCGGGGATCAATGTGATGCTTGCGGTAAACTCATAGATTCCATTACCTTAATTAACCCCATAAGTAAGGTTTCCGGCTCTACTCCTGTGATTAGAGATACCCAACAATGGTACTTGGACTTGCCTAAGTTTGTTGACCAACTTAAAGAGTGGTTGGAGACTAAAACCTATTGGAAAGAGAATGTCCGCAACTTTATCATGAGCTGGCTTAATGATGGACTTATCGAGAGAGCAATTACGCGTGATATAAATTGGGGCGTGCCTGTGCCACTTAAAGAAGCTGCCGGAAAAGTGCTGTATGTCTGGTTTGACGCACCTATCGGCTATATCTCTTCCACTGTTGAATGGGCTAAAAATATCGGTAAACCTGAACTCTGGAAAGATTATTGGCTAAATCAAGAGACTAAACTTATTCATTTTATAGGTAAAGATAATATTCCTTTTCATGCTATTATGTGGCCCACTTTTGTTATGGGTCAGAATGAGAAGTATGTTCTCCCACATGATATTCCGGCTAATGAATACCTTAATTTAGAAGGGGATAAAATCTCCACCAGTCGTAATTGGGCAATCTGGGTGGATGAGTTCTTACAACACTTTGACGGAGAATATCTTCGCTATGTTCTGGCTGTGAATGCACCGGAAAAGCAGGATACAGATTTCTTATGGAAAGACTTCCAAAACAAGATAAATACAGAACTTAATAATGTTTTGGGTAATCTAGGAAATAGAGTTTTCACCTTCGCTCAGAAGCATTTTGAAGGGGTGGTAGAGAAACCTAAGCAACTAAATGAAGCTTCTCAATCTGCTTTAGAGCAAGTGGCTAAGCTAGTCACAGAAGTCGATAATTGCTACCAAACTTACCAAGTACGCAAAGCTGTTAAAACTATTATGGATATCGCCAGAATCGGCAACCGCTACTTTGATGAAAGAGAACCCTGGAAAGCTATTAAAACTGATAAAGAATCAGTGCAAGAGACCATCTATGTTTGTTCCGAGATTCTCAGACAAATCTCAATCGTGATGACTCCTATTCTACCTAATTTCATGAAACAACTTAGAGAAATTATGGGGCTTACACAGAAACCAACCTGGGCTGAGTTAGAACCAACTTCAACAACCTATCCCCTACGCCTAACAGAGGTTAGACAAATATTTCATAAAGTAGAAGATGCTCAAGTTGAACAGCAAATAGCACTTCTCAAGCAGAATGCTAAGGCTAATCTTGTAGAAGAGAAAGCTAAGTTTAAAGAGATTAAGCCTGAAATAGAATTCGATGACTTTCTTAAGTTAGATTTAAGAATTGCTAAGATTCTAACTGCTGAAAAAGTCAAAAAGACTGATAAGCTTCTGCTCATTACTGCTGATATTGGCGGTAAAACAGTAGAACTTATTGCCGGACTGGCTCAAGCTTATACTCCGGAAGATATTGTAGGCAAGAAAGTGGTGATGTTGCTTAATCTTAAACCAAGAAAGATTAAAGGGGTTTTATCGCAAGGCATGATTCTGGCTGCTGATGATGGGACAAACCTTTCTGTTTTGTTGGCGGATAAAGATGTTAAGACAGGCGCGGAAATAGGGTAACAAATAGCAATTAGCAATTGAAGAAATTGTAGGGGCGAATCATTATTCGCCCTCCTTTCACAGGAATTTACATGAGTTAAAACGAATTTCACGAATTAGCAGACTTCTCAAAGTTCCATTTAGGGGACTTAGGGGCTTCTTAATTCCCCTCTTCATTTGCATGGCAAATTTCCGGAGAGGGGTGGCAGTGAAACTAACGGGGTGTGTCTTAAATTAAGGAGATACAAAATGTTGTTGTGTCTCTACATAATTACGAAGGGGATTTCCAATAACGAGGGTAACCACAAGGGATTACCCCTACTGTGCCAGATTAAACTTCTAAAATGGCTACAAGCCTCCTAAATCCCAACGGGATGTCATATATCAGCAAGGGGTGCAAACCCCTTGTAAGCCGTAAAAATGATACTAGCCCTGAAGGGGCGATATAGATTATAGTTAATAGTTTTACTGTATTTTATGATCTTTTTTTAAATTAAATTTAGCCTTTAAAAACACTAAATAATAAAAAATGGAAGGAATAATGAACACAAAAAAACTCTATAAGTTCATCTCTAGTAATGAAAAAGCACTAACAAGTATTGTGGCAGGAAACATTAAGTTTACTACAATAGACAACTTAAATGACCCTACTGATTTATTTCCAAGATTTGACCTCCACAATGTTCAACAATCGTTAATAAGGCTGCGTAAAGATGGTTTTACAAACAATGATCTTGTGTTACTAAAACAACAAGAAGAATTATTTAATCAGCTTGCTAAAAATCATAATATTATAGGTGCACCTGAATCGATACAAGAAGCAAATTGTATCATTAAGTCATCAGTTTATAACAACACTGATTATCTCAGAGAAGCATTCGAAATGACTGTTAGCATTATGAAAGAAAAATGTGGACTGTTTTGTCTTACCGAAAGAAATACTTGCTTACCTATGTGGGCTCATTATGCAGAAAATGCTAAAGGATTTGTGATAGAGTTCACTGGGTTAAAAGAGCAGTTTAACAACACAACAACAGGAGTGTTAGATTTATTGCTCCCTGTTAATTATGAGACAATTCATAAAGGTGTTACTTTTGAAACCGATAGCTATAAGACTGTATTTACTGAAAAAAACATAGACTGGGGATATGAAAAAGAATGGAGAGTGGCAACTAAGCTGAGCAATTGTACAGAAGACAAACCAAATCATCTTATGAAAATAGACAAAAAGATGATATCTAAGGTTATCTTTGGTTGGAAAGTTAATCCGAGAGATGTAAAAAGGATATCTCAAGAAATTAGAGATTTAAACAGTACAGTTCGTTGTGTTGTTGCTGAAATAAGAAATGGAGAAATATACATTCCTGAATAGGCTTAATGTCAATCACAAGTAGGGGCGTTGCTATACGCCCCTCTTCCCCAACAGACTTCTTGACAGCATTTACTTTATAGCGTTAAATGTCATATATCACTAAACAGAGGCTTAAATGATTAAAAAACATTGCTTTACCCTGGTTCTACTTTCTCTTTTTTCTCTCTTATCAGCTTACATGACACTAGGAAATGAAGTGTTTCTTAAAGTATTAGTGAAGCTTGATAACTCAATAACACTAAACTGTGATGGACTGATATTTATTAATGGGAAGGAGTATCAGGGCGATAAGATCAAGATTAATTCGCTTAAGAGTGGTAAGGTAACAGTTGAGATAAACCGTGAAAGATTAACCGAAGAGGCTCATAAATTTGAGATTTCTGTTACGGGTAATTTCTCACTTGAGGGTAATACCAAACAAGAGTTTTCCGGTGATCTGCATATTCGAGAGTATAATGATAAGATAGCCGTTATGAATCTGATGAATTTAGAATCTTACACGCGTTATGTTGTGGTAAGCGAAATAGGAGCAGGTGCGCCGTTAGAAGCATTAAAATCTCAAGCCGTAATTGCTCGCACCTATGCTATTTATATGTCAATGCAGAACAGTAACTACCCCTGGGATTTACGCGCAGATACCTATTCACAAGTCTTTAATACCAAAAAGAAGATACCTATTAATATCATAGAAGCGACTAACGCAACAGCATATATGGTAATAACTTATAAGAATAAAGTAGCTTTTACCCCCTTTAGTAGTTACACTGGTGGTTATCTGGCAAATGTGGAAGATGTTTGGGGCGGGAAAGGGTTTCCCTATTTAATTGATAAGCCGGATGTTAAGTATCTGGAAGACAAGAAAATGAGCAATTACAGTAATGTTGAAAGTTGGATAAAATACAACCCAGCTTCAGCTTACAAAGATTATGACAAACTGCCCAACTGGATTAAAGATAGTTATCATTGGGAAAAGAGTGTCTCTTTGACAACCATAGAATCTAAAGGAAAATTAGCAAAAGTCTATTCAGCCAAAGTATCATCACGTGATAAATCAGGGAGAATTAGTAAACTTTCAATAAACACAGCTTCCGGAGTAGTTAACATCACTTCTCAAGATAAAATAAGATCTATTTTAGGCGGAATCCCGTCAACTTTAGCAATTATTAAAACAAAAGGTAATTCTCTGCTGATTGAAGGCAAGGGGTATGGTCATGGAGTAGGGTTTTGTCAATCAGGTGGCTACTTAAAGTCTTATGCAGGTTGGGATTACCAAAAGATTATTAAGTTCTACTATCCCGGTTGTGAGATTAATAATTCCTATTTCTTTGATACTATTGAGCAAGATGGCTTAGATGCTTTGTTTAAATAAAGTAGTAGGTTAGAAGAATATCACCTTCGTAAAGTTCTGTAGAAAAAAGATTTAATTTCTTCTTATTTTCTATATTTTCAACTCCGATATCTTGAAAAGCACATTTATTTCCACCAATTAAACTCGGAGCAATGAAGTAGTAGAGCTTATCGACTAAGTTCTCTTTTACAAAAGAAGAGACTAACTGCGGACCTGCTTCTACCATCACAACAGCGATATTATCTTGTCTGAGCTCATGGAGAATATCTTTTAAGACAAACTTATTTTCCTGACTTTTAGCACTACGAACTTCCAGATTATAATCACGAAGTTGCTTAACTTTAGCAGTGAGCAGATATTTTTCTTGAGTATAGAGAATAGTTTTAATTTCAGAAGCTGATTTTACTAACTTCTTATCCAGCTCTATTTCTAAATCGTAATCCAGAACAACTCGAAGGGGATCTCTATTCTCATATCCGGAAAGCCTGACATTCAGCATGGCATCATCATGATTTACTGTTCTCACGCCAGTGATTATAGCATCTGCTTCAGCTCGTAATTGATGAACTTTCTCGCGGGATTTAGCATTGGTGATCCATTTAGAATTACCATGTAGGTCTGCTATTTTTCCATCGATAGAGACTGCACTTTTCACAAAAACAAAAGGTCGCTGCTTAGTAATATAAGTTAAATAATATTCTAATTGTCTGGTTATTTCTGTTAGCAGGAGGTTGTAAGTTACCTTTATCCCGGCTTCTTCCAGCATAGCAATTCCCTTACCGGCTACATGTGGATTTGGATCTTTAATCCCGATAAATACTTCTTTTATACCGGCTTTAATGATAGCTTCAGCACAAGGAGGAGTTTTGCCATAATGAGAACAAGGTTCTAAGGTTACATAAAGGTCTGCACCTCTTGCCTGTTCGCCTGCTTTTTTTAGTGCCTGAACCTCTGCGTGATCTCTGCCCCAAGGCTGAGTAAATCCTTCGCCTACGACTTTATCATCCCTGACAATTACACAGCCAACAAAGGGATTAGGTGAGCATTTACCTCTTCCCTGTTCAGCAATTTGCATAGCCCGGCGTAAATATTTTAGTTCCATGCTTAGCTATTCATCTTGTTCTTTAAGCTGTTTTTTCACTATATCATAATTCATTTGAGCAATATCATACTCCGGATTGAATTCAATACACTTTTCTAAATAACCCAAAGCCTCATCCCACTCTTTATTATAAATGTGCAAAATAGCCAGATTATTGAGCGATTTTACTTCTTGAGGGTTAAGCTCCAATACCTGATGATAAATCTCTTTAGCTGCTTCATTATCTTTTTCAACTTGTTTAATAAAGCCAAGATTGTAAAGAGGTTCAGCAAAAGTAGGATCTAAAATATAGGAGATTTCAAAGTGTTTACGTGCTTCGTTAACATTACCTGAAAGTGAATGATACAAGCCCCAATAATATTCTATATCAGAAGAATCGGGATAGAGATTAGCAAATCTATAGCAAAGGTCAAAAACTTCATCTAACTCATTCTTACTCAAGAGAGAAGCAATATGTTTTATTGCAGTATCTTCACCATAAAAGAGCTGTGGATCGCCGATAATTCTACTTTTAAGCTTCCACACATCGCCAACTTGAATCACATTCAAGGTTATCTCGGCACCTTTATTTACATCAAAATGCACCAACGCTTCTTTAGATTCTTTATTGAGAGATGAACTGATGAGAGAGTAGCTTTTAATCTTTTTGAATAGCTTTATCTTCTGATTTCTTTTGATAAATTTAGCTTTATTCTCCGGAATCAGAAGCTGTTCCGGATGATAATAGTGTTCAGTATAAGCTTCCCAATCTTGTTCAAGATGAATATCCATGATAGTTTGAGCAAACTCTTCAAAGTTGTTAATTGAGGGTAGAGCGATAGGCTTAAGTTTGAGCTTAGCCCTAATCTTATTAATAGGCAAGGTGTTTAGTATTTGTATGTTAGAGAAATACTTTTCTAAAGCCTTCTTGCCCTCTTCTGAACCGGAAAGTTCCATAGGGGAGTGAGTTCCAATTTCAGGATGAATCTTCATACTCCAAACATCAAACAACCGCATTACCAAGTCGTTAGCTTCTGCCAGAGAATCTGCTTTAATGTTATAAGCTAAAGATTCTGAAGGAGGGAAATAGTATTCACAAGAACTAGGACATTTCATATCATATCTTAAGCCGTTGCAACATCTCCAGCCAATCCTCTTACCACTCCGCGGACATTCTCTAACAACTCTCTCTTCTTTACAAATCTTACATCTATTTTTACTAAAAAGTGTCAATCTAACTCCTCTAACATTGGGGGCATAACTCTTTTAAAAGCGGACTTCCTGTATAGCTTTTCAACTAATTTTATCTCTTCAGCAGTGATATTATTTGCCAGCATCTCAGCCTTGGTTAGCTTAAGCTCGAACATCTGATAGAGAACCTCATCTAAGTTTTGATAGCAGATCCCCATCTCCTGTTCGTCTGTTTGGTCAGACCACAAATCTGCAGTCGGGCATTTATCAATCACAACTTCCGGTATTCCCAAGATTCTTGACATCTCCCAAACTTCTGTTTTATAGAGATGACCTAAGGGTTCGAAAGCACATGCATTATCGCCATATTGGGTAAAATAACCTGTTAACACCTCAGATAAGTTTCCTGTTCCCACAACTAATCCACCATATTTAGCAGAGAAATCATAAAGGACTATCATTCTCATGCGTGCCATGAAGTTGCCTCTTCTAAGGGAATTGGCATCTTGTTCATTGGTAGAGAAATAAGCATCAACCATAGGGGTAATATCAACTTTATAATGCTTGATGTCCAACCATTCAGCTACTGTTAAAGCATCATTATAGCTGTCATCAGAGCTATCCTTGTAGGGAAGCATGACTGCAATGACATTCTCCTTGCCGACTGCTTTCACTGCTAGGGCTGCAGACAAGGCAGAATCTATTCCACCGGATAAACCAATGATTAGCTTTTTTAATCCGGTTGGTAATAATAATGTTTGAATATAAGCGGTAATTCGTTCTATCTCGAGATTTAAATCTATTTTTCTCATTACTTTCTCCTATAAAAAAAAGATGTTCTACCTCTTGAAAGAAGAAATAAAACATCTTTAATTATAATTTATCGTACTTGAATTACTTCTTTTACTTCTGGTATTTCGTCTTTAAGAACTCTTTCAATACCGGCTTTTAAAGTCAATGTAGCCATTGGGCAATTACCGCAAGCACCTGTTAATTTAACTTCAACAACATTGTCTTCACGAACATTAATTAATTCACAATCTCCACCATCAGCCTGTAAGGAAGGTCTTACCATATCAAGAACTTCTTGAACTCGTTTTCTATCTAACATAGTTCCTCCATTTATTTATTTATATTCTTATTATTAAATATAGTCAATACCAAGTATTAGACAACCTTTTTTTAGTCAATGAATATCTAAAGGGGGATATTGGGGTGAGTAAAGAAGATTATTGAAATTTAAGGGACTCTCTAATTTTCCTCAGAGAATTCTTATTCATCTTTAGTGGATATCCGGTAGCTACTTCGATGAGTTATCGAGAACTGAGCGAGTAATGCTCTATGGTCCCCCTATCGTCATACATAAAAAAGACTCAAATAACTAACTTATTATTACTTATTTAAATGAGAGAGAGGGTATTAAGAGTTATTCCTACTCACCTTTATAATAGCAAAGACCATTACTCCGGCACTGCACATTTGAAAGATGGAAAGCTTATTACCATTAATAACATAATCAAAAACTATGGAAGAGATGGGGAAAAGAAGCTCTGCAATGGTAGAAACAATCGCCTTTACGCGTTTTAACCCATAAGTATAGAGGAAAATTGAACCTACACCGGCAGTCAAAGAGATAATAAAAAAGTAAAGCCAGTTAGTTTTAGTAATAGCTTCAAAATAACCTAGTCTATTAGTTGCGACAACAAATATCCCTACAAATAGAGTGGTAAAAAAGTAGCGGAAATAGGTTACTTCTTTGAAGTTTAGAGTGTTAAGAGATTTCTTGCTAAACACGGTTCCTGCACCAAAGGAGAAAGCAGCTAATAAAGCATAGAGAGAAGCATGGATTAAGTTCTTGTCTTGAGAGAAGTTAGGAAGATGATTTTCAAAGGTTAAAAAATACCCTCCAATTATGGCAACAACTGCCCACAACCAAAACTTCTTGTTAGGTTTTTCTTTAAGAAAGATCATGGCTAAAATAATAGCAAACAGAGGTTGTAGTTTTTGCAAAATCACAATCACTGATAAGTGATCAAAACGAACTAAAAACAGAGCTTTAACTATGGCAATTGTACCTAATGCTCCACCAAAAAGTGATAGTGTCCACAGACTTAACACATCTTTAAATTTGTAATTAAAGAAGTTTTTCCAATATTTAGCCATGAAAGGGGTTAGTAATATTGTGGGAATGGCATGAAGCACAAACACAACAAAAGGGACATCTAAATTAAAGAGCTTGGGGGTTAAGGCAATTCCGTCAAGTCCCCATGCTATCGCGGCAATGGAGATTGCGATGATCCCTAATACTTCCGGTTTAAAGATTTTCATCAGTTTCCTTTGACATTATTTATTATCTAACTTATAGACTTCTAAGTTACACTCTTTTTAACTTTAGTTTTGTGGCAACAAATTCTTTAATCTGCTTCCTTTCCCAGCCCTCTACCCCGATAATGTAAAACACAAGCAGATAGATAATTAAAGAGATGCCGGAGTTAAGCATAATAATCCAAATATTAGCCGGCTTGATTAAGAAATAGAGGGATATGGCAGTAGCTAAATAAGCAATACCTGCGACTTTTGTCTTGATAATAGTAGCTTTTAAAAATGCCCAGACGGAAGTTTCACAGAACCTAACAGCGACAGGAAGATTAAAGGCTACTGCTAAAATGATATTAGGAATGAGGGTTCCCAGAGCTACCCCAATTATCTCTCCATTAGGCGGAAGTGTATAGCCAAAGTAGGCTACTATTACGCCTAGATACTTGATTAAGAAAATACTAAACACCAAGTTGGCTGCACACTCTATCAAGGCTACTACTGTAAGTTTCTTTTGTTCGTTAGCCATGAGCAAAATATAGACAGAGGAGGAACGATAAAAGAGAAGCACATACATAGAGATTAACAAAATCACAGCTACGATAACGCCGGTAAGATCATCTAATTCTAACCAAATCTTGAGAAGTGGTTTGACATAGACCAAGAGAGGTACTAAAAAAAGAGTTGAAATAAAGCCCATTAGTCTTGTGGACTGAGTCATAATTTCAGCCATTTTCTTCTTGTTTCCGGCTGCAAAGAGGGTAGCAGAAACTGGACTTAGGTTATCCAAAAACTGCTTAGAGAATGTTCTAAAAGTCTCGGCAAGTCGTGAGGAGATTTGATAAATGGAAACTAAGGCAACTGAGCCAAAAATAGAGATTACTAACTGGTCAGTCTTGAAGATAATTAAGTTAGTAAAAGTGATAAGGTAGGCATAGAAAGAGAAGCCCATTACGGATTTCAGCATCTTAAGATCGTAATATCTCCACCTAATTTTTAGCTCCGGAATTAATCTATGCGAGATAACGCCCATCAAGATACTGGAGATAAAAGTTGTTGTTATAGCAACTATTGCCATCCAAATCAGAGGTCTATCCAGCTTAAAGAAATAGACGATTAGCAGCATACCGGTGAAGTTAAGAATAGAGACGATAATCTCAACAATGTTTCTTAAGTGAAGTGCTTGTAATCCTCTCAGTATCTCAGTGAAAAAACCTATCGGAAAAACAATAGAAGAGCCGATTCCGAAAACTAGCAACGCCTTTTTATAATAGGCAATATTAGCATCATCAAAGGTAAAGATGTGTTGAATATTAAAAGCCAGGATTACCGAAACTGCCATAATAACGACAGAGACAAAAGTGTAATTGAAAAAGACTGAGCTCACGATTCTGTTGTATTTATCCCAATCTTTGGTAACTACGCTTTCAGAAGTATATTTCTGGATGGAAGCTCCAAAGCCGAAATCTAAAAGCAAAGAATAGCCAAAAATTGACCATAATAATGCCCAAAATCCATAATCTGACCGGCTTAAACCCAAGAACAACACACGAGTCAGGAAGATAGTAATCATCATGCCAATAGCTAATTTTCCATAATTCGAAAGAGTATTCACAATCATTCTCTTTCTTAAATTTAATCTTTTATCTTCCATTTTTAATCTTTACCATTATGTTGCAATTTCATCAGTTCGAAATCTTCTTTATCCACATAAAAATTAAACATAACAGTTCTGCTTTCCTGGTGAGACATGTGGTGGGCAGCTTCGTCATAGATGCTTGTTCTGCCAATACCGCGTGCAAATAATCTATCTCGTGAAATACCATACTTGACTAAGTAATCAGCAACTGCTTTACTTCGATTAAGCGAAAGCTGGATATTATAAATATTTCCACCGCGTACATCGGCTGCCCCCAAAATATCTACATAAATCTCCGGATTCTGTCTGAGTAAAATTGCCAGCTCTCTTAACTTTGGAGCTTCAGAAGCTGCAATGTCGAACTTATCAAACTCATAATAGACGATTGGTGATACGTAGTAGGAAACCTTCTCGACATAGAGAGTGTCGTGGACAACTTCTACAACTGCCGGACGCTTCTCAGGTGGCTGAATTATCTCTTCTTCTTCTAATTCAAAAGAGAATTTTGGTTTTTCATTCATGTAAATCGTCATTGTCTTAGGTATAGGCGGTACTCTTACAAAGATATTCTGAGTGAATTGATTAGGGTACATAGGCACAGCTTTAATATTAATTAACTTACCCTCGGAGTAGAACAAATCAGTTCTAAAAGGAGTTGTTCCTACTTCACGACCATTAACATAAATCATTGCTTTAGTCGGTTTAGTACGAATAAGTATCTTCTCTTTAAACACACCCTCAGGAATGAAAATGGACTTTTTATAAGGGGTACAGCCGGCAATTAAAGATAACAATATTGTTAGAATAACTAACTTCATTCCATATTTCATAAATACCTCATTTAGAGTTATAAATCTCTTTTATTAGCACATATCTTTTTTGACTTGTAACGTTAATATCATACTCTTCTTTTATTGTCTTTAAAGCATTTTTAGACATTTGATTTAATAATTCTCGATCTGATAATAATATTCTCAAATGCTTCTCCCAGCAAGAAAGATCTTCTTTGGGGCATTTAAAACCTGTGTAACCATGTTCGACAACATCATTAGGACCAAACTTATTAACAGTTAAAACAGGGAGACCAAACGACATGGCTTCAATAGCTACTCTGCCAAATCCTTCATCGCCAAGGGTAGGGAAAAGACAAACATGATGTGATTTATAGGCTTCATCTAAAGGATAAACTTTACCATTTAGGGTGATTCTATCATTTAAGTTGTTGTCGTCGATTAGTTTATTTATCTGGGCAACGTACTCATCACTTCCGGATCCATAAACATCTAAAGTCCATTTCAAATCTTGAAGATTAGCTAGCACTCCAATAATGACATGTAAACCTTTTACAGGATCTAATCTTGAGGAGAACATTAGTTTTACAGAATCAAGCTTGGAAAAGTCTCTTGTGATATCTTTTATCTGCACACCACGCGGAATACAAGTAATACTCTTAGCGTGGAATTTGTTTTTAAGAAAAGGTCTCATCCACTCTGATAAGATTATAACAGGATCAATTTCCATTTTGGCTTCTATAAAATTAGGTAATATTCGCTTAGCAAAAGCTTTTGATTTTCCTTTAAAGCCATCTCTGTAATATTTATCAGGCCACATATCTCCTATATCAAAGATATGTGGGAGCTTCTTCTTACTTACAGCCCAATAAGGGGCTAAGGTGATATACTGCTGATTAAAAAAATAGACAAAATCTGGTTGGAACTCTTCTAAAATCTGCGTGGTCAGAGCATAATTGTATTTTTCTACCCGACTTTTCTGCCAATAATCATCGCCTAAGTAATCTATATATTGCAGTTTTCTGCTGACTGGATAGGGTGCAGAAACTTCTTCATCCTTTTTATAATCTCCGCATAAAACAAAGAGCTCTTCTCCTTGCTCATGGAAATAGTTAGTTACCTCTTGGCAGGATAATTCATAACCACCTATAAAATGTGGCGGAAAGAGATTAGTGATCATTAAGATTTTCATAATTAACTCCTTACCCTTCTGTGATGACTGTGCAAGAAAGACGAAACACCATATTTAAGTGAATTATACTGATGGTTAATTTCAGCGCGAATTGTTTCTTTCATTTTGTTTTTCCTTTTTAAAGAAGAAGGTATGGGAGGGGTCTTATAACCCATTTTTTTACACCAATCAATAATCTCTAGGGTAAGATCATAGTGCAGAAGTGCGCGTTTGGTCCAATGAACCCACGGTTTAGGGTTTAATCCAAAATGAACTAATAATTTATCTTTATCTTTATCAAATAGATACTCAGTAACCTTAGGTGCTTCACTTGAATAAGCCATCAGAGAATTGAGTGCTGACTCGTCAGTCATAAAATAGCCAATGCTTTTCTTATTATAAACTTGAAGATTGTTATCAACAATTACTTTTTCCATTTGAGTTTGCCATTTTTTAACAAACTCCATACTGTTTTTGGTGATTACAAAGCAATTAGTTTCACAAACTGTAGATATTTGAGGAGTTTCCAAATCATTAACATCAGCCTTCCAAACATCTAACACTTTTTGCGGGATCAAACCAAGTTCGTCATCTTTGCCATAGTAGTTTCTATAGACACCCGCGTTTTCTTCAAATGACCTAAACCTAATCTGAATCTCACCATCTTGAGCTTCCAGCAAATCTGTAACATCGCCGGTAACTAAACAATCAGAATCCATCCAGCTTACTATTTCTGTATCTGCTGCTTCTATAGCGTGAGGTTTCATCAGGCAAACACTTCTATCTGTAATTCTATTACTGTTAAATACTTCAGTATTAGGAAACTGCGTAAGTAGTTCTTGTTCCTCATTGGTTAACATAATACCCAGTACTTTTTTATAACACTTTACATCATAATAACATAACGAAGCAATTAAGATATAAGCACCCCAAATATAATTGCTATCACATGCAGTAACCACTGTTTTATTAAATTTCACAAACTCTCCTTATCTTATTTCCAAGGTAGGAAATCACTTAAATGTTTATCAGGGAATATATCAATTCCGACCACACTCTTGAGGGCGTAAAGTAAGAATAGAAGCATTATTATGATAGCCATTATCATAATAATATAAGTGGTAGCCTTAGCCACCATACTTAACGATCTATCAACATCACCTTTGTCTAATGATTTAAATCCTTCACGCGTATCTCTTCCAAATATAAATACAACATACCACTGTTTGAAAAACCAAAATGAAAACCTGATATCAATAATACCAATCGACGGAACAGGAGGCAACATTCTTTTTAACAAAGATTTCAGTTGATTTCTTTGTTCAATATTAAGATTTTCTTTAAATTTCGTGCTACCTATCTGTTTCAAATCTTTTTGTTGCTCTTCTTGAGGAGTTCTCATCTTATTTCTCGCCTTTCCTGTTTTAATTTATGCAATTTATCCATGCCGGCAATTAAAGCAAAAATCAACATTAACTGATAGAAATTATTTGTCTGTTTTAGAACCCATTCCAGACCGGATTCTATATAAATCGCCAATAATCCACCAACCAGACCTATAGCCAAAAACTGTAAGTCTTGCCCTCGATATCTAAAGACATTTACCAGATTCAAGAAGTAATAATAGAAGAGAAAAATAAAGAAAAACACTAAAGTATGCCAGCCTGATTCTGCAGCTATCATTAGATAAATGGTCTCAACCAGTCCATTTTTCTCATCCTCATCTTCTTCATCGTTCATTTCAATATGTGAGCTATAAGGATAAGGCGGATTTATTGCCTTACCAAAGTTATTAAGTCCCACTCCCATATAGTGTAGTTTTTCATCATTGGCCATTTTAACTGCTGCCTGAGCTAAAGCTACTCTCACCAACGCAGACTCTTCCGGAGCAGTTCTGAACCTCTCAGAAATAGAGTTCCAGGCACGAGCTACCACAGCAAGACTCATTATTACCAAGAATATCGTAATGGCAATTTTCTTTATTTGCAGTCCATTCATGAGGGAAAGACCCAACACTATTACGATGGCAAAGCCATAAAGTGCGAGTCCTGCTCTTGATAAAGAGGAGATAACAGAGACCGAGGCCATACCGAAGATCATAATCCAGACAATTAGCTTATCAACAGATAAGTCAACCTTATTAACTAAGTACGAAAAAGATATTGTCCCAAAGATTATCATGTACATAACTAAGGAGTTTTGGTGAGGGAAAGGTCCGGCAGTTTGAAACTTCCCATCAAAGTACTTTTGCTTAATAACTTCATAAAAAACATAGATAGTTATGGCTGCAACTCCTTTCAAAAAATCAAAATATTTCTTTTCTGTATCTACATAATTATAGATAGTCCAGAAGTAGAAAAACATCTTTGTCATTGTCCAAACTTCAAACATTGAGTAGAGAAAGAAGTCAGCATTAACAATAGAGACAATACTTAGTCCAAAATAGACAAAATACCAAACAGCACCGCGTGGCATGGAGTTCTTAGCACCATTCTTATGCAACACCACTAAAAAGATAATCATGGTGCAGATATCTACCATACCGATTTCAAAACCTTTGGAAGTTATTCTTTCAGTCTCTCTGGAAACGAAGTTAATATCTTCCATCTTAGCAGTAAAAAAAACCATTAAAAAGAAGATAGCTCTTTCTACTTTATCATATTTTAGTGCAAAAGAGTAGCCTAAAGGAACTCCAACTAACATCACTAAAAAGAAGACTATATATTTTATCGAACTCAGTGCTTCAGTCATTGAACTTATTTATTATCTTCAATAATGTTTTGTAATATATATCCGGTTTGTACTGCTTGTAAGCTAGGAAGTAGTTGCTCAATAACTAAGTTCCAGCTGGCAATTGTTGTTTTCGGGACATAAATAATATCATTAGGCGTCAACTTGAAATCCATTACTTTTCCCATATATATCGCATTTAAATTAATCTTGAAGAGGCGTGGATGTTTTAGACTACCACGAACTATATATACCGATGATGTTTTCGCTGATGGTCTGATTCCTTCAGCATGGGCAATAGCCTGACCAAGTGTCATATTGTCCGTATAAGCGAAATGGCTTTGCCTAAACACTTCTCCCACTACATAGACTTCTCTATTGATAGCAGAAGGTATAAAGATATAATCTCCATCCATCAGCGGGATATTGTTAAGCATTTCACCCTCTTTAATTAAAGCATGGAAATTAACCGGAAGAACCTTATTCTTTCTGATAATAAAAGCCCGTTCTAAGTCAGCCATCTCAATAGTATTATTTTGGAAATAACCTAGTGACAAGCCTCCTGCCTTGGCTATTACATCAATAATTCTCATCTCTCCGGTTATTTGATATTGCTGCGGATATACTACTTTTCCTAATACTGAAACAGTCCCACTTTTAATTTCATAGGGTGTTAATGTAATCTGTGGGTGAAAGAGATACTTTTTTAGCCTTTCTTCAATTAAAGCTGTAGCTTCTCCCAGTTCTAAACCTCCAACTTTGACTTCTCCAATCAGAGGATAAGTAAGGGTGCCATCGCGTTTCACAATAAGCTCTTTGGTGTTTAGTTCTTCTTCATCATAGACATAGGTATGAAATTTATCATCAGGTCCAATCAGATAAGTTGGCATTTTCACTTGTTGAAGTTTAGTCAGCTCATCAATGGTTTGTTGATCATCTTGGGTAGAAGTTGCTGATTCCTCAAGATATTCTCCGGGGACATCGATATTTTCTTCAATATAAGCTTCTTTACTGCAACCAATAATCATTATAATAAATACAAATAATATTAATGTTTTTCTCATCATTTATTACCTACAATGGATCCACATAATACTCTCTGGGAATATTATTCAGGATTCCATATATGTTTGTGACATCTTTCTCTTTGAGATAATTTACTAAATTATAGACATCAGTTTTAGGCGAATATCTAAATCTTCCTACCAAAATATTGGCATCAGCTGATTTGCTAATAGCATGGTACAATTGAATGCTGAACTTTGACGGAAATAACTCCCAGAAGATATAATCATACTCCATAAACACCCCATAGAGTTTATGGAAATCTGTTGAACTATACATTTTCTTAAATATCTGTTCACCTGTCCAGAAGTAACATTTATCCAGGTTATTAGAAATATTCTTTACTTGGAACTTTTTATTGTTATCTAAATAGCTATTTATCTCATAATCTTCCATTTCGATAGCTAATTCATTAATACACTCTAAGATTAATACTTTGGAATTGGCAGACAGCATTTTAGTGAATTCATTAATGATATATGATTTGCCTGTTTGAGGATGAACACTGCCCATCGTGATAATTGTGGGTTTGGAAGCTCCCTGGACAACATCAAATAAGTTGTCTAACATATATTGAAGATTAGCATAAAACTTATTAGCATTAGCTCCCTCTTCTGACGGAATCAGACCTATAAGAGGAATATCTATATATTTCTCATAATCAAGCCTAGATTTAATTCTGAAATCGAACAATTCCTTACCTATAAAGAAAACAATCAACAAGAATCCCATAAAGACTCCGGAACCCAGAACTAGAATCTTCTTGCTTATATTTACAGGGTATTGGGGCATAATTGCCGGTTCAAACAGCTGGAAGTCGCTAGTATTTGTATCTAATGCCATTCGTGATTCTGCTATTCTGCCTTCTATAATTCTGAGAATATCTTTGTTTAACTCGAGTTGCCTGACAAATTCTAAATAGTTATCATTGATAAAAGTGAATCTCTTCAGATCGTCTCTTATCTTTTGTAATTCATTCTCATAACCTACATAGTTAGCTTGAGATGCGTTTAACTCACCTTCAAAGCGAGTTCTTTCAGTTTCATAAATTTGAATTAAAGCGTTAGGTCCCCAGTTTGTGTTGTCAGGAGGATCCTGTATTCTATCCGGGTCAGCTATTTTAGTTTTCAAGGTTTGAATTTCTGCCCTAAGTTTCAAAACTTTAGGATTATCATCAGTATAGCGTGCTAAAAGTGTCTCAAGTTCTTTTTCCAGCAGAACAAGTTTATTTTCATCAATATTCTTGTATTGCCAAGTCATTATTACTTCTTGAGGTATATCAGCTAATTTTTGTGTTATATCGGCAATTTTAATTCTCATTTCATCAACTCTGCTGGCTGCTTCAATCTTATATCTTTCAACTAATTTTTGCTTTTCATAGAGTTGATCACTTTCTGATTTAATAGAGATAACATTATGCTTTTTCTGGAAATCCAAGATCTTCTCTTCCAGCTCCGCTATATTATCCAAGCGTTTTACTCTCTCTTTCGAGTAGTAAGTGTAAACACTATCAGCACCTGCATTTTGCATAGCAGTGCTTACTTCAATGAAAGTTTCACCCAGAATATTAGCCATTTCAACAGCCATTTTCGGGTCTCTGTGAGTAACGCCAAAACTTAATACATTAGAACGATTACCGCGTTGGACTTCAATCATTCTCCCCACTTCCTGAGGTTCATAGCCTTCCATCTTTAATTTTTCCATGATAGCAAGAACTATCGGACGCGAGCGGGCAGTTTCTAAAATAGTGTTGATATCAAAAGCATTGTAAAGATAAGGCATGTCAGAAGGAGTAGAAATGTTTTTTTGCATTCTAATTATGCGACAATTAGCTTTCCATGCCGGCTTCACTTTTATAGAAACAATAATAGAGCTAATAATCATAAAGCCAATGGTTAACAAAACAATCCACTTAATCTTTGACTTAAAAGATGTTAATAAGACTCTTTTATCTATTACTAAAGGAGATTTTTCATCTTGATCGGACGCTTGATAATCTCTTTCTCCTTCTATATCTTTATTTTGGTTTACCATTATAGTTGTAGTTCCTAATTATTGTTTTCCCAAATTTTAATAAAGCTTTCTAATAGTTTTTCATGCTGACTTCCATCAACAGAATTCAGAATATTTGCACAGTCAATACTTTTCTTACCAAATAAGAAATAGGGTAAAGTCATGAATAGCCTATATCTTGGGTGATAATATTTAGCATTATCTTTTATAATATTATGATAATTTGCCTTAACATTCTTATAGACATTCTTGATTGTTTCTTGATAATTCTCGTTATCCTTGAAGACATTAAGTATTTTTTGTTGATATTTTTCCACATTAAGTGTCTCTTCAAAAGTATCGACAAACAGCCAATTATAAACTTTTTCATAGAGAGCTAAAACTTCTTTATACTCTTGGTAGCACTCTTTTTTAGATAATTGTGGGCTATGAGGTCTTTCTTTAAAGCTATAAGCTATTCTGTAATGTTCTTCGATGCCAAGTTTTTTTAAGTCTTCATCACTATTTAAGTTGGCAAAGTTGGCATTTCTCTGTTTATAAGAGTAATGAAATTTATGCTTTTTGATAAGGAAGGCATCGCCCATAGCTAATTGAGCTTTACGGATATTTCTCAGAATAAAATCTTGCGATTCTTGCTCTTCATAAGTGTCAAAGTGTTTCTTACAGAGAAGTAATCCGACACCACGATTTAGCATCAGCCTATACGCTTCCATGAGTGGCATTTTAGAATCATGATAATCAGGGAAGTAATTCTTAACTAAAATGTTTCCCCAGAGCATTATATGTCCATTTCTAAGTTCATACCACATCATCCAGAATGGTGCTTTGGAAATAGCATTAACCGTTTGCAACGGTCCCACATCAACATCTATTTTAAAGAGAGGAGTAAACTTTTCATGAATAAGCTCCATCTTCTTTTGATATTTCTTTTTCTTAACAATCCCTACATTCTTGAGAATAACAAACAGGTCATAATCATTATAAGGATATTCTTTCCCATCTTTTATGAAAACTCCACCTTCACCTCTGCCATATCCCCCACCGAGAAGAATAGCTACAATATCACAGGGCGGGATTAAGTTAAGTATCTCTTCTTTAATTTGTTTCAACTGGTTATCTATCAAATTATCAAATTCTTGTGAACCTGAAAGTGTATATTTACTCATATTTTACCTCAATAATTCTTTTAAAAAGCCATTAATCATGACAAGCACTCTATCAAATTTCTTCTCACCAGGTATTATTATGTCAGCTTGCTTCTTAGTTCCTTCAATAAAAACATCATGCATAGGTTTGACAGTATTGATATATTGAGCCAATACATCATTGATCGTAAAACCTCTTTCATTTATATCTCTCTCAATTCTACGAGCTAATCTTAAGTCTGCATCTGTGTCAACAAAAATCTTAAGTGACGCTAATTTAATTAGTTCAGGGTAGTATAAAGCGAAGATTCCTTCTAAAATAATAACATCATGCTTGTTATTAATAAACTCCCCTTGGATTCTTTTATGGGTAATAAAATCATAATCCGGGATATGAATTTCTTCTTTTCTGAGAATCTTCTTAACATCAGAGATTAACCTTTTGCTATCAATAGCATCGGGATGATCAAAGTTAATTTTCTTAATATCTTCCTGAGTTAAATGTGTAAGGTCAAAGTAGTAGTTATCATGCGAGAAAGTATAAACTAATTCGTTATCTAACTGACCGGTAATTTGCTTAGCAATAGTCGTCTTACCTGAACTTGTTCCTCCACCGATTAAGATTAGGTGCATTTTGTTTACCAGAAGTACCTTAGGAAGTTAATTTTACAATATATATAAATATTACGCCAAAAACTATTATTATTTAAATAGTATAACTCATGAATTTCCACTTCCGAATTAAACCCTTGATTTAAGCTTTCCCAATAGCTATAAACTCCTGGACAGTAGGTTGGTAAGTTGGCTAGAATGTCTTTATGTTTCTTATCTACCGGAAACATTTTATTACCTACTAAGCGAAGCTTCCCACTAAGCACATAGAAGAGATAAGGGTATTTATCTAAAGACATCTTCTTGATAAACTTGATGAATGGATGTTTGCGCGCATTATCAATACTAAACATCTTTTTTGATTGTTTTTCTTTTGAGAAATAATAGATTTGAGTTAGGTTATGCTTTTTATGGAGAATCAACAAAAATGGCAAAACGAGCAGAAAAGGAAGGGTTTGAATCAATATTTGAATTAGGGTAATGAGGAAATGTATAGACTTTTGCACTCTTCCCATTGCCAGGTTTTTAATAATTCCGGAGATCCAATAATCATCATCCATTACTATGACATCTCCTGTAATCCCGGAGATTAGCTTATTATGGTATACAATTTTTTTATCTATCTCAAGATCACTTCCGATAAAAGAATCACTGTAGATAATACTGTTGGAGATATTCGTTAATGAGCCTATTATGATATTATTTCCGATGATGCTATTTTCCCCAACACTTGCCATTTCACCAATTCTCACATTATTACCAATCATTACAGGTGTATCAATAATCACAGATTTTGGGTAAGTAACATTCATTCCCAGATACGTTTTGGGTTCAGAACTATAACCGGGAAGCACAAACTGGCTACACTTATCACTTAGAATCTTCATGGAAAGCTGATAGTAGTCAACCACAGAAGGGAGATAACTAATTCTAAAATAATTAGAGTCAACATTTTCTCTATCTTCCACTACATCTTTAATTGAACTCTCTTTAGTTAAGAGTTGAATATTTTTGCCTTGTACGGTTCTGAGATTAGCGATTATCTCTTCTCTATTGAGTTGCAGTGTTTTGACATCATACTCTAAAAAGAAGAAATCTGAAATAATTAAGACATCTTCACCTTTGCAGAAGGAGTAGTTTTTTAGTACAACACGCTTGAGAGAATCCTCAGGTCTGGCAATATTATAGCTTATATTAACGCCCCATTTTTTGCCTTCTTTGAAATAATCATTCAATTCATTAGTAGAAAAATTACTGACAATGCGTATATCCTCAATCTGTAAGGTTGAACAAAAATCAATAATATACTCTAAATGTGGTTTATTGACAATCTTCAAAAGATAGGGGTTAGTTTTAGTAAAACACTCCTCTATCCATGCTAGATCTTCAATTCTGGCATAAATTAGACATTTCATTTAAACCTCTATTAGTTAATCAGCTTCATAGCTCATAACAGCAATATCAACATCATCAAATATCTCAAAGATTTTGTAAGCACGGGTTATCTCAAATACCATGCGTGGTTTTTCTGACATATTAGCAATTCTAATATCTCCATCTTTCTCGGAAGTAGCTTTAAGGCAGGCAACTAAGCTTCCAAGTCCGGTACTGTCAAGAAAGTCTAATCCGCTAAGATCTAAAACAAAATTTGCTGTCTGCTCTGTAAATTTAGTGAAGCTCTCCTTGAATTCTGTTGAGTTATAAGCATCCAATCTTCCACTCACTTTCAACACGCCAACGTTGTTTCTTAGTTCAAAACTTAATTCCATCATTCCTCCAAATTAATTAATAAGCACCTTTCCCACTAATTACAGCGGGGATTGTCATCAACAATATCTTTACATCTTTCCAAAAACTATTTGATTTAATATATTGCAAATCCAGCTGAACTTGCTCATCGAAGGGTATATCACTTCTGCCTTTTACCTGCCATAAGCAAGTAATACCGGGCATAACATGTAATCTTTTTCTATCTAAGAGAGTATATTCAGCAACTTCACGAGGAAGTGGGGGTCGCGGACCAACTAAGCTCATATCACCTTTTAGAACATTAAAGAGCTGAGGAAGCTCATCAATACTGAATCTCCTGATGAATTTACCGATTCTGGTTATGCGTGGATCACGCTTCATTTTGAAGATTACTCCTCCGGCAGACTCATTTTGGGCTAGAAGCTCATCTTTGAGATTTTCTGCATTCATGACCATTGATCTAAACTTAATAAACCCAAAATGTTTGCCATCTTTTCCAACACGTGGAGCAATATAGAAGATAGGACCAGGGTCTTCAATAAAGATTAAGAGGGCTGTAATAATGAATAGTGGAGAAAGCAGTAATAGCATTATCAGAGAAGCAATTACATCTAAGAATTTCTTAAACATAACAACAGATTTAATTGTATAGTCCCACAGTACAATTTTGAATGACAAAGATGATCTACTCTTCTTTTGAGTCAGTTTCATTAGTCGTTCAATTCTCTGTTCTCTTATTTTTTTATCCATAATATCACCTATCTACTTTTCCTTTTCCATTTATATACACGATAAAGAAATAGTGGGTTACCAATAACATATCGTTTCCACATTCTTTTTGGTTCCATTAATAATCTGAAAAGCCATTCCATACCAATTTCTCTCATCCACTTGGGTGCTCTTTTCATATCGCCGGAGTAGAAGTCAAAAAGTCCGCCAACACCCATCTGAACTTGTGGGTTTAGTCGTTCAAAATTCTCATCAATCCACTTTTCTTGGAGTGGCACACCAAACGCTACTAATAGAATATCAGCTTCAGAAGCATTAATTTTATCGATTATTGGAGAAGTGTCTTTGTCCCAATCGAAGTAACCACTCTGTGTCCCTACTATTTTCAGGTTAGGATATTTTTCTTCAAGACTCATCTTCATCTTCTCTGCGATCCCGGGTTTTGCACCAAAAAGGAATATCTTATATTCTCTTTTTTCGCTCAATTCACACAGGTAAGGTAGCATATCGGTGCCATTTACATTCTCCAGCAAGGGAGTTTTTAATATATTACATGCAATACTTATTCCTATACCATCAGGGAAAATATAATCAGCTCTTTGCATAATAGCAAAATATTCTTTATCTTTATATAATTTATTCATACAGTCGGGGTTAACAAAAAAGAACTTATTTTTGTTTTTAGATTTAATAGTTTTGTCAATAATCTCGATAGCTTTTTTCATGGTAGTGTTAATAAAATCCAAATCGAAGATAGTAAGTTCTACCGGAAAGGCAATGTTATCACTACGATAAACCAGGGCAGGAAAGGTCTTTAGGATTATTGATAAATCCTTTTTAAAGCTTTTTGTTGCCAGATATTCTATTTCGGTAGCTAACAATCCTTCATGGGCAATTTTAGTACTCTCCCTAATAAACCAGAGATTAAAAATACCTGGATAGCCAAATTTTGTAATGATTTCGAAGTCATCTGTTTTAACATCTTTTTCAGATAAGAAGCTATTTCCCACAAAGTGAATCTCGCCTTTAATTAGCTTAAAGCCTAAAGCACTGTGTTTAAATATCCAACCTTGGAGATTATAAAGTTTGAGAGTCAGCTTGATAGAGTTATGACCGATAATTGTCATGGTCTCAAACATAGGTTTTCCTAAGAATAATTTCCTTAAGAGCAGAATAAGAGCGAGGGGAAGCGTTAGAACTAACATTATTACTATAGTAAATGCTAGCTGAACTATTTTCTTAAGAATAGCTTTCACTAAGGCTAAGGCGTGGTTCTCCTGCTTAGAAGTATACTTCTCATTGATCAGTGTTAGGTATTCAGCTTGCTTATTCAAAACTTCACCTTTGCTTTTTGGAGAATTATCTTAATAGCTTTAAGGAAACACTTTTCACAGTAATTTTGTTTGACATAGGCGTAACCGTTTTTACCCCATTTGTCTAAAATATCAGGATTATTATGGACATATTCTAGAGCTTCTGCCAAGCTTTCGGGGTTTTTCTTCTTTACCAAATACCCGTTCTCTTTATGATGAAGCCATTCTGAAATTCCACCCACATCGAAGCCAACAACAGGCACAGAGCGACTAAATGCTTCTATTCCGATTAAACCAAAAGGTTCTTGCCAACGCGAAGGAACGATTACCAAATCAGCTTGGGCATAATAATCATCAACATTATCAACCCAGCCAACCATCTCTATTTTCTTGCTCAGACCATACAACCGGATAAGATTATTTATATTATCATAGTCATTGCCTTGACCAACTATCTTTAGGGTAAAGTCGTGTTTTAGCTTCCTACACGCTTCTATCAGGATATCCACACCTTTCCCTTTAATTAATTGACCCACAAAGAGATAGTTTGCCTGATAGGCTTTCTTAGGCGCTTGCTCATCAGTTACCTGATGAATAGGATAAATTCGATAAACTCTATCCATATTCCACTTATTTAAATCCAGGTTTCGCATCATATATTTCGATAAAACAATAGTAGCATCAGCATCTTTAACTTCATCTGACAGCTCTATTTTCTCTTTACCATTAATCAGCGAAAAACCAAGTTTTTTAGCAGGATTCTTTTCCACACATAATGAACAGAGAGTGCAATACATCTTATTCATCGGCAAAGGACAGTTAATTCTCCTGATAGGAAAGTATTTATGTTTTCTAAAGCAATAATAATCATGATCATGAATTGTCATAATCGTAAAGAAATTCTTGTTTATTGCTGATAAGAGAGTGATATTATTACTCTTATGAATAAACACCACATCTATCTCTAAAGCATAGAAAGTATCTACTAACAGCTGAGTATTATTTTCATTACCAAAGTAAACTTCAGTATAAATATCACCAAAATCACCACTATTTTCTACTTTTTCTTCAAATAGTCCATACAAGATCCAGCCCTCTTTTTTAAGCAGGGTTCCCACTTTGTGGATATATCTTTCGATACCTCCCACATATCCATGAATTGTGTGATATATTAATGCTTTCATCTATTTTTTCTTCTTTAAAGTATCATAAACGCGTAAATATAAATCAGTTAAGTACTCATAAGTATATTTTTTCTCTACCAGCTCCTTACCTGCTTGAGCCATTTGTTTGAGATTAGCTCTTTCATGGTAAGCTTTAATCATTTTGGTAGCACATGTTTTTGAATCTTCGCGTGGGAAAAGATAACCATTCTTACCTTCCACTACAAGATTAGGATCAACCACATCACTCTGAATAACAGGGGTTCCGCTAATCCAAGACTCTACAACAACTGCTCCGGAATTCATAAATCTAACAGGGATAATGTGAATATCTGAGTATTTTAGCCAACCAAGAACTTCTTCTCTCTCGATCATGTCGGTGAAAATCACCTTATCTTCTAACTCATTCTTTCTAATATACTTGAGCATTTCACCATAAAAATCCGGTTCATAATCAGTTCTCCCTACAAAGACTAATTTAGCAGAAGGTATTTCTTTGCTAACTTTGTTAAAAGCACGTAAGGCAATATCTTGTCCTTTAACATTACAGACTCTTCCCAGCACTAAATAGACAAACTCAGAATTTGTTATTCCATACTTTTGGCGGGGGTTAGGTTTTTCCCCTTTATATTCTTCTAAGAGAATAGGAACAGGAGAATATTCTACATTCTTGTTATACTTTTTATAGAATTCAATTTCTTTATCTGAAATAGCAAAAATATGATCAAATCTCTTCATGAAGAAGACTTGTTTAGCACTTGGTTTGTGGAATCTCAAGACATTCGGATTTATAGTGCCCTCTTCCTTAATAATTGTAGCATAATCTAAATAGTCAAATGATGCTAAAATAATAGGAGTTTTGGAGAGTTTAGCTGCAAAGAAAGCCAGCATATTATTAGGATTAAGTGCAGGGAAAACTTGCACTACATCGTAATTTCCAAAGTAAATCAAACCAATCACATCTAAACAGAGCGTTTTAGCCTCTTTATTAGGAAGAATGTTTTTCCGATTATACATATCTTTGAGGCGGTAAACTGTGATGCCATCCATTACTTCTAAAAACGGCTTATCAATTCTCTTAGGACAAATTACTGTTACATCATTTGTTTCAGCTAACATACGTGCTTGATAATAAATATTGGTTTCAGCTCCACCCACCTCCGGATAAAACCTATTAGTTACAATACAAATTCTTTTCCCGGCATTAGTTTTCATTTTTCCTCCTGATTGATCGTAAACACCAGTGTCAGATGTTTTCTTAACATAGTCAATTAATTGTTGCCCAACTACTTTTTGTTCATAGTATTGCATGCACTTATCATAGAGTCTATCCCCTATTCTTGCACATTCTTCAGGCTTAGAGATTAAATCTATAATTTTGGGGATTATCCTTTCACTATTATCTTCTATAATTATCTCTTGAGGTGAAAAATCAAATCCTTCTGCCCCAATAGTCGTTGTTAAAATAGTTTTTTTAAGAGCTGCAGCTTCCAATATTCTTGTTCTTGTGCCGGAAGCTATTCGTAATGGAAGATAGACTAACATTGCTCCTTTAATGTAGCTATTGATATCATCAACAGGTCCGACTATCCTCAAAATCTCATCTTCATGCTCATATTGACAAGCTAAAGGGTTTTTCCCCACAACCAAAACTTTGATGTTTGATTCAGCAAATTGAGACTTCACAAAGGGATAAATATCTTCTACAAAGAACTTAAAGCCATCTTGATTAGCCACAGAATTCATGGTTCCAAAGATTAAGATATACTTACCTAGATTTAGCTCTGGAACAGAGTCCACATCAATTTGTTGGAACATATTAGGAAGAACTTTGAAGTAATTAACTTTTTGTTCTAATTTTAACCTACTGATGATTAGCTGTCTCTCATAATCATTAGTAAAGAGGAAGGTAAATTTTTTATTAAAAAAAGAAGCTTCGAATCTCTTTAACTTCATCTTTTCAAAGTAGAAATATTTATTTTTAAGGCAATGATTATCCTGCCAATTCATTTCAGCAATACGGGAAAATAACATATCAACATCAACAATTATTTGCGCTTCAGGAAGAACCTTTTCAGCTTCTAAAGCTAACAATCCAGTCGAAATGAAGCGAAAGAAGATCAGTTGATATTGGTTAGTCCTCAAAATTGTAGCAAATCTTGACATTTCTGTTTTAGAAAATTCATAAATTGCTCGCGAATTAAGAACTCTTCCCGGAGTTTTCTCTAAGAAATAAGTTTTGTTTTCACAGTTATGCTCATTGATTGTTGCTGAAGAATTAACATCTGTCAATAACAAAATATCAGCATCAAAATTCTCTTTAAGAATCTTCCAGAGAAAGTTAGATCTATTTTTATCCCCACCATGAATACCATAAAAAGGGACATCTACATACAATATTTTTTTTCTCACTTTTTACCCCAAATATAGTTTTTTAACAGCGAATCACCAACAATCAACTGTATTGCTTTAGGCAGTATTACAGTTTCGCAAGTTCTAGCACGTATTGGTTTATTTAATCTCTTATAAAAAAAGAGAGTTCTCCACTTAGTTCGTTTATATCTTTAATTACCATATTATACTAAATGTAATTTAGTGTCAATTTTAAATTTTAAAATCTTTATATTCTGTATAATTCGAATCTAAATCTCCTAAATATTGAATTCTCTTTACGCTGGGGGGGGCTTAGTTCCTAACTCAATTAGTTTTCGAATTTTAAACGTGATATAAGCTAGAGTCCTCCTAAGGAGAGACTAAACAGAGACCGGCTTATTGATTATCAGGCAAGTATTTGCTAAGTTATTGCTTTTGTTTAGCAAGAAGAAATCTGCTGCGAATTACACTAAACTAAGACTAAAAAAGCTCAGCTTCATAGCCTGCTTCTGTTAAACATTTGACAATCTCTTGTGAAGTAATATCGCCTATTATATCAACTTTTTTCTTTTTTAAGTTAATTTCAAAATTCTCCACCTTTGCCAGCTGAGTTAAGGCTTTAGTTATGTTAGCCACACAATGATTACAACTCATATTACTTACTTTGAATGATTGAATATTTTTCATTTATACCTCTATCTTATTTTTCTGATAGAATAGACAAATTCGTTATATTAGCAAACCTTATATTCAATTGTCTCGGGTTTAGTAATAATAATAGAAAATAGTCGCTATATATCGTAATCTATATAGATAATTAAGATTTTAATTGACAGTAAGAATAAGTTATATATCTTATAAGTAAAATTAGTTTATAAGTGATATAGTAAAAAATATGAAACACGTTAAAGAAATTGATGAAGAAGTAGAACAATATCTGAGTTCAGAGTTAAAACGAAGAGAAAAAATAGACTTAGATTGGATGATAAAATACCTCTTAATGTTTGAGTTGTTATACATTGTTCTGTTTATCTTAACTTCATCTTTACAATTAAAACTATATTATTTTATGATTAACTTTATAATTATGGGTACTGCACGAATTGTCCTGCAATATTCTTCTAAATATCATAATTTAAGAGTAGGTACTTTCATTATCCTAATGATTTTAATGGGAGTTTCTTCTCTTTTAGCCTTTCTATTTAAAATTAATGGAATACTCAATCTGGTTCAGTTCCTCTATTTATTAATAATCAGATTGTTAGTATTACAGAAAAACGCTTAATAAAACAATATAATAAATGATGAAAAAAATAAGGAGATGAAATGAAGAGATTTTCAGCAATTCTAATATTAATAACAATGTTGTTAATTGCTAATGGTTGTAAAAACGGAAGTAATGTTTCAGAAGTAGATTCTAAAATTAAAGTTTACACTGAAGATGATGTCAGAAATCGTACTTTGAAAGAAGCTATAAGACTCTATAACAATGGTTCCTATAAAACCGTAAATTTTACTCTTAATAAGGCACAAGGCGAAAGGCTTCGCGATGAAGATATTGTGATAGTTGATGAATTGAGAACTCTAATTGATAATAAAACAGAAGCTGCTGTAAAAAACTTGGAAGCCTTGGCAGCTGAAGGAAAGCTTTTTGCTTATGACTTTGAATATAATTCAATTCATGTTAATTATGAAACCTCTTCTGTGAGAAGTATGATTGAGCAATCCAAAAAGACTTATTTAACTAGATTGCATCAAGAAAACAATGGTCATCTGACTCAATATTTTGAGATAATTAAAGATCTGAAAAATGCTACCAAACAAAAAACCAGCGGAGATGCAGTTGAATACTTTACAGATACAGCTCCCTTCAAGCTTAGAGTTGTAGTAAATGGCTTCGAATCTCCAAAGCTACTCTTAGATCTAAGCCCTTCTCAATTAGAAAAAGAGATTGAAACTATAACCATTTCCAGCACCTCTGTTGGCTTATTCTTCAATAAAAGTTCTTCTCAAATCTATAATTATAACATCTCATCTAACAAAATAATCACCTTTAATCTTCTGGACAAAGAATCAAAACTTAACCTGATTAACCTCAAACAGTTGCTTGATGATGGAAATATTACGATTGACACAAAATGGTTCTATGAACCGGAAACTAAAAAAGTGTCACCTAAAGCAATTGCCAATATGATTGATGTCTTGAACATTTATAAAAGAATGATTGAAGAGTATCAACTACGTGCTGATAAGATTTATGTTCCTAAATATGTGAAATAACAGGAAAGAGATGCTAATTTGGAAAGTTTCTTGCATTAATCAAAAATAGTGCTTTAAATAATGTTTATAATTATAATATAATATGGAGGATCTAATGAAAATTAGACTTATTGTTTTGCTTATGGTATTAACAACCCTTATTTCTGCTCAAACAATGTGGAACGAACCAGTTGCTTTGAGACAAGGCGTTAATATCGAATGGACAAGAGCTGCTGTAACGACAAACGACGGAGGTGTAGTTTACACTTGGTCTGATACAAAACTTGGTGGTCGTGACCTTTATGCGATAAAATATGATGAAACAGGAACCTCGGTTTGGAGTGCTGAACCTACTCTTATTGATGGTAAAGCCGACAGACAAGAAGACCCTGTGATTATCAAAACTTCTGATGGAAACTATATTATTGCCTGGATTGATTTCTCTTTAGATCAAGACGGCGATGTGTTTGCTCAGAAAATCAGTGATACCGGACAATTATTGTGGCAAGAAGGTGGCGTTCCTGTCTGCACTACTCACAATGTCCAAATCTCGTTAAATATTGTTGAAAACAATGTTGGCGGTGCTTACATTCTCTGGAGAGACGAAAGAAATCCTTCAGTTGATTTATATGCTGCAAATTTAGATGGAAATGGAAACAACCTCTGGACTGCTAACGGAATGCCAATTGCTAATTCTAATAACCCCGAAACCGAAAACTCCATGAGAGAAGACGGTGATGGCGGATTTGTTATCGGTTATAAAGTATTAGTTAATAACAACTCTAATATCTTAGCTAAAAGATATAACCATGCAGGAGAATCTGTCTGGGGAGAACCTATAGCTATTGCTACAGCTATTGGCGATCAACCTACTATCAGAATTGCCCCGGATGGAATAGGCGGATATGTTATTGTCTGGTCTGACAAAAGAGAAGTAACAACTAACATCTTTGCCCAAAGATTACTTAGCGACGGAACCCTAAATTGGGGTGCATACGCTGAAGTTTATAGCGATGAATCCGCTGCTACCAGCTATGCTCAGAGTTATCCACAAATCCAAGCTGATGGTTTAGGAAATACAATTATTGCTTGGCAAGATGATAGAAGCTCTTTCAATGGAGAAGGACTGTTTGCCCAAAAGATGAACTCCAACGGTCAAAAAGTATGGACTGCTGACGGTGTTATGATTCAAGCAGACAATGTTAAAGCCAAAACACTTCGTATTGACAATGATGATAATGGTGGAATTTATGTGATTTGGACAGATATGAGAAATGGCGAATCACCTCAAGTAGATATTTATGGACAACATCTTACAACAACCGGTTCTTTTGGTTGGGATGAAGAAGGCAGAGCTATTTGCACTGTCGCTAACGAACAAACCAACCCTTTAATCAAGAAATCCGGAGACCATGTCTTTGCAGTCTGGGAAGACTCCAGAACAGGTTCTATCGGCATCAATCAACAGATTATTGATTCTTCACAAAACAATGTTTTAGCCGAAGATGGCGAAATTGTTTTCTACGGTCTCAGCGGTGATGCAGGTAAAGATGAATTACTCCAAATTCATCCACGCCCTAACCAAAATGACGCTATTGTAATTTGGCAAGATACACGCGGTGCTAATACAGGCTATCAAATATTCTTCCAATTACTCAACCCTGACGGAACTTATGATTTAGAAGAAAATGGTCGCCCTGTAACTGTTCCTACCGGCTATTCACAATTAGATTTTGACGCTACCACAAACTCAGCCGGACAAACAATTATAGTCTGGTTAGAACAAAGAGGATTTATCAAAAAAATATTCGCTCAATTAATCGACACTAACGGAGATTACTTATGGGGCGATACAGGCTTAGAAATGACCACAGAATACACTGAAGGACAAGAAGATCCTCGCGTTAGTTATTACAACGGAGACTTCTATATCGGTTGGTCAGACAACTTTATGAATGATGATTTTGAGCTTTACAAACAAGTTCACGGACAAAGAATCAGTAATGGTCAAAAACAATGGGGAGAACAAGGAGTTCGTATTTCAGGTTCTCTTAGTGGAGTTATTGATACCGAAATGACTCTCTCAGATGTGATTGGTAATTACTATATCTGGAATGTTTATGCGATCGACAGAAGAGTAGTTCGCGTTGATGAAGATGGACAAGTAGTTGCAGGTTACTCTGTAGAAGGTAACTCTGTAGCACCTATGGGTGTTACTGTTTTTGCCGGTGCAAAAGGCGCAATGCATGACGATAAGCTATTCTATACTTGGGTTGATGACAGAGATGATGATAAGAAAACAGTCTTCACTCAAGGTTTCGAAATAGATGGAACTTACTCTTGGGCTGAAGGCCTAAATACAAGCTTACACGATTATGACGAAGTTCCTAATGAAGCATCAAATCCTGATATGACAATCGGCGATGCTGTGTATGTAACCTGGAATGAAAGTGTTACTTCAGATAATGAAAATATCATGGCTCAGAAGATCTCTTTTGACGGTGAGAAACAGTTCCCCGGTGGCGGAATTGAAATTGCTGTTGCTGATATAACTCAGAATAGTCCTAAAATAGCTCGCATCAATAATGGCTACTATCTTATTGCTTGGGAACAACAACAAGATATCGAAATAGACCTCTATATGAATCTCTTAAGATATAATGGAGAAACACTTAATGGCTCAACAGGTATTCCTATCACTCAAGCAATTAAAGACCAAAAGTATGTGAGAATCGCTCCTATGGGAGACAGTAAAGCTCTCTTAGTCTGGGCTGACGGTGTCTCTTCAGGAAAAACTACTATTCTGGGAATCTATTCTCAATTTGTAGATTTCTCCTCTGTAGCTAATGATGATAACGAAGCACAGGCTGTTAATAATAGTTTACTCCAAAACTATCCTAACCCCTTCAATCCTACTACTAAGATTGGCTTCTCCTTAGATAAAGATGTTAAAGATGTTGAATTGACAATCTATAACATTAAAGGACAGAAAGTTAAAACTCTCGTCAAAGATAGTTTTGCTGCAGGAAAATATTCTTATGTTTGGAATGGCGATAATGATAATAATAAAGCTGTTGCATCCGGCGTTTACTTCTATAAGTTAAAAGCCGGTAGCCAAACTGCTACTAAGAAAATGGTTCTCATGAAATAAGAAAAACAATTAGCAATTAGCAATGAGCAATTAGCAATTGAAGAAAAAATATAAAAGGGCGGAATGTTTTCCGCCCTTTTACTTTGGGTACAAATTTAC
>Ga0265294_10000741_pt1 | contig 43867 bp, 40 predicted proteins | sample MunlanPumphouse3_FD_192504 | JGI IMG/M metagenome (GOLD analysis project Ga0265294, IMG submission 192504) | Groundwater microbial communities from a municipal landfill in Southern Ontario, Canada - Pumphouse #3 | ecosystem: Environmental > Aquatic > Deep subsurface > Groundwater | place...
TCTGAAAGTGGATTGCGAAATATGGCTTGGTATGCAGCTCCACAAACAGCTAATCCTGCACCAGAGAGAACACACATAATAACTCTTGGTAGTCTGAGATGTTTAATAATGTATAATGAGTTTTCATCAAAAGATCTAATATCAACGCTACCTAAAAACAGTCCAAGGATCATTAATCCTAAAACAACTATTGTTAGTAAGCAATATAAAATTATATCTTTTCTTCTCATTCTCCAATTATTTCATTTGCTTTATCTAATGCTTTTGAGATATGGTCGAAGATAAACTCATCATCTAAATATTTTAAGAAACCAGATTTTATAAGTGTCTCATGTACGTGCGGAGTAACTCCTGAAAGAATTACTTGTATTTTCTCTTTTTTCGATTTACTACATAAAGATGCTAAGTTCTTTAGTCCTGTTGAATCGATGAAAGGAACTTTTCTCATCCTTATAATTCTAACCTTAGGTCTTATCTTGGTTTCATAACTTATTTCATCAAATGTGTTAGCAACTCCGAAGAAGAATGGTCCATCAATTTCAAATATCTCAATCTTTTCTGGGATTTGCTCCATCTTTATATCATGACTTTCTTGATCTTCTGTTCGTTTTATTTCGTTTTCAATAACTGTAATTCCGGAAGTGTCCATAACTCGTTTTATAAATAGAACTGCTGCTATAAGAAGTCCTATTTGAATAGCAATTGTTAGGTCGAAAATAACAGTTAGGAAGAATGTTATTAGAAGAACTAGAACATCAGATATTGGGTCTTTGAGTATTGAACGGAAAGAACGCCATTCACTCATATTATAAGCAACGAAAACTAATATACCAGCTAAGCAAGCAAATGGAATATAAGCAGCAAGTGGCATAAGGAAAAGATAAATAAGTAGGAGGAAAACAGCGTGAATTATACCAGCAACAGGAGTTTTCCCACCATTATTAATATTTGTCATAGTTCTAGCAATTGCACCAGTTACAGGAATACCGCCAAAGAATGGTACAACTATATTAGCAACCCCTTGACCAATTAATTCAGTATTAGAGTGGTGTTTCTTACCAGTTACTCCATCAGCAACCATTGCAGACATTAAGCTTTCAATAGCACATAACATTGCAATTGTGAAAGCTGGTGAAAGAAGTAGACGAATTGATTTTATGGTAATTTGAGGGACTACAGGACTTGGAAGTGGTGAGCCACCTGAAAGTTCAGGATATTTGTTACCAATTGTTGCAACCTCAATATTAAAATAGTTTTTCAGAACAAGTGCAAGAATAGTACATAGTATAATAGCAATTAAACTTCCTGGAATTTTCTTAGTAACTCTTTGCCAAGTAAAAGCTATTACAAGGGTTATAACTGCAATTAGAGTTGCCCATATATTAATTGTTGAGAAGTTTTGAAAATACACAATCCACTTATCTAAAAACTCAGAAGGAACCACAAGTGAGCTTCCATCAAGAGCAGTTAGCCCAAAGAAATCCTTTATTTGAGTTGAGAAAATAACAACGGCAATTCCAGAGGTGAAACCAACAAGAATAGGGTAGGGCATAAACTTTATAAAGTCTCCAAGCTTTAAGACCCCTATAAGAATAAGGATAATTCCAGCTAAAACTGTTGCAATAATTAGTCCTGGCATTCCAAACTCAGCAATAATTCCTGCTATAATAACGATGAATGCACCTGTTGGACCTCCGATTTGAAAATTCGAACCGCCAAGGAATGACACAAGGAAACCACCAATAATTGCAGTAATTAAACCTTGCTGGGGAGAAACTCCAGAAGCAATACCAAATGCAATTGCCAAAGGGATAGCTACAATACCAATAATAATACCTCCAATCAAATCTTGAAAGAAGAGTTTTTTGGAATAAGATCTGTTTTTAATCAGTTCAAAGAGCTTGGGTTGGAAAACCTCACGTATATCAAATTTTGCCATTAGAAATTAAAATAATTAATAAAAATTAAAGTGCAAAGGTAATAAAAATTAGAATAGAAGATGAAAACTAAGGGTCAATATTTATATCTAAACCTATGTATTTTCAACTTGTTTTCTAGTTCCAAACACTATTATTTTCAAATAAATTATCCTTTTTTTCACAAAATAGACTATCTTTGCATCCTTATTTAATATTTTCACAAAAGAATGCTTAATAGACATTTTCTTAGAGCTAAGGTTCTTCAATTGCTTTACGCTTTTCAAATTAACGATTGTTCTGACATAGAAGGACATAAGAAAAAATTGATTGATAGTTTTCGTCACCTTGTAGATTTACAAACTTATTTGTTTTCAGCTTTATTGGAGTTTCACTCCATTGCTTATGATAAGATAGACGATAATAAGCAAAAGATGCTACCGACAACAGAAGATTTAAACCCAAATTTGAAATTTATCGAAAATGAGTTTTTTAAAAATTTACTGGAAGATAACACTTTAAGCGAAAGAGTTAAGAAGTTGAAAATTAACTGGTCGGAAGAAAAAGATCTATTTAAAAATATCTTTAAAAGATTTGTTGAGTCTGACTCTTACAAAAAGTATATGTCTTCTGAAAAAGTGGATTTTGTTGCAGAAAGATTGATAGTGGTTCAGTTGTTTAAGAACTATTTGATATGTAACGAACAGTTTTTTGACGTGCTTTGTGAGAAAAAGTTGGAATGGGAGAGTGATTATGATGTAATTGCACAAAACGCTCTAAAATATCTAAAAGAATATAATGGTAAATCGGATATTGAACTTGATGAAAGTTTTGATATCGAATTTATCACTGGATTATTCTTAAATACTATTAATAATGACCTGGAATTTAAGGAATTGATTGATGGTAGAATTCAAAACTGGGATTTAGATAGGATTGCTTTAATGGACGTAATTATAATAAAAATGGGTCTTGCAGAGTTAGTATATTGTCCAGAAATTCCTGTTAATGTTACTTTGAATGAGTATGTGGAACTTGCAAAAGAGTTTTCAACCCAAAAAAGTAAATTATTTGTCAATGGACTTTTGGATAAACTAATGGTTGATTTGAGATCTAAGGGTAAGATAAAGAAAATTGAAAGTCAAGAAGAAGAGGAAGAAGAAGAGATTTAAATAATAATAATTTTGAAATATGAATAGAAGGTTTTGTTTTTTAGTAGTTTTAATTATTAGCGTATCATTAAGTTTAGGTTCTTGTTCAAAAAAAGAAAATAAAATTAGTGCTGGTTTAATTGAAAACTCAACTTCTATTAGTTTTGAAAAAGACTTTATTGATTTAGGGAAATTAACCTCAGGGGAGATTGTTACTTGTAGTTTTAAGTTTAAGAATACAGGTAAGCATGATTTAATCATTTCTGCTGTAACTGCTAATTGCGGTTGTGCAGTTGCTGATTTTCCTCGAGAACCACTTTCTCCTAATCAAGAGGGACAGGTTACTGTCAGATATGATTCAGATGGAAGTGCTGGAATTAGAATAACTAAAGAGATTTCTGTTTTGTCAAACACAAGTCCAGCAACGACTAAATTAAGAATTGCTGCTGATGTTAATTAGTTTACTCTCTTAGGTTTTATAGATAATAATAATAATTAAAAAATAGAAAAATGAATTTATTAAGCGTTTTATTAACTTCCTTTATGGGTGGAGGATCAGGAAAAGACTCAGGTATGTCGTCAATTTTCATGCTTGTTGCTATTGTAGTAATATTTTATTTCTTTATGATACGTCCACAATCTGCAAGAGCTAAGAAAGAAAAACAATTTCGTGAAGCTCTTCAAAAAGGACAAAGAGTAATAACTATAAGTGGAATGCATGGTAAAGTTGTTGAAGTAAAGGAAACAAGTGTTATTCTTGAAATTGCTTCAAATGTTAATGTTGAAGTTGAAAAATCAGCTGTTGCTATTGATTTGAGTAATACAGAAACAAAAAAATAAGATTTTTATAGAGAAAAATTATAGATAAGATTTGAAAAACATTGGTCTTACAGGCTCAATTGGGAGTGGGAAAACTATGGTTTGTTCAGTTTTTGAACATATTGGAATACCAGTTTTCAATGCCGATATTCAAGCAAAAGAATGTTATAACGATAAGTTATTTCTAAAAGAAATTGCAGATGAATTTGGTAAGAGTATAGTAGTTGATAATGTTTTGGATAGAAATGCCTTAGCTAATATTGTTTTTAATAATAAAGATAGGCTAATCAAACTTAACTCAATGGTTCATCCTAAGGTGCTGGATAGGTTTTTTCTATGGAGAAATTATCAATCAGCACCTTATGTTATTTTAGAGTCTGCTATTTTATTTGAAATAGGTTGGGAAAAGAAATTTGAAAGCATTATTTGCATAAATTCACCAAAAGAAGTTTCAATTCAAAGAGCAATGTCAAGGGATAACGTAAGAAGAGAAATTGTTGAAGAAAGAATGAATAATCAACTATCTATTGAAGAAAAGGTAGAGAAATCTGATTTTATAGTTTTTCACGATAATAAAACTATGCTATTGCCTCAAATATTAGAAATTCATAATAGAATTATTGAGTCTTCAAAAGGTAATTAACATAGAAACAAAACAATTATATATTTTAAAACAAAACGATTATGAAAAGGTTACTATTAATTATTACAATATTTTTTATAGCCAACGTTTCTTTTGCCCAATTAAGTGTTAAAGGAACACCAAAAACATTTATCCATAAGGATTTAGCTGTCTTGTTAACATCAATAGTTGAAGTTGAGCAGCCTGATTTAACGGATATTATTAATCAAGATAATGATTCTGATAATATGATCAAAACTCGAAGATTTGGAGTTATTCTTCCACTTGGGTTTGATTTCTTTGAAAAAGCAGATTATGCAGAAGTTGATAAGGGTAAGCTTTGGGTTTTAAGAGTGAAATCAAATAATGCTCAAGCTCTAACGCTCTATTCTGATAGTTTTTATATTCCTGAGGGTGGTGAGTTATTTATTTATAATAAGAATCACTCACAAGTAATTGGAGCTTTCACATCATTAAATAATGATGAATATAAGAATTTCGCATCAGAATTAGTTTACGGAGACGAGATGGTTGTTGAGTATTATCAACCAAATTATGTTTCTGATAAACCAATTTTCAACTTAAGTGAAATTGGATACGCATATAGAGACTGTTCTTTCGATTTGTCAAAGGCTAGTAGCGAATTTGGTTCCTCTGGTTCTTGCAATGTTAATGTTAATTGCGTAGAGGGTAATAATTATAGAAATGCGCAAAGAGGAGTTGTGAGAATTTTGGTTAGATCTCAAAACGGTTTAGGTTGGTGTAGTGGTTCTCTTATCAATAATGCAACAAGAGATCTTGCACCTTATGTTCTTTCTGCAGCTCATTGCATTGAGGGTTCTGGCACCTCTTATTATAGTAGCTTTGTTTTCTATTTTAATTACGAAAGTTCATCTTGTCCAACAACATCAATAGAGCCAACTTCAAAAACACTTAAAGGAACATCAGTAAAAGCTCAAGGTTCATATTCTGATTTTGTTCTTTTCCTATTAACGAATAATGTGCCGCAAAGCTATAATGCATATTGGAATGGTTGGAATGTTCAAAATACGGCATCCCTAAAAGGAGTTGCAATTCATCATCCTGCTGGAGATATTAAAAAAATATCAACTTATATTACACCTTTAGTTGGTATGGGAATTCCTCCAAATCAAAGTAATATAACACATTGGAAAGCACAATGGGCACAAACTCAAACAAATTATGGTATTACAGAAGGTGGTTCATCTGGTTGTCCTCTTTTTAATTTATCAAGTCAAATAGTAGGAACTCTTACCGGAGGAACATCATCATGTAACGCTCTTGTTTCTGAAAGGAATGATTATTTTGGTAAAATGTCTTATTCTTGGACTACAAATGGTACAACTAATTCTTCAAGACTTAAACCTTGGTTGGATCCACAAAATACTGGTGTAACTCAATTTAGAGGTGATGATTATAATACTCTTGCCATTAATGAAGTTGCAAAAACAAATGATTCATATTCAAAGATATATCCTAATCCAGCTAAAAATGATATTAATATTATCTTAAGCCCACAAAAAGATCCAATTCAAATAACAATATACGATAAGTTGTCAAGATTAATTTTAACTAAAACTATTCCTTCAAACACAAGTGAGTATTCAATAAATGCAATAAACTTTAATGCAGGGTACTATATTATAAAATTCAATTCCTTAGATAAATCTTGGACTGATAAATTAATTATTAGCCAATAAGAAAACAGTAAAGTAATGGAAGAAGAACGTTTAGAAACAAATCCTCAGCTTGAATTAGCAAAGAAATATGTTGAACAAACTAATACTAATATCTTCCTTACTGGGAAAGCTGGAACAGGTAAAACTACATTTCTTAAAACACTAAGAAAAAATACATTTAAGAGAATGGTTGTTGTTGCTCCAACAGGAGTGGCAGCAATCAACGCTCAAGGAGTAACAATTCATTCTTTTTTTCAAATCAGCTTTGGTCCTTTTATCGAATCACGTCAGGGGGATAAAGCAAAGGGTAGTTTCTTTAAATTCTCAAAACAAAAAAGAGATATAATACGCACCTTAGACCTACTTGTTATTGATGAAATTTCAATGGTTAGGGCTGACCTTTTAGACGCAATTGACTATACCCTAAGGCGTTTTAGGAAAGGTTCTGGACATCTTCCTTTTGGAGGAGTTCAGCTTTTGATGATTGGTGATTTGCAACAATTGCCACCAGTTGTTAAGGATGAAGAATGGGAATTATTAAGTTATTACTACGATACTCAGTATTTCTTTTCATCTCTTGCACTTAGAAAATCAAACTTTATAACAATCAATCTTCAAGAGGTTTTCCGTCAAAAGGATGAGAAATTTATTAGTATTCTAAATTGTATTAGAAATAATAATATCACAGAAAAACTAATCACAGAGCTTAATGAAAGGAGTAATGTTGATTATGACCCAACTTACGATGAGGGTTATGTTATTCTTTGCACTCACAACTATCAAGCCAACAAAATTAATGAGAATAAACTAAAACAATTAGATTTTGATTCTTATATTTTTAAGGCAAAAACTACAGGTGATTTCCCAGAAAACTCCTATCCAAATGATTTTGAGCTTGAGCTAAAAAGAGATGCTCAGGTTATGTTTATGAAGAATGATTTTGGAGAAATGAATCAAAGGAAATACTATAATGGTAAGATAGGAAGGATTGTTGATATAGATGATGAGTGCATAACGGTTCGCTCTCCTGAGGATGATGAGGATATTGTTGTTAAGAAATACGTTTGGAATAATTATAAGTATTCGGTTAACCATCAGACGAGCGAGATTATTGAAGAAAGCATTGGAACTTTTGAACAATATCCAATCAAACTTGCTTGGGCAATAACAATTCACAAGAGTCAAGGGCTTACTTTCGATAAAATCATTATTGATTCCAATAAAGCATTTGCATCAGGTCAAGTCTATGTTGCACTAAGTAGGTGTAGGACATTGGAAGGTATTATTCTAACCTCTGCTTTCAATCCAGACTCAATAATAAAAGATCAAAAACTTGTAGAATTTGACCAAGAACAAGAAGATAATCCTCCAACAGAAGAAAAACTACAAGAAGATAGCTTAGTCTTTTTGGAGCAAACCCTTTTAGATTTGTTTTCTTTCAAAGATATAAACAATATAATAGGAGAGATAGGCACTCTTAATACATCATATTTCTACAAAATCTATTCCGATACCAGCAATAAGATTAATCAATTAATAGATATTGTTTTAAAAGATATTATTGAAGTAGGTTATAAGTTTGAACACCAGATAAGGCGTTTGTCTAAGGAGGGAATTTCAGATAACTTAATTGAAAGACTAATTAAAGCAATTGAGTATTACGTTGGAAAACTTAAATCTGTTGAAGATATTTATATATCGATGATTCAAATGGAGTTTGATAATAAGGACGTAGAAAACCAGAGGGAATCTAGTGCTGACAATCTTATCTATGAATTATATATTAAGTTAAGCCTATTTGCTACTATCGATAAGAGCTTTTCTCTAAAAGAGTTCTTAGTAAAGAAAAACAAGTTCTTAGTTCAAGACCAAAGGAAATTTATTGAGAACTATCAGACTCAAAACGATGTTCCTTACTCGAGAATAAAACTAAGTCAGGCAACAGAAACTGAAGAAGAAGATGATAAACCTATTATTACTTCATCAGAAATACTTAATCAAGAACTATACGACACAATAAGAGAGTGGAGACTTAGTAAATCTAAAGAATTAGATATTAAAATTTTTATGGTTTTAACTCAAGTCTCATTAATCCAAATCTCAAACAACCTACCTAAATCAGAAAAACAACTTCTAAATATAAAAGGGATAGGTAAGAAAAAGGTTGAACAGTTTGGAGCAGAAATACTTGAAATGGTTGCAGAGTATGATAAGTCAAATGCCTAACTATGAAAACCAAGAAAAGACATATAATTAGGATAATCTTCTTAGGACTAATAATCATTTCTTCTCTATCTTGTTCTAATTCCAAACCAGGCTCAAGCCAAATGAGGAAGAAGAAATCTAAGAAATGTAATACCTGCCCAACTTTTTCACAAAACATTAATTCTAAAGACATTTATATTAACTTTAAATCGTAAAAACTTAAAATATGAAAAAATATAATTTTGACCAGATAATAGAACGAAAGAATACAGATTCATTAAAATATGGTGCATTACAAGAAATCTTTGGCACCACTGACCTAAATCCTTTGTGGGTTGCAGATATGGATTTCAAAACTCCAGACTTTATCATTGATGCAATAAAAGAAAGATTAGAACATCCAGTTTTGGGTTATTTTGACTACAGGGAAAGCTACTATGATTCAATTAAGTGGTGGACTAAAAACCGTCACGACTTTGAAATTCAAAAAGAGTGGATATGTTTTTCACCAGGAATTGTTCCAGCACTTGGTATTTGCGTTTCTGTATATACCGACAAGGGAGATGATGTGCTTGTGCAACCACCTGTTTATCATCCTTTCTATTACGCAATTGAAAACCAAGGAAGAAAATCACTTCTTAATCCACTGATTGAAAAAGATGGTGAGTTCTTTATGGACTTTGAAGATTTAGAAACAAAGCTTAAAAAAGGAGTTAAGTTAATGCTTCTTTGCAACCCTCATAACCCAGTTGCCAAACGTTGGGATAAAGAAACACTTGGCAAACTTGCGTTTTTGTGTAAAAAATATAATTGCATCTTAGTCTCTGATGAAATTCATGCAGACTTAACAATGCCAGACTTTAAACATTTCCCAACAGCAATTTGCACTACAAACGAAGACGAAAGAGCTAATATAATAACTCTAATGGCACCATCCAAAACCTTTAATATGGCAGGGCTTGCAACATCTGAGGTTATCATTCCAAACCCAGACCTAATGAAGAAATTCTTCCACCAAATAGGCGATGTGCTTCATATATACACAGGTAACTCATTAGGAGCTTATGCACTTGAGGCAGCTTATAGTCCAGAGGGAGGAGTTTGGGTTGATGAATTACGAGATTATTTGCAAGAAAACCTAAACTCAATGAATGATTACTTGCATTCTAATTTCCCTAAAATCAAGACCTATAAACACGAAGCAACCTATTTGCCATGGTTAGACTTTTCAGCTTATGGTTTAACTCATAAAGAACTACTAAGAAAGTTAGCATTCGATTGCAAGTTAGGACTTAATGATGGAACAATTTTTGGAAAAGAATCAGAAAATAAGATGAGAATTAATATCGCTCTACCAAAATCAGAACTAATGAAAGCCATTGAACAATTTAAACACTTATAGGAAAATGGAAAAGGAAAATAACAAAAAAGCAAGGAGATACGAAAGGATAATCACCCAACTTAACGAACAAATCCCAAAGACCAACAATCCACTTTCAAGGATGTCAACCATAATTGCAGTCTTGCATAATAAGATGGATGATTTCTTTTGGACAGGCTACTACCACCTAATTGAAGGACAGTTATTAGTTGGAGCATACCAGGGATCCTTAGCTTGCCAAATACTTAAAAAAGATGTAGGAGTTTGCTGGGCAGCAATAAATAGGGGAGAGATCGTTATTGTAAAAGATGTTAACCAATTCGAAGGACATATAGCATGTGATGGGCGTTCCAATTCCGAAATAGTTATTCCAATTCGCAACAAAGAAGGCGAAATTATAGCTTGTTTAGATGTTGACAGCAAAGAACTAAACACCTTCGATGAAACAGACGCCAAATACCTCGAACAAATCACCAACATGATTTACTCATAAACCAAAAACAAACCCTATCAGAACCTCAATTTCTAATAGGGTTTTTCTTTCTTACTATTACCATTTACTGAAACGCTGTTTTAGAAAATTAATACGCCGTAATAATTTTCTAAAACAGCGTTTCAAGAAATTAATACGCAGTAATAAAAAATTAATACGCAGTGTTTTTTAGTGGAGACTAAGTTGCTTAAATACTACTACTACTATTATTATTATTATTATTGCAAAAGTAGCCCGTAATTATTATTCGCAATTCCCTATTAGAATAATATGGTATTATTATCTAAATGATAAAATAAAATCCTAAAACCATAAACAAATTACTTTAAATCTATACTATCTATCCTTAATTATTATAATATGTTTAAGGTAAAGGAGTTTATTTGATTGTCCTAAACATCAATCCTGGTAATCATTTAATTAACGTTTAAGTTATTTATTAAAATTTTTATTGCAAAATAATTTGTTTATTAATAATAAATAAATATCTTTGCTCCTAAGTTTTGATGATTATATTAAGTATAAATATAAATTAGACAGATAAACATTTAATTTCAATATATAAATTTAATTATTATGAATAAAATTACTTTAAAATTATTATTGATATGCTCAATGTTTGTGTTTGGCATATCTTGTTCTAATTCTGGTGATAATGGTCAGCTTGACACCAGCTTAATTCCTGTGAAATCGGGAGATAAATGGGGGTATATTAATAAAAAAGGTGAATATACTATTAATCCTCAATTTGAAGCTGCAGATTTTTTTAAAAATGGTTTAGCTATGATTAAGTCACTGGATGGGAAAATTGGTTATATTTCAAAAGATGGAAAATTCACAATTTCAGCAAAATACAAAGAAGGAACTCCATTTAATGACGGATTAGCATTTGTTGTTTCTGATGGAGATTATCCAACTTGCATTGATAAATCAGACAAAGTCATATTCACATTAAAACAGGCTAATTATGTATTTGAGTTTTCAGAAGGATTAGCCATGTTTGAAGATTTAAAAGAAAAATTTGGTTTTGTTGATAAGTTAGGAAAGATTGTTGTTAATCCACAATATGAAAAGGCAAGAAGTTTTAGCGAAGGTTATGCAGCTGTTTGCAAAGAAGATAAATGGGGATTTATAGATAAGACTGGTAAAGTTGTAATCAAACCACAATTCAAATCTGTTAATGATTTTCATTCAGGTAGAGCAGCTTTTAGTGATGGAAAACAATATGGATTCATTGACATAAAAGGTAGTTATTTAGTTAATCCTCAATTTATTAAAGCTGCTTCGTACTCTGAAGATTTATCTTTAGTAATGATTGGAGAGCAGTTTGGATTTATAGACAAAGAAGGTAAAACGGTAATTAACCCTCAATTTGATGGTGCTTTATCTTTTAAAAATGGATTAGCTCCAATTGTACAATCTAAAAAAATAGGTTTTATAGATAAAAAAGGAAAAATTGTAATAAATCCTCAATTTGATGATACAAGAGGTTTTATTGGAGATATTTCTCCTGTTAAAAGTGGTGATAAATGGGGTTTTATTGATAAAAAAGGTACATATGTAATTAATCCTCAATTTGATGAAGTGGTTGAACCAATAAATATTTATATGATGATGTATGATGGATTTGGGAGAAGTTTATTTAGTTATGTTAAAACAAATTATTATGATGCATCTAAATTCATTACTGAGTTTTTTAAAAACGTTAACAATAAGTCATTTAAAGGATTTGATTCATCTGTCACTTTAAAGAGTTTAATAGAAAATCCAATCTATTCTCAAACTTTAAGAGATGAATCAGAATATAAATTATTATCATATCAGAATGATGAAATCACTAGTGATATTATTCTTAATAGAACTAATTTTTATTTCTCAGAATCAATATATACTATGTTCCAAGAAAGTAATTTTTCTGGTAAATTAGCTGCCGTAGAATATAAAATTGTATTAGCTGGCGAAGCTCATGATAAAGGTGGAAAAATAGTAAATGCGTTGAAAATTGAATTAGAAAGGATTTATGGTTTGAAATTAGAAAGTCAAAGTAAACAAAAGGAAATTTATGCATCATCTCAAAAGGGTGCTAAATTAAATTTTGCTATTTATAATAATACTGAGTTTGAAAGTAATACCATAACTCTATTAGTAGGAATTAAAGAAGAAAAATTTAATTCTTTAATAAAAGAAATTCTTTCCAATTCAGAAGCAATTGAAATAGTCTATTAGAATTAAATGATTATGTGTTTAAAAAAATGTATATTGTTGATAATATGTCTTTTTGGGACTATATCAATTAGTAATGCTCAAAATATTAAAGCAGCTTACGAAAGACAAAAAACAGAAAAAGAGTATGAACGTCAAAGAGTTGAGAATGAATTAAAAGAAGTGGCTCGTATACAAAAAGCTCGACTTAGCTTAAGTGATTTACTGCAACTTGTTCAAAATAATGATTTGAATCATATAGATATGTTCTTAACCGAAAAAGGGTGGAAGATATATTCAACTGATGCTGATGAATCTGATTATAATGATGAAGAAATGCCTTTGAATCACGAAAAAGTCACTTGGGCTTTTGATAGGGATTCATATCAGAATAGAGCTAAGGCTTGGTTTTATGCTTATACTTTCCCAAATTATAATAATGCTACTTTATATTCTATTTCAGACGAGTTGGAACTTAATCAATTTAGAATACAGCTTAGTAGAAAAGGCTTTACTAAAACACAAGAGAAAGTTTCCAGTGAAAGAGGCTTTGAAAGTATTTACCGAAATGAAACTTACCAGGTTAATTTTGTAAAAAATAGGAATAGAAATTTTAAAGATGGTTCTGAAATTTATTATATGATTTATATTTATAATTTCAAGCAAATTGAAGAACAAAAGGCTGAAGAATTAAGGGTTAGAAAAATAGAAGAGGAATATAATTCCGCTATTCAAGGAGCTGAACAATCATTATCTGAAAAAGATTATTTAGCTGCTAAGCAATTTTATAGCCAAGCAATTAGAGTAAAGCCTGAAACAAAAAAACTTCATTCTGATATATTAAATGATATCGATATTAATATTTTATGTCAAAATGCAGATGATTTTTATAATAGTAAACAATACAGTAAATCAATAGAAGAGTATAATAAAGCATTACTAATTAAACCTAATAGATTTTCAGATTACATAAGTGAGAAAATTAGAAATATCGAAGAATATGTTATTTACTTTAAGTCAACAATTCACGATTATAAAGATGTTGAAAAAGCAGATTATGATATATATTACGATAAACTTGAAATTGGATTGAGAGATCTCTTATTAAATTTACCAACTATTCATCGAACATACATAACAATAATTTGTGAGCTAGACAGTTTAGGACTAACAAGCTCCAGGGTTAAATCTTCAATAGAAGATAAAGCCTTAAAGAATGGTATTGAAAGTCTAGCTAAAAATATTAGATTAAAGCCATTATCAATTGAGAATAGTTTTGTAAGAGCAAAGGCTGAATTTGTATATAGAGTAGAGTCTAAAAATTCAATTGTTGTAGTTAAAAAGAAATCTAAAACTATAAATTCAGAAAATATTGAATATCCAACTTACCAAACATATATTACCAAAGAATTAATAAAGAGTCCGATAGGAATATATACTTTTAATCTAAACCCAATCACCATCAATAATCAAGAATATAATAATCATAAAATTGTTAAGATGAGACGAACTGGAGGTCCTTCAAATGGATTATTATCAATATTAATTCCAGGATGGGGCAAAAGTAATGTAACAGGTGGTGAAAAAAATGGAGTTAGCACTGCTGTATCAGTTTATCTTCTTATTGGAGCAGGTGTAGGAATAAAAAAAATGTCTAATAATGATTATAATAAATATAATAATTATTCTACTGCAGATGAAGAATTATATCTTGCAGATCCAGAAAAAAATATGAATAGAAATGAGTACCTCAATAGTGCTAAAACTTACAATGTAATATCTTATGCTTGTTTATCTTTAGGTGCGGTTATTTGGATTTCTGAAACAATATGGATTACCAATAAAGGGATTCAAAACAAAAAAGCACAAAAGGCTTGGAAAAAAGGTCATCTAAGTCTATATCATAATTCAGAATTTAACGCAAATGGATTAACTTATGCGCTTCGATTTTAAGGATTTAGGATTTTTTTGAATAAGTTTTCGATTCAAGGCTCAAGTTTATGTTCTAAATATAACTTTTATTGAGCGAATTGTTTAGTATCCTATTAATATATTTTTACAAGATGAAAAGGAGTTTGCGGACTCCTTTTTTTTAAGATGGATAAGTTAATAACTAATTCCCATTCTATTCAACAAGTTGCAACTATATGAAACACTTAAACAAAGTGAGAAAATACAGGATTAGTTATTTAAGATAATATATAGAAGTGATTTTGGAGCTATTCCTTCTATAATTGCTGCTAATTTTCCTTTACTGTAACCATCAGCGTAGTATATTTTATCTCCTTCTGATATAAAGAGAAGTTTACCTTTACTGTATCCATCTGCAAGATAAGCTTTGTTCCCGTCAATTATCATACATAATTTTCCTTTGCTATATCCGTCTGCATAGTATATTTTATCACCCTCAACAATCATACTTTTCTTACCTTTACTATAACCATCAGCATAATAGACATCATTACCATCTACTATTAAAGCTAGTTTACCTTTACTATATCCATCGGCATAATATACTTTTGTGCCATCAATAATATATTGTAACGTTCCTTTACTATACCCATCTGCAGAATATACTTTTGTTTGAGCATTTAATACTCCAAAGCTTAGGAGAGTTGCTATGATAAGGATAAATCGTTTCATAATATATGTGTTTAGGTTTCTAATTCAATCAAATTGAATAAATGCAATATTACAAAATAAATTGATATATAGGGTATTAAAATGATTTTTTTTTGATAAAACTATTGACTATTTCAGGAATATTTCGTATATTTGCATAATAGAAACAATAGGATTAAGTCCTTGAGTTTCTTATCAAAATTCCCTCTTAATTTTCCTTAAAATAAAAAGATGCACATCATTCACTACGAAAGATGCACATCATTTGGGGTAAATGATGTGCATCTTTTGGGTATTGAAACAGCGATTCAGTAGATTCTTTCAGCGTTATAATTTTCTAATCCTTTGTTTTAGACTTTTCTTTCTTTGATTCAGTTTGGTCTAATAAACAAATTCTATATCTTTTATATCAAGTCTTGAGCCTGGTGCTCCCCAAAACTTATCTCCATAAGCACTTGAACTCATTAGGACTATGATATTGTCAACTGATGAGTTTGTTGGTGCATATGCTTCTTCTGCTTGAGTTATATCGTAGGTTTGTCCATTAGGTTTGAACTTATAGAATATTACTTCACCTCTTTTACCTCCTATTTTCATATATGGATTTTCCAATAGGGTTATCTCAATAAAGCCAGTTTCTTAAGCGACATTATCAATAATCCTATGAAATGAGAAAATGATTAATTGAATTATATTACATATTATAAGGGTTGAACTTCTTATTGTTTTTCATATTTTTGCTATTTTGAACATAAACGAATTATGATTTGATAAAATTCTAACTTTGAGTATTCGTAATTTATCAAAATTTAATTTATATATATTCAATTTAGTAAATACTCTTCTTAAAGATTTGTTTTAATTTTTTCTTTGAACAGCAGTACTGATTTTATTATTATTATCTGATTGCTTCTTGATATTTTTTCTCACTGGCGTGCTTTCATCTATACTAAGGTCTAAATATTTTTTTTGAGGATTATTGTTTTTACCACCATAATATAAATAAACACTTTTCTCTACTCCATAAATATAAGATCCATCATATTTTTTGGCATAAGCTTGATAAGTAATAGTGGTATTATTTGAGTTCGAGAAAAAAATCCATTCTGGATTTTTTAAACCATCTTCTTTAGTTGTAAAATGATACGAATCACCATCAATACTAAATCCTATCTCTTCAGCATATTGAGTGTTTTCATATCTAAATTCAAATTTACAATAATACTCATAATTATAATTATAATGGGTACCATCGTAATCAAATCCAGATGATGAATAATTGCTACCTGTTTGTGTTGCAGAAACTGTTGTTACAATTGGATTTTGACTTAAACTTAAAGTAGTGAAACTTTTTAGTGCTCCATAAACAGTTCCTGATACAGTTGTTGCATATGCTCTATATGTATAAGCTGTATTTGCGGTTAAGCCTATTAGAAGATGACTTATTACACTAGTTGTTTGAGTTATTGTAACTTTAGTCCAAGAACTTGCACTTGTAAGTTTAAATTCAAAACCTTTTGTTGTAATTGCTTCAGCTCCTGCACTAATTGTAGCATTTAGGGTTGCTGATATTTTTGTTATTGAAGTTGCAGGATTTGTTATAACGGTTGGAGGTGTTTTTGATAGGGTTTTGAAAGTTTTAGCTGTTCCATAAACAGTGCCTAATACAGTTGTTGCATATGCTCTATATGTATAAGCTGTATTTGCAGTTAAGCCTGTTAGAAGATGAGTTATTGCACTAGTTGTTTGAGTTATTGTAACTCTAGTCCAAGAACTTGCACTTGTAAGTCTATATTCAAAACCTCTTGTTGTAATTGCTTCAGTTCCTGCACTAATCGTAGCATTTAGTTTTGCTGAGCTTTCTGTTATTGATGTTGCAGAAACTGTTGTTACAATTGGATTTTGACTTAAAGTAGTGAAATTTTTTACTGCTCCATAAACGGTTTCTTTTTCATTACTTGCATAAGATCTATAATAGTATTTTGTAGATGGATTTAATCCTTGTATGTATGAATCAAAATCTCCAGTTCCTTGACCATCTACACTAAAGCCATTAGAAATAATTGTAGGTGTTGGATTTGCTCCCCAACAAACACCTCGCGACAGAATAGGTAAAGCTCCTATTATTTCAGGAATACGACCTCCACTTTTTGCTGAGACTGAAGTGATTTGTGTTGCTTGATTTGTTTCTATTTTTATTTCTTGATTCGTTATTGGTATATCTATATCTTCTTGACATGAGGAGAAAGAAAATATTAAATATATCAAGACTAATATATTTATATTTTTCATGACTATTTTGTTTTTTTACTTTTAAAATTCCAACCAATACCTATTTTATAGTCCATATAATCTGTGTTTAAGGCAGATATTCCTGTAGAGAATATAAAATTCCTTATCTTGAAGATTAAACCTATTTCAAAATTAAAACCAGAATAACTTGACCATGTATTCTTAACTTGCTCTTTATTTAATAGCTCCCAAAATGTATTTCTGTATCCATATCCGATACCTCCATACAAATAAACTGGCTCGCCAAAACGTATAACTCCACCTGTATTTATTGCAAAACGAGAGAAAGATTTTTCGCCAGAATAAAAAGGTAAATCATTATTAATAAATCCTGAACTATTATCGGATTCATAATCCCCGCTTGCTCTTAGGTTGGTTCCCAACAAAATACTTCCATACCAACCAATCCTTTTAACTCTTCCAAAAGTAATTCCATAAGAAAATTGAGGGGAAGGAGAAAATCCTTCATCAAGTAAAAAGAAATTATTTGTGCTATAAGTTTTTATGGATTTATTTTGTTTTACTTGGATCATTTGTGAATAAGCATTTGTAGAAAAGAGAACAAATACAATTAAAATAATAATTAACTTTTTCATAATGTTAATGTTTTAAATTAATAAACTGTTCTCTATTATAATTGGAAATTCATTTTCCAAATATTCCACTCTCCTTGTTCAGTTCCTCTCTGGGAAAGAAAATAAATATACTTTCCATCTTTAGACCAAATAGGAGATGCATCATGACCTTGGTGGTATGTTAGTTGAGTTAGTTGAGAGCCATCATTTCTAATAACATATAAGTCTAAATTTCCTCTTGTGTCTTTTCCATGCGGTTTAGTATTGCCTGTGCATAATATCCATTTACCATCGGGAGAAAGAGAAGGTGTAGAAAAGCTTTGCCCCTCAATACTTAAAATAATAGACTCTGTTCCTTTAACGTAGTTAATTAACCAAATATCGGAAAGTCCTTTTTGATTTATTCTTGTACAAATAAATTCTTCATCATTGATAGGGTGTGGAGTAGTTCCGTAGCAGTAATTGGTGAATAAATTTGTTTCTTTTTCATAACTCCAAATACTGTATGAACCTTGATACTGTCTTGCAAAAAAGATTTTTTCACCATCTTTAGAATAATAAGGTGCATAATCAGAAACACTATTTCCTGAAATTTGTTGTATTATAGTTCCTTGTTTAGCGTTTGTTGTATATAAATAAGAATAAGGATTATTATCTTCACTAAAACAAATACTTTTACCATCAGGAGAATAGCAAACATCATTTACAAACTTCCTAAATGTTCTTTGTGTGGACATGCTTGTATTCGTAGTGGCTTTAACCATAATGTTTCGGGCTCCATTTTTAAATGAAACATATGCAATATTTTGCCCATCTGGAGAAAGAGATATTAAAGGATTTCCCCACCAAGCCATCATACCAGATAAAAACTGCACATTAGGATTAGAAATTGTCTCTTTGTTTTCATCAGTTATTTTTGTAAAATTAATTCCACCTTCTTCGGGGACATAGACACTCATTGTATCTATTTTTACTGCACAACCCGACAATAATATTGCCAAAATTGTAATAAAATAAATTTTTTTCATGTTTTTGCTTTTTTGAAAATAAAGTAATTATGATTAGGCAAAAATACTTAAAAAATCGAGATTAGCAAACTATTATGTTTTTTTAACGCAAGAAATATTAAATTTAACATAAAAAACATCAGAACTCTTTATTAGAAAGACAAATAAGAAAATTACACTTAAAATCATTATTAATAATAAAATAAATATCCTTATAAATTCATTTATTAGTATCTAATTAGTTTTAAATTTAATTAAGTATATTTAAAGGATATTATCGAGTTGGCTTTTACAAATTAATATTTTTCAACTCTCCATTAGGGCTTATTAGGATATATTCTTTTTTGGATTGGGTCTTGATTTCTTTATTTGTATTTTCTTTGTTTATAAGTAATTTTATCTCGTACATTATTTGAATAACGGGCTCTGTTATTATTGGGTTGATTACAAAATCGAATTCCTTATTTACTATTGGTTGGTAGTAGAGGGTTGGGGATTTGTCTGCCAAATTTATATTTTGAGATTTCTTTTCATTTAATGAAGAACTATTATATGCTTCAAATGATTTATACATTTCAACTGGGAGAAGAACTCTATATCCATCGGATAGGCTCTTATCTAATGTGTCAAAGGAAATTCCTAATAATGATTGATAGGTTTTCATCTTTTCTTGGAGTATGAGTTTCGATTTATTCATTAGTTGTTTTTTGATGGAGTCTTGGTTACTAGCGAAATAATCTACTCTTACTAGATTGTATATATCTTGATTCGATAAGATACTAATAAAATCATTTAGTTGATTTTGGTCATAATATTTTATATGAATATTCTTTTTTAATTCAAAGGATTTAGGTATTTCATTATAGTTTGTTTTGCTAAATATCTTCTTTTCTATTTCAAATTCATAGATAGGTACAAATGAAATCATATCTATAAATACCTCTGTTCCCTTATGTTTATTTATTTCATCTACCGATTGTTTTATCCTTTTATCAATTAAATCATTTACCTCCTGGCTTGTCTTACCAACTTGATTTACGCTAAAGATTGCTAGGTATGAATCTGCTTTAACATTTGCTAATCCTTTAACGCTTAATAAAGTATTAGATGTTGAGGGGTTAGAAACACTAATGTTTTGTTCAGGATATCTTGTTTGATTCTGATAGTTGATATTCCCAGATGCTTGTCCCAATAGGAGATTGCTTAGGATGATACTTATTGCTAAAACGAAAGTCTTTTTCATTTCTATTTTATTATTAATTTAAAAACTATTTCTATTGCTTCAAATTGGTTTAGTCTTGCAAAGTAAAGCATAATATTTATAATACCTATTATTGTTGTTGATAAATAATAAACGCTAAACCAAAATCATTAAAAAATACTAATTACGCTTCTTCTCTTTTCTGCATTCTCTTAATAGACAAATTCTATATCTTTTATATCAAGTCTTGAGCCTGGTGCTCCCCAAAACTTATCTCCATATGCACTAGAACTCATTAAGACTATAATATTATCTACTGGGGAGTTTGATGGTGCGTAGGTTTCTTTTGCCTCTGTTATATCGTAGGTTTGTCCATTTGGTTTGAACTTATAGAATATTACTTCACCTCTTACGCCACCTATTTTCATATATGGATTTTCTAATAGGGTTTGAGCATTTGGTTGACCATAAATAAAAGGTAGGGTTATCTCAACAAATCCTGCTTCTGTTTCAAAGCTACCTACTTCATCGCCTGTTCTAAGCCATGCTGCTGCTACTCTATAATATTTACTTGCATCAAGATTTCTGTTTTGTAGTAAGAAATAAACCTCGCAGGAGTCTTTTGATGGTCTTTGTTCTGAGTCGTTTTCTAATATGGTTGCATTCCTACCATCTTTCATCACTAATCCTGCCTTATATCTCATCTTGAACCTAACCTGTGTTGGTTTTTGATAGAATGGGGTACCTAAATTAACTAATTTCCTTGGGTTGGGTTCTGTGCTGTATCCTGGCAAATATGAAGAGTTATATATAAACTTACCTGTAAATAAAGCTCCTGTTACTATTGCTACATTCATCATAGCTCCAACGCCATAAAGTCTTGTGTCCATTGATGCGTAATCAGCATTTTCAACGTTAGGTTTTGGATTTACAGAAAAGAAACCTGTTAATGCATTAGCTCTTGCTCCATTTTGCCATGGTGAAAACATATTTGCTTCTCCTGGGAAATATGCGTAGGTATCATATATCTTTATAGCATTACCATTTTCATCTTTCGCTATTGTCCACTTCTTCATATTTGAATAAGCCAGTTGCAATGGTGCATCTGTGTAGAATACTCTGACTTTCCAAACCTTTGAAACATTGTCGTCCTCTGCAATAATGTTAAAAACTACATCAGTACTGAAATCTTTAACCTTTAATGGATCTTTATCAGATTTTGCAAGTGGCGAAAACTTTGCAGAGCTAACAATGAGATTATTATAATTCATAGATATTGGAATACCTATCTCTACAATACCTGTATCTAAGGGTGAGCCAGTTGTTATTCGATTAGATATCTGACCCTCTATCTCAAATACCAATATATTACATTCCTTTGATTCTGTATAGAACTTCTCATCAACACAAGAAACAAAGAAAGTTGCAAGAAAAACTAAAGCTATTATTATCTTTTTCATATTTATTATTTTTCTCTTTTTATCCACGAATTACACGAATTACGCGAAGTTTAGTTTTTTTTGTCCACAGATTTTCACACCCGAAGACCAGAGGTCGAGAGCCACGAAGTGAAATTAACACAGAAGTAAAATGAAAATCCTATTAATCTGTGAAAATCTGTGGACAAAAAAACTAAACTCCGAAATAGTAAGCAAATCCAAAGTAAACATTAAATAGATTTAACTTAAAATCGATAGACATATCACTTCCAGAGCCTGATTTTATTTCATCTTGCTTGATAAAAGAACGGTTATAATACATTACTATTGGGTTGAAAGCAAATTCAAATGCAAAACCTTGTTTAAGGAAGTACATAAATCCAGGGGAAAGTCCTATGCTTAGCTCATGTGTTGTCTTCATTAGCTTCTTAATATCTCCACCTCTATCATAAACATCTCTTGTTAGAGAAGAAAGATAAGAATAGGAGACATTTGTTTCATTATAAACAAAGAAACGATTTGAGGTTCCAATCGGCACATAGTTCTTTACTCCAGTTCCAATATTCAAAGAAGATGAAACCACATTTGAATTATAGGTTGAGGCATCAATCAAAAGATCTAAGACCTTAGCACTAACGGTAAGTCTTTTATCTGAAAATCCATAACTAACCTTTCCTCCCCAAGCAACATTGTCTGCAATAAACCAAGAACCTGATAAGGAGAAATCTCCAGAAACATTCTTTATCTCATCAATTTCCACAATTGTAAAAAGCATATCGTTTGAAACATCTTTCTTTGACAAACCAACCTTAAATCCAAAGCTACTAACTCCATTCGTTAGGAATGCTTTTTTAGCTGAAGTGATTGAATCTTGCGAAAAAACATTAAAAGAAAAGGATATAACCAATAAAACTAAAACGAAATAAGTCCTTTTATTCATAATTATCATAATTAATTGTCAAAAATACGAAATAAATAATTAATAAAGCTCGAAAGCCTAAATTTAAGTGTAGGTTGGAGTCATTTGATTAAATTATTAGAAGTTTTGTAATAATTTTCTCTAATTGTGTTAATATGAATAAATAAATATTATATTTGCAGTGTTAATTGTTAATATTATCAAAGGCATCATTCCTAAAAGCCTAATAATAAGATTGGGAAACAAACAAATTTATATTATGGAAAAGAACAAGGTTGATATGTACATTGTTGCTAATGCAGAGAAGTTTTCTAGTGACAAATTAGGATTAATTAGAATGAAATTATTGGAATTAGATGATGATAAATTCACAATGCTACAGTGTATTGAGTTGAAAAACACTACAACAATGCTTTTGTTCTCATTGTTTTTAGGGCATTTGGGTGTAGATAGATTTATGGTTGGAGAAACAGGTTTAGGTATTCTTAAGCTTATAACTTGTGGAGGAGCTGGAATTTGGACAGTTGTTGATTGGTTCTTAGTTACTCAATATACAAAAGATTATAATTTCAATAAGCTAATGATGACCCTTGGTTATTAATCAAAGTATCATTCATAATGAAGCGTAATGTATTTAAAATATCTATAATTATATCTATATTACTTGCTTATTTTTGGATAATTAGAGCTTATTCTACTTCAATAAGTCCCGTTTGTTTATTTAAGAAAACAATAGGGATTCCTTGTCCAGGCTGTGGAGGGATACGTTCGACAATATGCATAAGTCAAGGAAATATATTAGATGCATTATATATTAACCCCTTGTCTGTTATTGTTAATGCTTTTATAATAATATCTATATTTTGGTTGCTTTATGATCTAATAAGAAAGAAGAATACATTTATTAAGGCAATGAAAACCAAATGGGATACAAAATACTTTATTATCGCTATTATAATTATTCTAATTAATTGGATTTGGAATATATATAAAGGGTTATAGTATCTATAAACAAAGCTTAAAGATTTGTTATTTGGGCTTTTCTATTACACTAAGACTTCTAAATAATTTCTTTTAATTGCTTCTATAATTTTATTATTATCTTATTATATCTTATGCTATAAGAAGATTATAGGTATTCTCTTTGATATTATAAGTGATTAACCTCTCCTTGTTTTTCTTTTTATGTGTTTTATTTTGTTAATACAGCAAAGTATTAGTATTTTTGTACTCTGAATTATTAAAAATTGATATGAATAAAGATAACTATTGCATAATTATGGCTGGTGGAATTGGAACAAGGTTCTGGCCACTGAGTAAAACTTCTAAGCCTAAACAATTTATTGATGTTTTGGGAATAGGAGAGACTCTTATACAGTCAACATTTAGACGATTTGAAAGAATTTGTCCAAGAGAAAATATATATATAGTAACAAATGGGATATATAGAGATTTGGTGAATGAGCAAATACCTAATCTTAATCCCAATCAAATAATTGCAGAGCCTACTCGTAGAAATACTGCTCCTTGCATTGCTTATGCTAATTTTAAGATTGGTAAGATAAACCCAAATGCAAATATTATCGTTTCCCCTTCTGATCATTTTATTGTAAATGAGGATAGTTTTATTGAAACTATTGAAATGGGGTTGAATCAGAGTAAGGATAATGACATTTTGGTTACTCTTGGAATTAAACCAACCTCTCCAAATACTGGATATGGTTATATACAATATATTCAATCTAATTTCTTTAGCTCAAAGAAGCAGATGAATAAAGTTAAGCTTTTTACTGAAAAACCAGATTATGATATGGCATTACAATTTATTTCAAGTGGGGATTTCCTTTGGAATAGTGGTATGTTTATTTGGTCATTGAAAAGTATTGATAAATCGATGAAAGAACTTTTGCCTGAAGTTTATAATATTTTTGAAAAAGGGATGGATGTTTTCAATACTCCTAAAGAAGAAGAGTTTATAAAAATAGCTTACTCAGCTTGTCCTTCTATTTCAATTGACTATGGTATAATGGAGAAGGCATCTAATGTTTATGTTATTCCTTCTGAGTTTGGTTGGAGTGATGTTGGAACTTGGGGTGCTATTTACGATGTTAGAGAGAAAGATAATAACAATAATAGTGTTGTAGGTAAGAATGTTATGATGTATGAAACTAATGAATGCGTTATTAACAACTCTTCAAATAAACTTCTTGTTATTCAAGGTTTAAAAGAATATATTGTTGTTAATACTGACGATATATTAATGATTTGTGCAAAGAATCAGGAACAAAGAATTAAACAGTTTGTTACCGATGTAGAGGTTGAAAAAGGTTCTAATTTTATATAAAAAGATAAATAAAAAAATACTAATTATTCAAATGAAAGATTTAAAGAGAATTGAGATTATTGATCTTTTGCAAGGAAAAGCAAACGACCAAATAGGAAGTGAAATTTGTGTTAAGGGTTGGGTAAGAACCAAGAGAGGGAATAAAAATATTGCTTTTGTTGCACTAAATGATGGAACAATTGTTCATAATATTCAAGTTGTGGTTGAACTATCTAATTTTGATCAAGAATTAGTTAAGAAAATTACAACAGGAGCATCTTTAAGGGTGAATGGAAAATTAGTTGAGTCTGTTGGGCAAGGTCAAAATGTTGAAGTTCAAGCAACAGAAATAGAGCTTTATGGTGAGGCTGATCCAGAAACTTATCCTCTTCAAAAGAAAGGACATACCTTAGAGTTCTTGCGTGAAATTGCACATTTAAGACCAAGAACAAATACTTTTGGTGCAATTTTCAGAATACGTCATGCAATGGCTTTTGCTGTTCATAAGTTCTATAATGATAAGAGATTCTTCTATTGGCATAGCCCATTAATTACAGTTTCTGATGCTGAGGGAGCTGGTGAGATGTTCCAAGTAACTACTCTTGATTTAGACAATATTCCAAGAACAGAGAATGGAAAGATTGATTATTCTCAAGACTTTTACGGTAGAGAAACCTCACTAACTGTTTCTGGACAATTGGAGGGGGAGCTTGGTGCATTATCTTTAGGGAAGATTTATACTTTTGGACCAACCTTTAGGGCTGAAAACTCAAATACTCCTCGTCACTTATCTGAATTTTGGATGATTGAACCAGAGATGGCATTCTATGAATTGGAAGATAATATGAACTTGGCTGAAGAGTTTATCAAATACTTAGTAAGTTATGCTTTAGAAAACTGTAAAGATGATTTAGAGTTTCTACAAAGTATGTATGATAAAGAATTGATTGAAAGACTAAATCACGTTGTAGATACAGATTTCATCAGATTGAAATATACCGATGCTATTACAATTTTAGAAGCTTCACAACAAAAATTTGAATACCCTGTTTCTTGGGGTGTTGACCTTCAATCGGAACACGAAAGATACTTGGTTGAGAAACACTTTATGAAACCAGTTATCCTTATTGACTATCCAAAAGAGATTAAGGCTTTCTATATGAAAGAAAATACTGATGGTAAAACTGTCCGAGCTATGGATGTTTTATTCCCTAAGATTGGAGAGATTATTGGAGGAAGTCAGAGGGAAGACAATATGGATAAGCTTGTTGCAAGAATGAAAGAGGTCGGCATTGAGCCTAAGGATATGAAATGGTACTTAGATACTCGTCGTTTTGGTTCTGTTCCTCATAGTGGTTTTGGATTAGGTTTTGAACGTTTACTTCTCTTTGTGACAGGAATGGTAAATATTCGTGACGTAATACCTTTCCCAAGAACTCCAAAGAATGCTGAGTTTTAAATAAGCCAATAGTTAAGAAATATGATATCTCATAGCATACTCCAAAGACTACAACAAAAACTATCTCCGCAACAGATTCAGTTAATGAAACTGCTGCAGTTACCTACATTTGCTCTTGAACAAAGGATTAAGGATGAAATTGAGAAAAATCCAACCCTTGAAGAAGATGAGTCTGAAAAGACAGAAGAGGGTCAAGAAAATGCTCAAGAGGAAGAAGGGAATGTTGATAATGATGTTTTTGGAGATATGGAGATGTTTCCTAATGATGATGAGATTATTAGTTTTAAGAATAACGATAACTACGAAAAATTAGATAGAAATCAAATCTTTGTTTCAGAAACTACATTCCACGAAGATTTAATTTCGCAGCTCCAACTTAAGCCTATTTCTGAAAAACAATTATTAATTGGATTAGAACTAATTGGTAATATTGATGATGCAGGATATTTAAGCCGCTCAATTCCTTCAATTGTTGATGACTTTCTTTTTCGTCAAAATTTAGAAGTAGATACAAAAGAAATAGAAGAGGTATTATCAATTATTCAAAGATTTGATCCTGTGGGTGTAGGGGCAAGAGATTTGCAGGAATGTTTACTTATTCAATTAAATAAAAAGAAACAGACAAAGCCTATCTTACTTGCTAAAAGAGTAATTAAGCGTTATTTTGAGTACTTTAAAAAGAAGCAATATAATATAATAATACAAAGGATTGAAAGCTCGGAAGAAGATTTACAAAATGCAATAGAAGAGATTGTTAAACTAAATCCTAAACCAGGAAACTCTCTTTTTTCAGATGGAAATGAGGCTATTTCAATAATTCCTGACTTTATGGTTTTCCAACAAAATGGAAAGATAGATTTCCAAGTTAATAGCTATTCAAAACGTAAGGTTAAAACCAGTAAGTATTATGAAAATCTTTTAAAGGAGGTTTCTGAAAGTAAAAACCCTTTAGATAAAGAAACAGCTACTTTTCTAAGAGAAAAATTGGAATCAGCTACCATTTTTATTGATGCTTTGAATAGGAGGAAAGACACTCTTTATCTAATAATGAAAGCAATAATTAATTATCAGCATGAATATTTCATAGAAGGAGATATTCAAAAACTTAAACCTATGCGTTTGGTTGATATTGCAGATAAGGTTGATATGGATATTTCAACAATATCTCGTGTTGTTAGTAATAAATATGCACAAACTCATTTTGGGGTTTTCAAACTTAAGGACTTCTTTTCAAACTTTATGGTTAATGACATAGGAGAGCAGGTTTCGACTGATAAAATTAAGAATGAACTTGTAAGAATGATTGATTCAGAGGACAAACTATCACCTTATACAGATGACCAATTGGTTGAACTTCTTAAATCAAAAGGTTATTCAATTGCTCGCAGGACGGTTTCAAAATATAGAGAGACTTTAAATATTCCAGTTTCAAGACTTAGAAAATCGGTATATTGAAAATGAATACAGAACAGAGGATAGCTAAGAAAATAACATTTGTTTTCAATCCATTATTCATTGCTGTCTATGCTTTTATTTACTATTTACTTCTAATGGTAATGTTTAATGGTTATAAGGGTGCTAGCTCAGTTATTCTAAAATCAATAACCTTATATATACTTGTTTCTTGTTTATTCCCAATTTTCATTATCTATCTTCTTAATGATAGCAGCTTTCATAATGCTGAAGAAAAAGCAAAGAAAACGAATACAAGTTATGTTATACTATGTATTTCATATCTTGTTTCTTATATGTATTTTTCAATGCTTAACATATCATCTTGGTTTAATATGGGATTGCTTATTCCTGTTTATGCTTCACTTATCCCTCTTGTTTTGAGAAATAGGATAACAATCATATATGAGATAGTAATTATCGGAGCTATAACTTTTTATGTTTTTCTCCTAACTATACAATATTACTTTGTTTTCTCAATATTCCCTCTTTTGATTTCAATATTTTGTTCAGGATTATTAATTTATTCCTACCGCATTCAAAATCTTTATTCTTCAAGTCAAACTATTCATAATTATCTTATAGGTTGTCTATTAACAGCCCTAATAATGCTATTTGTTCTAATTATATAATCAATAATAGACTCATTTCATCCTCGATATAAAATATTATTAGTATTTTTGTAGTTTATAAATTATAGACTTATTTTTTTAATGGAAAAACGACTTTTTATATTTTTCTCTTTATTAATGTCTTTGAGTATGTTTTCTTATGCTCAGAAAGATAGTGAAGTAGATTTAAGGAGTCCAAATAGAAGGATTGCAGATTCACTTTACTCTCTTCATAATAATAGAAATAAAACTAATAAACCCTCATCAATAGATAAGCCTAATAAAGATAATGAGAATAAGGCGAAATCAAGTTCAAAGCACTCTAATCAAAATAGTGCAAAAACAATAAACAATAATTCCCAAACTTTAATTTCTCCTGACAGCTTAAAAGATTGTTTAATCAAATCTGCTGAACAAGAGAATGAAGAAAAAGAGAAGATTATTGTAAATAAGAATGCACCTTGCAAAACCTTATATAATAATACTTGGTGTACGAATAAGGTTAAGATGCCTTCATTTAACTTTGGAGAATTCCCTGACGAATTTAAAATTAAACTTATCGACGAAAGGAAGAACCAATCTTTTCATTTCCCTTGCGATAGGGGAGTTAAGTCTTCTCCTTACGGTTGGCGATGGGAAAGACCTCATGGAGGAATAGATTTTGCTTTAAATACAGGAGAACCTATTTATTCTGTTTTTGATGGAGTTGTTAGAGTTGCTCAAGTGAATGGTGGATATGGAAATATGATACTTGTACGCCATTTCAATAACCTTGAAACCCTATATGCACATTTAAGTAAAATGATAGTTAAGGTAGGTCAAGAGGTTAAAGCTGGAGATATTATAGGATATAGTGGCAATACAGGTTTTTCAACAGGGCCTCACCTTCATTTCGAATGTAGATGTCTATATCAAACCTTTGACCCAGAATGGATACTTGATATTAAGAATAGAACACTAAGGACAAAACATATTAATATTGAGAAGACTTTCTTTGGAATTGAAAGAGCAGAAAAACAAATAAAGAAGAGAAAACCTCTTACTCATTTGGTAAAGATAAACAAAACCTTCGAGGGCAAACCTTACTATGCTTTTAAAGATAAGTATGCCAACAAATCAAATACTCTTTTGTTAGCAAAGGGAGGAAATCAGCCAATTAATTATGAAATAAATAACGAAGATAAAACAACTTGGAGATATTGGAAAGTTAGAAAAGGAGATAGTATAGTTAAGCTTGCAAATCAATTTAAGGTTACTCCAAGGCAGATTATTGAAATGAACGGACTAAAAACCGAAGAGCTGACACTAAACTCTAAAATTAGAGTAAGATAAAGGGATAATTCCTAAATTAATTCAAAAAAAACAATCAGATAATAATATAAATTTAAAACATTAAATAAGAAAATGTCAACAGTATTACAAAATCTATCATCATATAATATTGATGAAGTTCCCTCGGGAGAAAACAAAATATTTGGAATAGTAGTTTCAGAGTGGAATTCAGAAATAACCAATGCTCTATTAGAGGGTGCAGTAGAAACACTTAAATTAAAGGAAGTTGACGAAAAAGACATACATATTCAATATGTGCCAGGAAGCTTTGAACTACCTTTTGGAGCATCAAGTCTTTTGGAAAAGAAAAAGATTTCTGCAGTACTTTGTTTGGGTTGTGTAATTCAAGGAGAAACAAGACATTTTGATTTTATTTGTGATGCAGTTGCAAATGGCATTATGCAGGTAAGTTTAAAGAAAGAAATACCTGTTATATTTGGACTTCTAACAACCAACACGCTTGAACAAGCACAAGACCGCAGTGGTGGTAAACATGGGAATAAAGGAATTGAAGCAGCCATTACCGCATTAAAGATGGCAGACTTATAAACTTCCTTTAAAAATAAATAATGAGAATAGTTTTTTTCGGTACTCCTGATTTTGCAGTTACTTGTTTAGATTCATTAGTTAAAAATGGATATGATATTGTAGGTGTTGTGACTATGCCCGATAAACCTTCAAATCGTGGACATAAAATTAATTTTTCAGCAGTCAAGCAATATGCCTTAGATAATAACTTAGAATTATTACAGCCAACAAACCTTAAAGACAAAACCTTCCTCCAAGAGTTAAGAGAGCTCAAAGCTGATCTAAACATCGTTGTTGCATTTAGAATGATGCCTAAAGAGGTGTATGCAATGCCAAAAATGGGTTCATTTAACCTTCATGGCTCACTTCTCCCTAAATATAGAGGAGCAGCACCAATTCACTGGGCAGTCATTAATGGAGAAACAGAAACAGGATTAACAACATTTCTACTAAATGATAAGATTGACCAGGGAGAGATTATGTTTCAAGAGAAGATTGAAATAGGGGAGGCAGAAACAACAGGAGAACTTCACGATAGGATGAAAGTTAAGGGTGGTGAACTTATCCTTAAAACTCTTGAAGCACTTAAAAATGGTGATATTAAAACTATTTGTCAAAATAATATTGAGATAGAGCCGAGCTTAGCACCAAAAATTTATAAAGACACAACCCTTATTCCTTGGCATAAAACAGGTAAAGAAATAGTGGATTTTGTGCGTGGAATGTGTCCTTATCCAAGTGCTACAACTGTTTTTTTTAACGAAAAGACTCAAACTGACTTGTTTTTGAAGGTTTATGGTGTTGAATTTGTTGATATTGTGCATAATAAAAACATAGGCTCAGTTGAAGTAAATATAATAGACGGATTTAGAGTATATTGCTTAGATGGTTTTGTCAAAATACTTGATTTACAACAGAGTGGCAAAAAACGCATGAAGGCAGATGAGTTTCTAAGAGGCAATAGATTGGATAGCAGTTTTGTAGTTAAAAACTAAATTTATTATTTTTTTTGAAAAAAAGTATACAACTTTCAAAAAATTTATTACATTTGCAGCACTAACCATTTAAAAATTATTTGATATGACAAAAAAAGATTTTATCCATTTGATGTCTGCAAAAGCGGATTTGAATTTAAAACAAACAGGTACTGCTTACGAAGCTTTTCTAAATGTTTTGGAAGAACAATTAAAATTAGGACAAAGAGTTAGTTTTATTGGTTTTGGTTCATTTACTGTTGTTGACAAAGAAGCTCGCACAGCACGTAACCCAAGAACTGGAAAAGCTATTAAAGTTGCAGCTAAAAGAGTTGTTAAATTTAAACCAGGTTCTGGACTAAAAGAAATTAAAAAAGGTAAGAAGTAAATTTTTATTATTTTTTTATCTTCAAGCATCTTATGTCAATGATTTAAGATGCTTTTTTTATGCACTATTGTATTTGAAAATTAAAACGCTGAAAGAATTTTCCCAAACGCTGTTTTAAAAAATTAATACGCAGAGTTAGAAAATTAATACGAAGAGTTAGAAAATTAATACGCTGAAAGAATAAATAGTAGCAAAGCTATTGGGTTTTTGATTAGAATTAGTATTTTTGCAATATATTTAACTTTTTAGAGTTTTACTTACTTGTAACATCTATTGATTAAAAAGGTTTATTGGCTTGCATAACATCACTAAGTAGGATAAAAATGAAATACAGAAATTTTAAAATATTAGCATTTGCATTGATTATATTCTCACTTTCAAGTCCTTTAAAAGCTCAAATTTTTAAAGGGATGATTATTGGAGGAGTTAATTTTGCACAAATGAATGGAGACCAATCTTTTGGTTATAATAGAATCAGCCCAAATATTGGAATAGGGGTTATGGCTCCTTTAAACAAGGATAGGTCATGGCTAATGAGTATGGAAGTACTTTATAATGAGCTTGGAGCAAAAGAACCATTAGACCCATTTAAATATAATACTAAAATAAAATATGTTTCAATCCCACTTTTGGCTCACTATGAAGATAAGGTAGGAAGGTGGACCTTTGGAGCAGGACTTCAATATTCAAGATTAATTGATGTGAAAGAAGATTGGGGACTTCCTACTAAGCCTATTCAATGGATGGATAGACCTGATATGTCAACAGTTAAAGATTTTAATAGAGATGATTTTTCTCTAATATTCGATATTCGATTTAGAATTTGGGAAAGATTGAAATTTAATTTCAGATACCAATACTCTATTGTGCCTATTAGAAAAGATGTAACCTATTATAATGGTTTTCTTGAAGGCTCACCTGACTACAAATCTTGGCAAAGAGATTTTTATCATAATGCCCTAACCTTTAGATTGATTTATGTGATTAATGAGCGTTCTACTAAGGATCTTGATAGGAATATTAATCGTGAAATGTATTAATCATTAAAAGAAATGAAGAATAAACGAATAGCTATCTTTCCAGGTTCCTTCGATCCAATTACCAAAGGGCATGAATCTGTTGTTTTAAGAGCGTTAACCTTATTTGACGAAGTAATTGTTGCCATCGGAGAGAACACCTCTAAGAAAGGCTTCTTTCCAATACAGGAGCGCTTAGAATGGATAAGAACAACCTTCGAAGATCATCCAGAGGTTAAAGTTGAAGCGTTTTCTTCACTTTTGGTTGATTTTTGCAAGAAAAAAGAAGCTAAGTACATCCTAAGAGGATTAAGAAACTCAGTCGATTTTCAATATGAAAGAAATATAGCACTAATTAATCAAGAACTAAATTCTGAAATAGAAACAATATTCCTTCTAACCCAACCTCAAGACACAGCAATAAGCTCATCCTTTGTTAGAGAAATACTATCCTTTGGAGGAGATGCAAGCAAGTTTATTCCTTCCAAGATTACAATAAAACCTATCAAATACTTATAATAGAATGTCTAAAATTAACTTTAAGCCAGGAACCATGATTTATCCACTACCAGCCCTTATGGTTAGTTGTGGAGAAACCCCTGAGGAATATAACATAATAACAGTTAGTTGGGTAGGCACAATCTGTTCCAATCCTCCAATGTGCTATATTTCATTGCAAAAATCAAGACATTCCCATCAAATTATATCAAGAACAAAATCATTTGTACTAAACCTAACTACCAAAGAGCTTGCAAGAGTTACCGATTGGGCAGGGGTTAGGTCAGGAAAAGATTATAATAAGTTTGAAGAAACAAGACTAACTCCAATTCCTTGTCAAAAGATTAAGGCACCAATGATTGAGGAAAGCCCACTTTGCATTGAGTGTGAGGTTGTGGAGATAAAGGAATTAGGCTCCCACGATATGTTTATTGCAAACGTAGTCAATGTCTATGCCGATGAAAAGTATATAAACCCAGAAACTGATAGTTTTGAACTTGAAAAAGCAAATCTATTAGCATATTCACACGGTAAATACTACTCCCTTGGTGAGAAATTGGGGTTCTTTGGATACTCAGTTGAGAAGAAGAAAAGAAAAAGATAATCTTTTGATATTTTTAAATGTGGAATAGTTATTTAAAAGGCTTTAAGCAATACCTACTATTAGAAAGAGGCTTGTCCGAAAACACAAAAGAGGCATACCTAAGGGATTGTAATCGACTTTTTTCATTCTTAGAAAGCCATTATCCAAACATTAGCGTTAAAGGCTTAAAGTATGAGCATTTACAAAAGTTCATTAAAACACTTCAAGCATTAGATAAAGACAAGGATAAAGAAATTAAACTCCTTAAAATAAGCTCACAAAAAAGGTTAATCTCAGGCATAAGGTCTTTTTACAAATATCTTTTGATAGAAGACATTGTTGAAAACGACCCAACAGAGCTAATTGAATTACCAAGATTAGATAGCAGATTGCCAGTTGTTTTGTCCAATGATGAGATTGTGAAAATGATTAACTCAATCGACAAATCAACCTATAAAGGTGCTTGGATAAATCTAATGATTGAAGTTCTATATGGTGCAGGACTTAGAGTGTCGGAGCTTTTAAACCTAAGAATTTCAGATATCTATAAGACCCAAGAACTAATCAAGGTTATAGGCAAGGGAGATAAAGAACGCTGGGTTCCACTTAATAAGATTGCATTCAAGCAGATTGATTTATTTATTAATAACACACGCTCAAAAGTCAAACCCACTAAGGGCTGTGAACAGTTCATCTTCTTAAATCAAAGAGGAGGGAAGTTATCAAGAATTTCAGCTTTTAAGGCAATCAAGGAAGTTGCAATCGTGGCAGGGATAGATAAAAACATCCATCCACATACTTTTCGCCACAGCTTTGCAACAGAACTTATGTTAGCAGGAGCAGATATTATGGTTGTTAGGGAACTGATGGGGCATGCAAGCGTTCGTTCAACAGAAATATACACCCATCTAAACGTAAGGCATCTTAAAGAAACACTATTACTTTACCATCCCCTTTACAATAAAAGTCTTAAAAATAAATAGTCTATAAAATAAGGATTCCTTAAAACCCTGTTTAAGCATTCTAAATCATTAGTTTAAACTTCTCTTTCTTTATTTCGATAAAGCTCCCTTGCCAACAGAGAGCCTCTGCCTTGCCAAGGGAGTAATCCTCTGTTGGCAAGGGAAGACTCCTCCCTTGGCAAGGGAGCATTATGAATACAAAGATATAAAAAATTCTTATGCTGAAATAATTTGTCCTAATAAAGGTTTACAAAATTCAAGTTAAGACTAAATGCAGTTTACACTTAGTTAATTATTTTGGATTATTGACTCCGTAGCCGAATAGTGAGAAATCGGCAAGGGTGGGGTCTAAGGGGAATATGGTTTTGATATTATTTGTTATCTCTATTGCTGTTTTCATATTGGCTTGCTTAGAAAATGTTAGTCCAAGTCTTAGTGCTTGCCTATGAACATGGGTGTCAACAGGAATAATTAGGTCTTTTGGTTCGATAATTGTCCAAATGCCTAAATCTACAATGCTATCATTTCTAACCAACCAGCGCATTAGCATACAAAGTCTCTTGCATGCAGATGTGTTATTTATTGGGATGCCTTCTACTTCTTTGAAAATATGAATTATTATATCAATTATATCAAGGCAAGGGTTGTTTGAATGAGGGTGTTTCTTGATTTCTTTTTCTATCTTCTGCTCTAAGCTTTGGTTTTCTTCATCAATATAGATGGTAAATAAGGTTTGGCAGAGATTATAGAAGTCTTTATTCTTATAGAAACGATATAATGATTTCTCATCGCCTCGATATCTTTCAAAACCTCTTTCTTTTATATAGTTATATGGCGATAAATACTCTTTATTATCAAATTCCTTATGTATATCTCCTAAGGTTTTGAGTATGGCTTTTCTATTGCCATAAGCTAACCAAGAACTAATAAATGCAGATATTTCAATATCTTTTTTGTCTTTGTAGTGGTGGGGAAATTGAATGGGATCTGTTTCAATAAATTCTTTTATATTATATGTCTTTGCATATTCTATAAGAAGGGACTCGTTAGTCTTCATCTTTAATTGATTTTATTTTCTGCCCATCTCTTATTCCCTCATAAACGACATCGTGAATGCTTGTCCTTATATTTAGTTTCGATAGCTTATTATCATTAGCTGAAGGGTAAACTCTATTTGATAGGAAGATAACTGCTATTTTCTCAACTGGGTCTATCCAAAAATAGGTTCCTGTAAAGCCAGTATGTCCGTAGCTTTTCTCTGATGCGTATTTTGAACAAGGGGAATTATTATTTTTTGCGTCCTTAACAGGTTTATCAAATCCTAAAACCCTTCTATTGTCTTTGAAATAAGTTTTATTAAAGGTTCTTATCGTCTTTTTATCCAAATATTGTATTCCATTATATGTGCCTTCATTCATTAGCATTTGACAAATTGTAGCAATATCCGTTGCATTAGAAAATAAACCTGCATGACCTGCAACTCCACCCATCATAGCCGAAGTTTGGTCGTGAACATATCCTCTAATAATTTTGTTCCTAAAATAATTATCGTTTTCAGTTGGAGCTATATTATCTAAGGAAAACTTATTTCTTGGGTTAAATGAGGTATGATTAAGTTCCATTAGCTTATAGAAATTGTTTGAAACGTATTCATCTAATTTCATTTTAGTAATCACTTCTATCATATCTCCAAGTAGAATAAAGCCTAAGTCGGAGTAAACGTAGCCTTGCTTTTTGTTTAACTCACTTTTAGCAATCTTCTTTAGTATTTCACTTCTATAATCTTTCTTTATACATAAGCTATCGCATACCATGATATAATCTTCCATTGCAGAAGGGTTAAAAGAGTAGTATAAAGGGTCTGGCTTCTTGTCTTTTAGGGTTTCTGTGTAGAAAGGAATCCATGCTTTTAGCTGTGCATTATGAGAAAGTGCTTGTTTGATTGTTATTTTTTTCTTGTTTGTATGCTTTAAGTATGGTAAGTATTTCGATAGTTTATCATCTAAATCATATTTATCTTCTTCATAGAGTTTCATCATTGCAAGGGTAGTGGATAATGCTTTTGTTAGGGAGGCAACATCGTAGATTGTGTTTTTATTAACCCTATCAATTGAATCATAGGTTAGGTATCCGTAAGATTTAGAATAAATAATATCATCCTCATGTAAGACAACAATTTGACAACCTGGATATGCACCAAGAGATATTCCGTTATTGGCAATGCTATCAATCTTTTTCAAATACTCAACCTTTATTCCGTTTTCAACATAGTTTGCCCAATACATCTTATCTTCATTATACTTCAAGCTATGATTAACTGCGAATTTTTCTGTGCAAGTTACAGGCAATTTCCCCTCAACATCATTTAATCCAAAAATGCTATTAGCTAATGCTTTTTGCATATAAGGCATATTTTCATAACCAAGTAGAATTGAGTTTATACAATCTAAACTATCGAAAAGCTTAAGAGAATATGGATTAGCAAATAAGGCAAGAATAACATTATAATCCTTTTGAAGGAATTTTATATCCTCAACAGCTTTCTTAGTAACTCCATAATTATCTTTTGCCCTCTTTGTTATATCTCCACAAATAACAGTAATTATATAATCATATTTTTGAAGCTCTTCTGCGATTTGAACAATAGAATCGCCATCTTTTATTTGATAAAGCTTAGCATCATTATATGTTTTAATTGTTGAAGAAAACTCTTTTATATCTTCAGAACCAAGTTGCACAATAGCAATTTTAGCATTGTGTCTATCTACAATTGGGAGGTTATTATCTGTGTTTTTTACAAGGGTTATGATTTTTTGAGATATAAGATTGGATATTTCTTCTGCTTGGTTAATTAGTTCTTTGCTTGGAAGAGCAATCTCTTTCTTTGTTTCTGAAAACAGACCTAAGTCATATTTTAATTCTAATACCTTCCTGCACTTTGTATCTATATCTTTCTCTGTAATTCTCTTATCCTTTATTGCTTTAAGAATTGCAGTGACTGCCTTATATTCGTTTTTTGGCATAAGGAGAATGTCAACGCCTGCCATTAGAGCTCTAACCTCAGCCTCACCATCAACATAATTTTTGGTAACACCACTCATATTTAATGCATCTGTAATAACAAGACCATTAAATTTCAATTCTTTTCTTAAATAATCGTCAATAACTTCCTTGCTTAGGGAAGATGGGAGTTTCTTGTCGGAAATCAAACTTGGGATATTCAAATGTCCAATCATAACCATTTTAGCCCCTCTATCAATTGAGTATCTGAAGGGGTAGGTGTCTATGGAATCTATAATTCCTTTACTATGATTAATTGTTGGAAGGTCGTAATGTGAATCAACTTCTGTATCTCCATGACCTGGGAAATGCTTTAATGAGCCTAATACTCCATTATCTTGCATTCCTTTTGCATAAGCCCATGATAGTTTTGCAACTCTTTCTTTATCTTCTCCAAATGAACGTGAATCAATCACAGGGTTCTTAGGGTTTTGGTTAATATCAACACAGGGAGCAAAGTTAATATGAATACCCATAGCCTTAGCCTGAAGTGCAATATTCTTTCCCATTTCATAAACTAAAGAATCATTATCGGTAGCTCCAATGCTAATTTGACGAGGAAATGAAAAACCATCTGTCATCCTCATTCCCAAACCCCATTCTCCATCAATACTGAATAGGAGAGGTGTTTTGCCAACCTTTGAATATGTTTTGTTAAGTTCAAGCATTATATCCCCACTACCTTTGAAAAAACATATACCGCCAATATTCAAACTATCTATTGACTTTGAAATCATATTTACATAGGGAGTATTGTTTTTGGTGTCGGAAGCAATAATTATTATCTGCCCTATCTTATCTTGTAGGCTCATTGACTTCATCTTATTATTGATGAATATATCTTTTTTGCTTAGGTTTGGAGGTTGGGCTTCAATTTGAGCCGTAACGCAAGATGAAAAGAGAATTAAAAAGAGTAGGGAGGTAATTATTGGCTTTAGTTTCATATCTATAATAAGTTTTTTAGTAAAATATATGCAAAGATAAGAAAAAGAAGGAAATCTTAGGCATAAAAAAAAGCTGCTAATTAACTTAGCAGCTTTTTCTTAAATTAAAAGAATCTAATTAAATAGCTCTAGTAACTTGAATCATAGCTTGACCAATTCTTTTCTTGTAAGTTGCGTTATCAGCACATGCTTTAACAGCAGCTTCTCTTGCGGTAGCTTCTTTTCTAAGTTCTAAATATTCTTTAAGAGCTTCTGTACCTGTTCCTTTTCTTTGTTGTGCACTTTTAAGTCTTGATGCATAACTTTCATAATCAGTTACAATTTTGTCACAAGGATCAACTTTAGGTTCTTCAACCTTAGGAGCTGGTTTGTCTTTTGGTGTAGTAGCTTTTGGTGTAGTAGCCTTTGGAGCAGCAGCAACAGGAGCAGTAGCTTCTTCAACAGGAGCTTCAACAACTTCTTCAGCCATAGTTTCAATAGCAGTATCAGTTGTAGTTTCAACTGCAGCTTCTTTTTTACCACAAGATGCAGTTAATGCAACTAAAGCGATACCTAATAATAAGTGTTTTACCTTCATAATTTTTCTTTTTTTAAGTTATTAATCATTAATTTGACTTTGCAATAATACGAAATAATTTGAACTTATGCTATATAAAAATTAAATAAATATTCTGTTTCAATTACAATAAATAAACTATTCTTTTATAATCAGTCTATTATCTATTTATCTTTTTTTCTCTAATTCAATCAAAACCATTGTATGATTTACTAACAATCTAATATTATCATATCAATTCAATTAGTAAAGTCTACCTTTACTATCAGTTTTCAATTGTTTTTATCCTTAATTATTTCGTTTTGTATTCTTATAGATTCTTGATGAATTGATTCAAATATATCTTTAATAAAATCTTTATCTAAGATAGTACCTTGAGTCTTTTCAATTCTTTTTATAATCATTTCATCCAAACGCTTTACTTGAAGTATTGGAATATTCTTTTCTTTCTTAATTCTTGCAATCTCAATTGCTAAGCCCATTCTTTGTTTTATTATATTAATAAGTTCAAAGTCTAAGCTATCAATTTCTTCTCTAATAGTGAAAATAGGATTAATATTCTCAATGATGTTTTGAGGAATTATTAATTCTTTTAACAATGTACTTAGATCAGAAGGGGTGATTTGTTGGCTACTATCAGTCAAGGCTTCTTCTGGCTTATTATGAACTTCAATCATAAGTCCATTTAACCCAATATTTATTGCCGATTGAGATATCTCCCTAACTAAAGATGCTTGTCCTGCTATATGACTTGGGTCACAAATAATAGGAATATCTGGCATTAATCTCTTTAATTCAATTGGCATTTTCCAATATGGAGTCTGTCTATAAATTCCATTATCAGCAAAAGAAAAACCTCTATGGATTGCATAAATGTTTTTTGCTCCAGAGGCTTTAATTCTTTCAATTGCACCAATCCAAAGTTTGATGTCTGGATTTAATGGGTTCTTAATAAAAATGGGGATATCTACACCTTTTAGGCTTTCAGAAAGTTCTTGAATGTAAAAAGGATTGGTAGTTGTTCTTGCACCAATCCAAATTCCATCAATACCACTTTCTAAGCATTTCTCTATATGAAAAGGAGTAGCAACTTCAGTCATTGTTTTTAAGGAAGTAGTTTTCTTAACTTCTTTAAGCCAACTTAATCCTTTATCTCCAACTCCCTCAAATTGGTTAGGTCTAGTCCTTGGTTTCCAAATGCCAGCCCTAAACCATTTAATTCCGTCAATAGAGTCAATCTCCTTAGCAGTACTTAAAACCTGCTCTCTGCTCTCTGCCGAACAAGGTCCTGCAATTAGTTCAAGCAAAACTCAAGATTCTTTTTTAAGCTTTTTGAGTAAACACTAAAGATATTCGCATATGAAATTATGCTTGTAATAATCCTATTACTAGGGCAAACCATATTAGAATCTTCATTTAATAAAAAATCTTCTTCCCAATGGTTCAATAATTCAGAAAAGTTGTAATCTTTATTCATAAAAAAAATATTTGTTAGGTCAATTTAATTAAAAACGACCTAACAAATATATTATTGTATTGACTAAGAATTAAGATTCAGTTTACATATGAAGTAATGTAGTTTTTTCTTCTGCCATTCTTCGAAGATTTATTAAAGCATAACGCATCCTTCCCAATGCAGTATTGATACTAACATCTGTTTTTTCTGCAATATCTTTAAAGCTCATATTAGAATAGTGACGCATAATTAAAACTTTTCTTTGTTCTTCTGGCAATTGTCTAATAAGTTTCTTTACGTCATCATTAATTTGCTCTCTAATGATTTTTTGTTCAATAGATTCTTCACTATTACCAAGAACATCAAAAATATCAAAATTTTCATCAGTCCTCACAGTAGGGAACCTTTGATTTCTACGGAAGTGGTCAATAACTAAATTATGAGCAATCCTCATAACCCATTGAATATATTTACCCTCATCTCTATAGGTTCCGTTCCTAAGAGTATTAACAATCTTAATATGTGTGTCTTGAAATATGTCATCAGCAAGAGCTTTGTCTTTAACTAATGAAAGAATATAATTGTAAACTTTGTTTTTGTGACGAGATAACAAAACTTCAAACGCTTGCTTATCATTATTCATATAAGCTGCAACTAACTCATTATCGCTTTTTTTATCGTATAACATAGGAATCCTCCTTTTTTTATTTTTAAAATGAATATGTGATTAAAAAAAAGTAGTTATCCTATTCTATAAGCAATAATTATTGGTTAATAAATTTTGTATTACGAGGCAAAGATAAACATTTTTTTTAAAATACCAAACTTTTTTCAATATTTTTTTGTAATAAATTGAAGTTTCTATTATTTTCTTACCTTTGCACGTTGAATAATTAAAAGAAATTTGAATATGAAATTTACAAAACTAATAATCATATCGATAATTGTTTTTGGAATATCTTGTAATGGTCCAAAGAAAGATGAAACGAACAAAATAAAAGATGAACTAGCTCTTTTGGACGTCAAAATAAGGAAAGAACCAAAGAATGCTGATCTATATTATGCACGTTCAAAGGTATTATTGGAAAAAGAAAAACTAAAAGAAAGTCTTATGGATATTCAAACAGCCATAGATTTTGATAAAAAGAACGTTAAGTACTATGTTCGTAAAGCTGATATCCTTTTTGCATCAGGAGAAACAACTCTTTCATTTGCTGCCCTTCAAGAAGCACTAAAATATGATAATAAATCAACCGAGGCCTATCTTAAAACGGCAGAAATAGCATTGCTTCTAAAGGACTATGATAAAACAATGTTTAATGTTAATGAGTCACTTAAAATAGATAAGATAAATCCTACAGCTTATTATTTAAGAGGGTGGGCATTAAAAGAAAAAGGAGATACCGTTCATGCAGTTCAATCCTATAAGAAAGCAATTGAACTCAAGCCAGACTACGAAGAACCATTTGAAGAATTAGGTATGCTTTATGCTCTTAAAGGAGATCGCTTAGCAATAGATTACCTAAACAGTACAATAAATATAAATCCAAAAAACTTAAATGCGATGTATGCTTTAGGACTTTTCTACCAAGAACACGGAATGATTCAAAAAGCCTTAGATACATATCAAAATATTTTAACTATTGATCCAAAGCATGCAGATGTACTTCATAATGTAGGATATATTAATTTGGTTGAAAAGCAATCCTACCAAGATGCACTAACTTTATTTACTAAAGCAATTGAATCTGATACGAACTTCCTTGAAGCTTATTTTAATAGAGGAATCACTTACGAAAAATTAAATGATACTAAAAAAGCTCAACAAGATTTTCATAAAGTATTAGAAATCCAACCTAACCATAAACAAGCAAAACAACACCTAAAATAAAAAAATAAAAAAAGACTATCTATTAAAAATAAAACATTACTTTTGCAGAAATAAACTTGAAGTAAATGTTCGAAATACAAAACATAGACAACACTTTAAATAATATCTATTATGATATTAAAAGTTTTGATTTTTAGAAAAAGCGGCTATTCTTAGTCGCTTTTTTTTTGATTTTAAGAGATAAGAATAAGGATTTAATAAGGGAAAATAATAATAATAAGGAATATATGACAAATTTAAAGAACAAGAATCTAATTTCGATTTCTGATTACAATAAGCAAGATTATCTGGAAATTCTTAAACTTGCAGCTGAATTTGAAGAAAATCCAAGACAAGAAATCCTTAAAGACAAGGTAGTGGCATCAATCTTTTTTGAACCCTCTACAAGAACTCGACTAAGTTTTGAATCCGCAGCCTCAATGCTTGGTGCAAAAGTTATTGGGTTTGCAAATCCAGCTGCAACATCCCTAGCCAAAGGTGAGTCACTACACGACACAATAAAAATGCTCTCATCTTATTCTGACATAATAGTAATGCGACATTCAATTGAAGGAGCAGCACGTTATGCAGCAGAAGTATCTTCAGTTCCCCTAATCAACGCAGGAGATGGTTCCAACCAACACCCAACACAGTGTATGTTAGACCTATATTCAATTCTAAAAACTCAAGGAACCTTAGAGAACTTACAAATAACCCTTGTTGGAGACCTTAAATATGGAAGAACAGTTCATTCCTTAGTTGAAGCAATGTGTAATTTCAATGCAACCTTCCACTTAGTATCCCCAACAGCTCTAAAACTACCATCAGCTGTGAAAATGCATATCAAGAGAGCAAAACTAAAATACTACCAATATACCAATATAAATGATGCCGTTTCAGTATCAGATATTATTTATATGACAAGAGTTCAAAGAGAGAGGTTTTCCGACCCACTAGACTATGAAAAAGTAAAAGACTCTTGTATAATTGATGCATCAACCTTAGAGGGATGCCAAGATAATATGAGAGTATTACACCCATTACCAAGATTAAATGAAATCGCAGTAGATGTAGATAAAACTCCGCATGCATATTATTTTCAACAAGCAAGAAACGGAGTTTACGTACGTCAAGCCCTTATGGCTGCAATCCTCGGCTTGAGGTAGCAGTTCTTATCGATCCAACGACCTTTGACTTTCGACATTTGACCTTAGACCTTTAAAAAAAAAGAAATGACAACAATAAATAAAAGAGAATTAATAGTATCAGCAATTGAAAACGGAACAGTAAAAGACCACATACCCGTAACAA
>Ga0265294_10000742_pt1 | contig 43832 bp, 39 predicted proteins | sample MunlanPumphouse3_FD_192504 | JGI IMG/M metagenome (GOLD analysis project Ga0265294, IMG submission 192504) | Groundwater microbial communities from a municipal landfill in Southern Ontario, Canada - Pumphouse #3 | ecosystem: Environmental > Aquatic > Deep subsurface > Groundwater | place...
GAAAAGAGGGGTTTTTGACATGGGGCATCCTCTATGTAAAAATAATAGCATGAGAATTTCCATGGTGTCTACCCGGAAGCATTTGCAAAGTTCCGGAGAAACCGATCGGAAACCACTCACAGTACCTTACTCCGAATTATGAATCAATAAACCTGTTAAGTGAACAGATTAAAATAAAGGCTTGTATATTACTAACCTTGGTTTGATCGGCGGTACGGGCGATTCAAAAACAAACGACACGTTACGACACATACATTGTTGATGTTCTTACTGGAAATACTTCTGATACGTAGAGATTGTTTCTCATGCATCGTTCTTGTTTTTATCGGCAATCGAAGCTTTGTGCTCGCTGTTTCATTGGAACATCTTATCATGAGTTTTAGGCGAATTTGTACTATTAATTGTCCTGAATCTTCCTAAGTATTTTTAAGTAAATGAAATAATTGGTTCAAATCTGCTTTAGTTGCTGTTCTGTTTATAGTATAATTTTTACTGTAAATAGGAAGATGCATGGCAGGATGATCACCGCGGGACGATGGGAAACTTCGGGTTTCGATCCATATCAACAACGGTTATCGTTATGCGTGCACCCAACCATGGACCATCGATTCAAAGACGGGAAAGAAGAAATATCGCCAGGTCTATTGGGGGCAGGTCGATGAAAACCTCAAGTTTTTCCCCAGTGTCAAATACATCTACGCTTCGGATGAAGAGAAGTCCGCCCTCGACTTCCCTCCTGAATGGGATTTGAGCGAAATTCGTAAACTTTCCGGTGCTCGGGAGAAGGGAAGACCTGCCTTTGATGGTACGGATGTGAATCGTTTCTATGGTGACATCTAAAAAGGCTTAAAACTCATGATCTTATCACACAGACTTTTATAAAGTCTTTAAATTCTAACATAACTCAATGTATAGCAAATGATTATAACGAGCCATTTTTATTACATGGTTCAAATAAATAATAGTAATAAATTTATATAAAATTTTAGTTGCATCCGTATAAGAATTCTATTATACTTTGTTTTGTAAGAGGCGTCGGGACTGCAAATCCTGGTGCCTCTTCTTCTTATACCCAAGTCCGCTACATTGACGAGAATCTGTTTTAAAAGCTACATTTAGAGTATCTCACCCCAGAAGGAGCACGATAAGTGAATATACTCGCTAAGCTGAAAGAAACAACACTGTCCGTACTCCCCATCATTTTGATCGTATTCGTATTACATCTTTCCATCGCCCCGCTCGGTTGGCAAGTCTTCGGGGGATTTGTTATCGCTTCGCTGTTCATCATCTTGGGATTGAGTCTATTCCTCACCGGCATTGATATAGGAATCTTACCGACAGGAGAATTAATCGGGAGTAAACTCACCTCAAAACGAAATTTGCCATTGTTACTCGTATCTGCCTTGATCATCGGCACCGTGGCAACCATCGCCGAACCGGACGTGATCGTTCTCGCAGACCAGATCACATCAGTCGACTCATCGATTCCAAGGTTACCGTTGATCATCATGGTGTCGGTAGGAATCGGAATGATGATGCTCATCGGATTTCTCAGAATTGTCTTGTCATTATCATATCACGTCATCCTCATCATCAGTTTTACCATATTATTCGTTCTTGCGGCGATCGCACGACCTGAACACGTCGCGATGGCATTCGATTCAGGAGGAATGGCTACCGGACCGTTGGTCGTCCCGTTCATAATGGCCATGGGAATCGGTGTCGCCGCCATCCGTTCTAATAGTACCGCCGAAGAAGATTCATTCGGATTGGTCGGATTATGTACGATTGGACCGGTAGCGGCAGTATTGATCCTATCGTTGTTCACTCCGGGAACCGAAGAACATTCGGCTATTGCGACCACTGCGGCCGAACAAGTGAATCTGTTCGGCCAAGCACTAGGTCCAATCATCAAAGATACCATCGTTCAGGTTGCTTTGGCCTTGTTTCCATTAATCATAATCTTTATGATCTTCCACTTCGTGATCATCCATATGAGCAAGTTCAGGCTGATAAAAATGTTTGAAGGTCTTGCGTACGCATTCATCGGCTTGATACTTTTCCTTGTCGGGGTAAACGGATCCTTCGTTCCCATCGGAAGAGAGTTGGGATTTCTGGCGGCAACAAACGCATCGCCACCGATTCTTATCATAATTGCATTCTTCCTCGGAGCGGTAATCGTATTGGCAGAACCGTCGGTATGGGTATTAGCCAATCAAGTTGCTGAAATCTCTGGGGGAAGAATCGCCAGAAAAACCCTATTGATATCACTTTCAATCGGAGTGGCGATTGCCTCTTCGTTATCGATGCTCCGTGTTATCACAGGATTTTCTATTTGGTTACTTCTCTTGCCGGGATATGGCATTGCATTACTACTTGCTAGATTCAGTCCAAAACTATTCACGTCCATCGCATTCGATTCGGGCACCGTTGCTTCTGGACCGATGTCTTGCACATTCATCCTGGCTTTGTTTTTAGGAACTTCACAAGCTTTGAAAGGAAATCCCGCAACCGATGCGTTCGGTTTGGTGTCGATGATTGTGCTCTTGCCGATTATTACGGTAGAATCTCTCGGAGTCCTGTATAATATAAAAGAGAAAAAGCTACGCCGCTTAAGTACCAAAAGTCAAGATGGAGGGAAATAGCAGATGCCCGTTCCTTTAGAAACTGTCTACACACACGGAAAATTAATTCTCAGCATCGTAGCACGAGGCTTAGGTGAAAAACTCGTCTCGATAACAAAGAAGTCGGGTGCCCGCGGCGGGACGATTCTCATGGGAACCGGGGTCGGAGAAAGTTCGCTGCTCAGTCTGTTAGGGCTAGGAGATGCTGATAAAGATATCGTGTTCACCCTCACGACAAACGATGAATCCGATGCAATTCTCGAAGGATTAGGGCATTGTAAATTGCAGGAGAAGCGCAAGGCTGGAATTTGCATGCTCATCGATGTACCCCATATCCTCAAACATGTCGTTCCGGGTAGCTTTGTGTTACCGGAACAACAAAGGAGCCCTACCATGGAAAAACCCGATCATACGCTCATAGTCCTTATCATCAACAAAGGGTATGCCGAAGATGCGATGGAAGCTGCCAGAAGAGCGGGAGCAACCGGAGGAACGATCCTGACTGCCCGTGGTACGGGGAAAGAAGAAGACGTGAAATTCTTTGGAATCAATCTTGTTCCTGAAAAAGAAATGTTGCTTATCGTGGCCGATGAAGATAACAGCGACAGGATATTGGAAGCTGTCAGGTCGGTGGAATGTCTGAAAGAACCAGGTTCCGGCATAGTATTCTGTATCGATGTGGAACGTTTCATCACATTGGGAAAACAATAAGGTTATCGGATAAATTCAAAAGGATCCCACGGATAACTTGCCCGGATCAACGGTAACAACTCGGTAATCTCTTTATCCGACACAACGTGTTCTGGTTGGATATCGATGTGAAAAACCGTTGCCGCACGTTTTTGACACAACGCTACCAACCGTTTGTCATCAATATGGTGATCTCGTAAGGCTTTGATCAACAGTAATGTCCCGGCGAAACCCGGAATCCCGCTAGCTCCCGCAATTTTATCTGGAATCGTATGCGGTGCGTGATCGCTTTCGATCCAATCAATATCGCCATCCAAAAGACCTTGGAATATGGCATCGCGATCGGTATGAGAACGTAACGGAGGATTCATCTTCAACAAATTCCAATTCTGGCCGGCAGCTGAACAATCGAGCAACGCATGATGGGCTGTCGCACCGCAGGTAATCGCGACACCCGACTGTTTCGCCTGTCGAACAACTTCCAAGGCCCCTTGCGTACTGATATGACAGATATGCAGCGTTCCTTTGAAACCGGAAGACAGAACATGTTCTACCTGTTCGGTTACGGAAACCAGCTCGGCCTCACTACCTCGCGATATGCTATGTGTCCAAGGCCTCATCGGATCCCACAGTTCGGGATGTAACAGCGTCTCTTTCTCGCAGTGGACGGCCAACACTCCTTCGTAACCTGATAAAGCGAGATTGTCAAACACGTTCCGTTGGTCAGCGGGATCAACAAGCCCCATGTTTCCCGTTGAATGACCGGCAAACATCTTAAGAGCAACCATGCCGGGAGCATGCGTCCGATAGGCTTGCACTATGTGCTCGAGTTGCATCGGCTCTGCGGTAACACCTCCGTATACTCCGTAGAATAGGGGGTGGCCGATCTGTTTGCTTATGCGATCAGCATACTTCTGCCCCAGTTCGATGCGTTCTTTTATCGCATGCCCGTCAATCAACGGAGGGTCACAGTTAGGCATGTCAAAGAACGCTCGGATGCCACACAACGCACCTATCTGCATTCCGTGCAAGATTGTTTCCTTAGCTGATTGACTTCCATCACGAAAATGAACATGAACATCTATCACAACAGATGCGGAGCCTCCCGCTCCAAATAGTCATAGGAGACAAACGTTCCCCATTGACAGGTAAGGCGCTCACCGCAGACACATTCGCCGCACATCCCGATACCACACATGGTGGACAGCTCCATCGACAACAATATGTTCTTCTCCCCTATTCCCGCCTTGCGTGCCAGATGAGCTGCTTTGGCCATGAACTTTTCAGGTCCTACGATATAGACGGCTGTTGAATCTATTGGCTTGAACGAGAGCGATACATGTTGCAATACCCGGGCAACAATCCCATCATCGGCTATCACCGTAACGGTTCCGTAATGTTCGAGATGCTCTTCCAAGATACCTTTTTTTTCTTCACCAACTATCGCGGAGGTACCGATGAACATATCAATATCAGTCTTCTTTTCATACAAACTCCTGGCTAATGCGGGAAGAACCGCTACTCCAGTCCCACCTGCGATAAGCACAGCATGTTTGGTTACGGGAGTTTCCACTGCTGCACCATACAATCCTCTGACATAGATGTCATCACCGGTTTTAAGATCGAGTAGTGCGTCTGTGAACGCTCCTTTCCTTTTCACCACGAAGGTCAACGGATCATCGATGGCAATCGAAAACGGTTTTTCTCCAACTCCGGGTATCCAGAGAAACACGAATTGGCCCGCTTCGAACGGTTTGGCACCATCCAAGGTAATGATAGCCGTATCGTTATCATGCATTACCATATCAATGACCTTGTGTGGTTCATAGGACATCGATAATGTTGCGTTATACCAATTAGAGGCATTCTGGGGATCAGTGCCACCGTTGAGGATGTGCTGAGCATCATCGACAAGATCCGCAGCATAATCAGCCCAATGCTTTTGCATTACCTTGCCGAAGGCACTGCCGATACCGACCACATCGGCACCGTGCTCGAGCATAGCTACGATATCGCTACCGGTACTCACCCCTCCCATCCCGATGATCGGGATATCAGGCCCGACGGCTTCTCGGATGCGAGCGACGGATCGCAAGGCATCTTGAAGCACCCAGCGTCCGCTCTTGCCACCTTTACCGCCCAGGGCGTTTTGCAATATCGGTTTCCCGCTATGATGCTCCTTATGGATTACCGGACCGACCGTGTTGATTGCCACCAATCCGTCGGCACCCGCTTCTATCGCTGATCTGGCAATCAAGCCGATATCATCCACGTTAGGTGTGAGTTTAGGAAAAATCAGGGCCTTGCAAGCAGGCAACGCCTCTTTGATCGCCTTGACGTACATGGCAGTGATCGAGGGATCACAACCGATCGAAGAACCATAACCGGCAGCAGCATGGGGACAGGAGAAATTTAACTCGAGGATATCGGCAACTTCGTGGAAGGCTATGGCGAGAAGTATGAAATCTTCTGCGCTTGAACCTGAAATCGAAACGTTGAGCAGGGCCCTGATTCCCTTTTTCCTAAGCAAGGTTATTTCATCGAGCGCTTCATCCATTCCGCAGTTGCGCAATCCGACCGAATTGCCGAACGAACCGATTTCCATCTCACAGATGATCGGCTCACGGTTCCCCGGATTATATTTGACCTGAAAACTTTTGGTAGTGATGATCTCAAATTGGGGAATAGTACGATCGACATAGGCAATCAATGCCGGTTTAGTCGTGACAACACCCGACACGGTGGCCAGCATCGGTGTTCGCTTGTGTTCAAGAGTTTTTTTACCCGCATGCCTGAGTATGGATAACACGTGTTGAGCACCGATCACAGTGCCGTCTCCCTGAGCATCCTGTCAATATTGTGCAAACAACGATCGATATGATCGGAGGGGGCGGGACCGGTCTTCCACGGATGCGTGAGCGCGCTCGAACTGTTGATGCGAGCCAGGGGCAATTCATACCCGGCAGTCTGCAACACTTCCATCGTAATCGGAGCGGTTGCTCCTTGGGCACCTACGCCCGGGATCAACATCGGAATCTCTTTTTGTGAGAACCACGCAGCGATTTCACCAAGCTCACGAATACTCGTAGCCCCTACCACCGCACCCGTTCCGGGTCTGTCGTTTGCCCACGAGGAGACGAGAATCGCTACCGCCTTGTGAAGCGGATAGATGTCTTTTTCATCGACCGGATCGACTGTCGGTAGCCCCTGCACATCACGCGCTCCGGGGTTACTCGTTCTGGTAAGCACATACACTCCTCGCTTCCCGTCGTTTGCCTTTTCGAACGGACCCACCGAATCGCTTCCCATGAACGGGCTGATCGTGATTGCATCGGCGTTCCAACAATCAAATGCCTCTTTAGCATAATTCTCGCTCGAACGAGCGATGTCACCTCGTTTGGAATCGAGAATCACAGGAATGTTCGGGAACAAGGCTCTGAGCATGTCAAAGATATCGGCCAAAGCCAGAGACCCATCGAACACATGTTCTCGGGGGCGGTCAAGCACTGCATAATAACCGATATTGGGTTTGAAGGCTGCCGGGCGCAATCCTCTTGAAATCATCGCTTTAAACAATGATTCGAAAAAGGAAGTCAATCGAGAACGAATATCTTTTTGCGATTCAGGAAGGACCTCTATGATCGGATCGAGACCCATACAGGTGCAATTGCCCACCCTTCTCGCACTGGTGCGCAGCATTTCTATGTAGGAAATGGAAGAATTTGCTGTTTCTGGCATGAATCGACTCCTCTTATTTTGAATTCGGCGGGAAGCCATGGGCACTACCCCATCCAAAAGGATCAGTTCTCCATTCGGCTAACAATGCCGCGCCCTCTTCATTGATATATCCAGCTTCAAGAGCAACTTTGACCATTGTTTCATAATCAAGCAATGCGATCGGAGTACAATTCGGCGTTATCGCTGCGAATGTCGCCAAAGAAGCGGGCATCCCGTAACTGAAAATGGCCAGGCAGTATGGAACCACCCCGTCAGCCGCGATAATCGCCTGAACTGCTTTCGCCGAACTTCCTCCGGTTGAAATCAAATCCTCGATTAACAAAATCTGTTGTCCGTTGTACGATTTATCTTCACCCAAGCCTTCGATGAGGTTGTGAAGTCCGTGATCCTTACCGGAGGAACGCACATAGGACAGCGGCAGGGCAAGGCGGTCGGCCAAAGTAGTGGCATGGGGAATTCCCGCGGTCGAAGTACCTGCTATCCCATCGGGTTCGAATTTCAAAGCCTCCAAGGTTGCTTCGAATGCTTCGGAAATCAGCGATCGGCTTTCGGGGCGGGCCAGGAACCTGCGGTTATCATTGTAAATCGGCATCCGATATCCCGAAGCCCATTCGAAAGGTTCGGTAGGTGAGAGCCGGATCGCCTGTAACAACAACGCTCCTTTAGCCAATAGCGGTCCGTAATAGGATGTTACATCGTCGATTGTCTTGGCGGGCATATGGGGTGTCCTCCTCACGTCCAGATTTCTTTGTATGTATGCAGTCTACCACAATATTCGCAAGCATAGCGATTATCTGGCGTGCGAATAAATTTTGCAGGGGCTCCTTCAGATTGAGCCGGATGACTGATACATGCTTCATTATTACACGACAAATCATCAAAGTTGTAGATGCGTGGCGGCAAATGTGTCCGGTATTTGGCAATAACCTGTCCTTCGCTGATGATATTGAGCGTACATCCGGCAGCAACCGCAGCCAGACGCTTCAAATCTTTCCTGCAAAGTTCTTTTACCTGCGGTCTGAAAATGATGCCCTTATAGATGGCGGTGTCCTGCGTTGAAGTCGAGACCCATTCTCCTCCCCGACAATCATCTAACTTAAGCACTTTGGTAATCTGAGCCATCTGTTTCCTGATCGTCGCAGGATCATCTTTGCGACCGATATGGTCGATTACGATTCCATCGCGAATCGGGCGCACTCCCTCTGAGTATTGGTCTTTGGCAGGATCGGGCTTTTTGTTCCGCGTATCTACTTTGATGATGTATTCTTCGTCGTTTCGGACCTTGACAGGCTCGGTCGGGATGAAATCATCCCCGATTTTTCCTGCGATCAACGCGAGCAGCACGATTCTTACATACATGCCGTTGATCGATTGGCGTTCCCATCCGTTCAGTTCGGTGTCATCGAGGAATGTAGGAATCGTCGGATGCACCCTATGGCGCGGAAGCGGATGGTAGAACTTTGTTCCTTGCGGCAACTTACTGACAAACTCCTTGCAAAATGTCACCGTCTGGCGCAACTCTTCTTGGCGAGCGAGGATTCGTTCGCCCATACGTTCGAGCTGAGGCCGTGTAAAGTACCATTTTGGGGCGATATCATGTTGCTTGAGGTATTCCTCGATCGAATTGAAAATCCGCACGCTATACTTATTTTCTTTCATCTTGGTCACGTACGATTCGGGCATCGCCAATTCGACAGGAGCGATGAGATCGACTTTCACGTTCTTGAAAATTCTCAGCCCGTCAACTTTGGAGTGTACCGTCCGTCCATGGTACAAATCCCCGACCAGCGCAAGATGGATTGATTCTGTCGACCAAGCGTTGTCTTCCAGGAATGTGAACTCATCGAGGAGTTCCTGGGTAGGGTGTTCGTGTTTACCGTCTCCGGCATTGATAAAAGCAGGTTTTCTCCACAAACTGTTGCGCCGGGCAAATTCTACAGCTTCATCTTCCAACCATCTGCATACGCCTTCCAGCTTACTGCGAACGATGAACACGCTATTGCCGTACCCGGCAAGGGTATTGAACGTATCGGCGTAGCTTTCCCCTTTATTGAAAGAAGAAGACTCCGCGGCTAGGTCACTCACTTTTGCTCTGTGGAACTTCGCGGCATTCCTGAATGACTCTTTGGTCCGCGTGCTGTCTTCGAGGAATACTTCGTAAATTCCAAAATCTGAATCGTTGATCCTAAAGTGTCGCAATGTTTGTTCATCTTGTGTCGCGATAGCCTTTTTAAGGGCACGAGTCTGTTCGAACAGATACACGCGCTCTTCGATTGTAAGATCGTCAATCACCGCCAATGATCTTGAAACGAATACGTTAGCCATTCATATTTCTCCTTTCAGGGCGAAAAAAAAGCAGGTCAACGACCTGCATCTTTGGATTGGGAACACGTTTGGGAAACACGGGTACCACCGATTGTGCATCCACCATGTGTTTTATAGCCCATACCGTACCCCCCCGATAATTCTTTCTTCGACACAATAACAGAAGTAGTATTGGCTGTCTACTGTCTTCCCCTCGCTTTCGGATCATTTTCGATGGTTGCCAACAAATCTTCCTTTCCTTCGATTTTTCGATTGGTTGCCGTTTGTTGGACACCGGGTTGCTTACTCTGAGATTGAAACGGATCACTTTGAAGGATGAACGGATACATCGGAGCCCGCCTGCCTTCTCCTCTTGCTTTTTCACGACGCTTGAGGTCTCGTAGGAAATTGGCCCGATACCCGCCTCTCACCGCATTTTCCCTTCTTTGTGGATAGCGATGGCCTTTGGTAGACCCAGTGGTAGGGGTTCCTTCTCTACCTTGATAGTAGCGCTTTGCGTAATAATTGTCTTTGTATGCGTAATATCTACCACCTGTGTAATGACCGCCTGATCGGTTTTCGATCACTCCGTTGAAGATTATCCCCAAAACATTGATGTTCCCCAACGTGAGGTTGTCCAACAATTCGCGCAGCGCGCCTTTTGTCGTGACCCCCGCCCGAATATTGATGACCAAACCATCGGCATGTTTGGCGATGGCCATCAATTCCGATGCGAATGCCAACGGAGGCGTGTCAATCAAGATATAATCATAGCGTTTGGCCAGGTACTGCAGCAACGAAGCGTATGGAGCCGAATTGAATACGGCCGAGGGTAGCGGCGGCAACAATCCCGGGGGCATGATGTGTAGCGAAGGAACCTCGCTTATCGGTTGAATGATCACTTCTTCCGGTGAGCGTTTGCCCCAGATGACATCGACCAGCCCATGCCGAGATTTCTTCAAATCAAAGAAGGTTTCCAGCTGAGGCAAGCGCAAATCTCCGTCCACCAAAAGAATTTTCATACCGTTTTGCGCCAATGCCGTTCCGATATTTGCAATCGCGCTGGTTTTTCCTTCTCCCATCCCGGGACTTGTGATGCTGAACACCTGGTGAGTCTTGCGAAGCGTTCCATAGGAAATGTTACTCGCGATCAGTTTGTACCGTTCGGCTTCGAATGAGAGGGGTTTGTTTATTACGGTGAGTTCCGGAATATCAAGCTTCTGATCGAAATTCATTAACGGAATCCAACCAAGGATCGGCAAACTTGAACCGATAATGCGTTTGATCGTCCCCTCATCCTTGATCGTTATGTCGAGCATTTCAACGAATAATGCCAATAAGATCCCCAAGGCAACGCCAAGCAATAATGCCACGGCCATGATGAGCATCTTGTTGGGACTCACCGGTTGTACCGCCACTTTTGCCACATCCACGACGGTGACGCTCCGGGAAATCGCAGCTTCGGCTATTTTCATTTCTTCGAGCAACTCAAGCAGTCGCAACCGCAATGTCTCGTACACTTGTACTTCGCGTTGCAAATCGACCAGGCGGCGTTCCAACACCGGAAGCTGAGAAAGCTCGATGCTATAAGAATCTTCGACGATGGTGAGTACTTCTATCTCAACTGAGGTGACAAGCCGTTGCTGGGCGGCTTTAGCCAAGTCGAAGCGATTGATATTGGTGATCGCATCGGACCTATCCTGTTGGGCTTGTAAGATCAATATGCTGAAACGGTCAAGAAGAGCCTTGCTAGTCTGTGAAATCGAACTGTCCAACACAAATTGTCGCGGAGTTGAAGAATTATCACCATTCTTTATCGCTTCATAAAGTACCAGCTCGCGGTATTTCTCGGTCAATGAAGCAGCTAATTCCTTAATCTCCACATCCGTTAACAGTTCTTCATATGTCGGTGTTTGGACCGAATCGGATTCCAACGCCTTGAACAACTGATCATAGAGGTAAATCGCTTCGTTGAGCTGTAATGTCAGCGGCTCTCTTCGCAACTGGAAATACGCGATCTTTTCCGATAAAAGCGTGCTCTTATCAGAAAGCTGGATGATGTTGCTCTCTTCCCTGAAAGCACCGAGTGCGTCTGCAGCCTGCTGTAACTTGGTTTCATTGATCGGAATTTGCGATTGGATGAATTCTTTTTGGACCGTCTTCGAATTCCTGGCGATGGAACCGAGGAGTTCATTATAGCTTTCAGCCAAGGCATTGGCGAAATCGGCTGCAAAGCGTGGATTTGCATCGGTAACGGTGATTTTGACAATATTGGTGTCTTTCACCGTAGAGACCGTTACCCGTTCCTTCAAATTGCCCAATATGCGGCGATTCTCATAACTTTCGCCATCAGGATTGCGATATTGCGAAAGATTCAACATCGCCAAGGCCTCGGTAATATTTCTATCGCTCAAGGCCAATTCGACCTCAGTGGATATTTTCGTGGTACTTTGTCCTGTGAGCAAGTCTTCGATGGATGATGATTTTGACAAAGATTCAACCAAGATCGATACTTGGGATTCATACATCGGCGTCACATATTGCAGATAAAAAACCGCGATTATCATGACGATGATGAATGCTCCGATAATCCACCCGACCCTGACTCGCAAAATATGCAAAAGTTCTTTTATGCTCATCCCTTCAGAGAGGTGTTCACCTGTTTCGGTCTGAAGTTGTTCCGTTGTGTCCACCAGCGTCTCTCCCTAGAGCTTGCTCGATATAGTCATCACATTCAATACTATCGACAAAATTGTAGCCACGAGCCCGACAATCGTCACGGTGGTAGCAAGAGTTTGCCCATTTGTCGCATTGAACGTATTCAATGCAGCTGCAATGACTGTCTCGGGCGTCACCGAAGCATCTTTATCGAGCTTCTCGCCATGTTTGTCCGTCATGGAAAATTTTTCGTTTCTATTTTTTTCAGGATCAAAGCCTCCGGCTAGATTTATGTAATAGGAAGCTTGCTTTCCCGGGATATATGGATAGACACCCGGTTTCAACACTCCGCCCGAGACTGTCACGAACATCTGGCTGAACGGAACCACCAGTTTATCTCCGGCTTTCAATCGCGTATCAGCGCCCTGTACGTTCACCCCTGCCAAAATTGCCTGCGCATCGATGGGAATCAGTGATCCGTCTCGCTGCAAGTATGTCTGACTCAGGTCGGTGGTAGTGGTGAATCGATCTGAAAGCGCGATTATCATTGATTGGAGGGTCTCATCGGGAAAGAATTGATAGAGCAATCGCCCTGATGAGGCGGGAATGCTGGATAACGATTGTTGTTCGGTAACCGCGATCGCTCCTTCTACCGTGACCGCGGGAGTTGCGGCGACAATAGCCTCGACACGTACCGAATCCATGTGTTGGAGGGTAAACGAGCTTGCCTTCGAAGCATCATGCCTCATCACTTGGAATGCGGTATCGGTTGTTTTCCCTTTGCGTTCGATAAGCACATTGCTATCTGCTCCCGCAAGCAACCCGCCACCATAGCCAACCAAAAGCTCGTTGAGAGTTTCACCGGCTTTCAATTGATAAATTCCCGGACGCCCGACTCTTCCGCCAAGCGAAACGATTCGCTCAGCCTTGGTAAATTCTATGACATCCCCTGATCGGATCAATGGGTTTTGACTGATGTCCCCATCCCGAAGAGCCTTGTATACATCATAACCGGTAGTTTTCCCGTCTGCCGAGGTCACCAGCACATTTCTCGATGATGCATAGGGCGTTGCGGCAAACACTACCGAAGACAACCTTGAAAGTCCCCAGGCCTGAACTTCCTGAGATGTGTAGACTTCACCTTTTACCAGTACGGAAAATGATCCGGTTGAGATTAAGCTCACACGAGGTGATGAGAATGGCAAATATGTCGAGACCAACACCTCGATATCCTTCGAAAGCTGGCTAAACGTCTTGGTCTTGCCGTCGACCGCACCAAAGTTTGGAATAGATACGCGCCAATCCCCTCCTACCTGTAACGTAAGAGAGACGGTCGTTTTCCCTTCCACATATGTCAATGAAAGAGTATCGCCCGGAGTGACCGGGTATTGTTGGTTAGCAATCGCGGCCAAAGTCCGTTCTTCACGAGCCGGAATGGGAACCGGTTCCTCGGGTAAGCCCAGTTGGGATGCGAGAGATGTGTGTTGGATATCTGTTTTTTTTAGCACATCGACTGAACTTTGAGGTGTTTCGAACCATGGGGATCGTACAATCAGCGGCGATGCGGCTCCGATGACCCAAAGTGGCAGTAATAGTAACATAATGGTGATAAGGACCTTAAAACGTCTATCCATAATACCATCCAAACAAAATTTGTAATAAAGAGGTGACAAAAGTATAACAACGATAGTAACTGCAAATCATACCATCTGTCCATCATATAGTAAAGAAATTGGTAGTTTTTCGAAAACACTTTATTTTTCAGATTAATTTAGATCTCATTCGATATCTAAATTTTTACCAAAATATTTTTCCCAATATTACGGTTAACCTAAATTTACCACCAATTTAATTCATTATATTAAAAATCTGAAATTCTCGATGTGGGAATTGCGTACGATTCTGTTTGACAGCTTTTACATGATACCATACAATTCCGTATGCGGGCAGATGTTCCCGCGATATGCAGAGATAAGGAGAGTTCTATGAAGAAACTGTCTGTCGTGTTCTTGATTGTGCTGATGGCAACCTCGGTTGTATTCGCACAAGGTGCTGCAGAAACCAAAGTTCAAGCAAGCGGACCTATGAAAATTGGCGTCATATACGTGAGTCCCCCGGGAGACATGGGATATTCGTATATGCATGACCAAGGAACAAAAGCAGCTGAAGCTTACTTCGGTGACAAGATCGAAGTGATCCGAATGGAAGGCGTGCCGGAAGATGACCGTGCTGCGGTAGCGATGGAGCAACTAGTCGACGCAGGATGCAAAATGGTATTTGCAAATTCCTACAACTACCAGGAATACATGCTGCAGGTTGCCAAGGAAAATCCTGATGTATATTTCGAACACTGCTCCGGATACCTTAAGAACGACAACATGAGCAACTACTTCGGAAGAATGTACCAGATGCGTTATCTCTCCGGAATCATCGCCGGGAAGATGACCGCCAATGGCAAGATCGGATATGTTGGCGCTTACAACACACCTGAAGTTGTCCGTGGTATCAACGCCTTTGCTTTGGGCGTCAGATCTGTCAACCCGACTGCCGAAGTACGCGTCGTATGGACCAACACCTGGTTCGATCCTTCATTGGAACGTCAGGGAGCGGTCGCACTTCTTGACTCGGGGTGCGATATCATCGCCCAGCATCAGGATACCACCCAGCCGGCATTGGCCGCTATCGAACGCGGTAAGTATGCTGTCGGATACAATGCCGACTTCCGTGCGATCATCGGCGATGACAAAGTACTCGTCTCTCCGATGTGGAACTGGCACAATTACATGATTCCGACCATCCAATCCGCTCTTGACGGTACTTGGAAGAGTCAGGAATACTGGGGCGGCCTTGAAGATGACATGATCAAGCTGTCTGAGATTTCTCCGCTCGTTCCCGCTGATGTCAAGCAATTGGTCAGTAAGAAGCTCGATGAAATGGCCAAAGGCACCTTCGATGTCTTCTGGGGCGAATTGAAGGACAACACCGGAGCCGTAAAACAAAAGGCCGGTGAAAAGATGGCCGATGGCGATATGCTTACGATGGACTGGTTCGTCGAAGGCGTTGTCGGTAAAGTTAAATAATCAGTTGAACCGCTCATAAAGGGCAGACTCCGGTCTGCCCTTTTTTGAATCGCAAATGACTCCACGGTACCTATGGTTCCGACCTGGAAGACACTACATGAACCAGACACAATCTGTTGAACCCATCGTCAGGATGGAGAATATCTCAAAACGTTTCCCCGGAGTGATCGCCAACGAATCGGTTGACCTGACTCTCATGCAAGGCGAAGTTCTCGCATTATTGGGAGAAAACGGAGCTGGCAAGAGCACATTGATGAATATGCTCGCCGGCTTGTACAGACCCGATAGCGGCTCCATCCATATACGCGGGACACATGCCAATATCCAAAGCCCGCAAGATTCAATGGCTTTGGGCATCGGTATGGTCCACCAGGAATTCATGCTGGTGGGTAACATGACGGTCGCCGAGAATATAGTATTGGGAATGAAAGACCTTCCCTTTGTCCCCGACATCGATAGTATCAATGCCCGGATCATTGAATTGTCAGACCGATACGGCCTGAAAGTTGATCCTCAGGCGGTGATCCACGATCTGTCGGTCGGCGAACAACAACGGGTTGAGATTCTCAAGCTTGTCTATCGGGGAGCGGATATCCTTATCCTTGACGAGCCGACCGCTGTCCTCACTCCCGGAGAATCGCATGAATTGAACAATATCGTGAAGATCATGCTCAGTGAAGGCAAATCTGCAATTTTCATAACCCATAAAATGGATGAAGTGATTGAATTTTCCGATAAGGTGCAGGTCCTGCGCCGAGGAAAGACGGTGAATATCTGCAATACCGCCGATGTGACCCCGAAAGACCTGGCAAACATGATGGTAGGCCGAGACGTGTTATTTTCACTCGACCGTTGCCCTTACAATCCTGGCGGGGTGAAACTGAAGGTCGAACAGGTTACGGTAAACAATCCTCTCGGAGGCCGACCTCTTTTAGACGATGTCTCTTTAGAAATCCATCGCGGTGAGATATTGGGCATAGCCGGAGTGGCCGGAAACGGCCAGCAACAACTGGCTGAAGTCATCACCGGCTTGGTCCGCTGTGACCGGGGCAATATCTACATCGATGGCATGGACAAGACCAACAATACGCCGCTGTCATTCATCAAGGCGGGAGTGAGCCATATCCCTGCCGATCGCGGTGCGATGGGTATCGTCGGGGACATGTCGGTAGGTGAAAACCTGGCGATGAAGAAATACCGCACGAAAGAAATAAGTAAAGGCGTAGTGATCAAAAAAAATTTCTTACGCATGTTTGCCGATAAGTTGATCGATACCTTCTCAATCAAAACTCCAGACCAGGGCACCAGCGTGAAATACCTTTCGGGCGGGAACATCCAAAAGACAATACTGGCGAGGGAAATCGATTCGTGCGGCGGGATTCTCATCGCTGTCTATCCTTCGCGGGGTTTGGACGTGGGGGCAACCGAAGCGGTTCGTCAGAACATCATCGCCCAACGCGATCAAGGAAATGCCGTGTTGCTCGTATCTGAAGAGCTTGAAGAATTACAGATGGTTGCCGACAGGATCGCGGTCATGTTCGAAGGGAAAATCATGGGGACCAGGAATGTGAAAGACACCAATACCGAAGAATTGGGGTTGATGATGGCCGGTGCCGTCTCGAGGGGGGCATGATGAGGTTCATCATCGAAAAACGTACGACCAAATCGAAATATTCGGTGTTCATCGTCCCGTTGGTATCATTCGCTATCTCACTGCTTCTGGGAGCGATTGTTCTCGCCGCATCAAAAGCCAATCCTTTTGCCGCATACAAAGCAATGTTTGAAGGTTCATTTGGCAATATCAGACGGATCCAATACACACTTCGCGAAGCAATGCCGCTCTTGATGTGCGGTCTTGCCGTCGGTATTGCCTTCAAGTTGAAATTCTGGAATATCGGAGCCGAAGGCCAGTACGTAAGCGGGGCTATCGGTTTTACATGGGTCGTTCAATTCTGGACATTCCTTCCACCGGTGCTGTTGCTCCCCGTCGGTCTGTTGATGGGAATCATCGCCGGAGGCTTGTGGGCAGGAGTTCCGGGAACGCTGAAAGCCCAATGGGGTGTCGATGAAACCCTCACGACGCTCATGCTCAATTATGTTGCCATAGGGTATGCCGAATATCTGTATATCGACCACTGGAAAGCTCCGTTTGGAAACATGGGGACACCAAAGTTCCCGGATGCGGCGATTTTGCCATCAGTCTGGGGACGCGTGCACGCAGGAGTCTTTTTCGCCCTTGCATTGGTTGTCATCCTCTGGTTCATTCTCTACAAGACCCGTTGGGGTTTTGAATTGAACATGATTGGCAAGAATCCCAAAGCCGCACGTTACCAAGGAGTCTCGATAAAGAAGAACATCATCATGGCGATGTTGTTCTCAGGAGCGATTGCCGGACTGGCCGGTGCCATTCACACCTCGGCGGTCGCCCAGAAACTGACCACCGGAGTCAACGGGAATTATGGTTTTACCGGCATCATCATTGCCTGGATGGGAGGGTTGAATCCGTTCGGATCCATAATAGTTGCCATTGTCATGGCAGCATTGTCCACGGGGGCCGGTCAACTCCAGATAGCGTTAAAACTACCTGAAGCGATGGGTGCGGTGCTACAAGGGTTGGTCTTGCTGCCGCTGCTCGCAGGAAGCCTTTTCAACGAATACCATCTCCGTGTAATCAAGAAGGGGGCCGAATGATGGATTTTATCACCAAATTACTTGCGGCAACCATTGCTATGGGAACGAGTCTCACGTATGCCACACTGGGTGAAATTTATACTGAAAAGACGGGAATCTTGAATCTCGGGATGGAAGGGACGATGCTGATGGGAGCTCTTACCGCTTTCGCCACGGCATACAATACCGGAAGTTTATTCCTCGGACTTGCTGGGGCTATCGTAATCGGAGCTATCTTTTCCGCAATCCATGCATTCCTTTCAATCACGATGCGGGCCAACCAAGTTGTCTCGGGATTGTCGATTACGATGTTCGGTACCGGACTGGCAAATTTCTTGGGCCAACGCCTTGGTCCACAAACAAACAACTTCAACCTGGTAGGGATGAACTTGCAGTCAAAGTTCAACAATATCGCTATTCCGGGTTTACACAAGATTCCTGTCATAGGAGCATTCTTCGATGTCAGCCTTCTCACCTACGCCCTCTATCTGATCATCCCGTTCGCTTGGTTCTATATGTACAAGACAAAATACGGGCTTGCGATCAGATCGGTGGGCGAAGCACCGAGAACTGCTTCGGCGATGGGTTTGAATGTTGCAAGGATCCGTTATCTGTACACTATCATCGGAGGTATGTTTGCAGGATTGGGCGGAGCGTGTCTTTCACTCTCTTTTACTCCCAGCTGGAACGACAACATGACCGGCGGCAAGGGATGGATCGTAATCGCGCTAGTGATCTTCGCTACCTGGAATCCAGGAAAAGCAGTGTTGGGAACGTTGGTATTCGGAGGAATCACATCACTGCAATTCAGTTTGCAAGCCGCGGGCTTCAGGATGGTTATCCCTTCTCAGTTCCTGGGATTCTCGCCCTATCTGATCACGTTCTTGACCCTCAGTATCCTCACGATCGCCAACCAAAAACGAAAGAGCCTCTTCAGTGCTCCCTCAGCACTCGGGACTTCGTTTGCAATCGATGAAAAATAATAGAAACCGACAATGATCCGAAGGGCACCCGAATATTACAAGTCCGGGAGCCCTTTATTGTACCCTTGGTGTAATTGATATGAAAACCAATGCGATGCGTATTCTCGACAGTCTGAACATTCGCTATGATGTTCATCAGTATCCCAATGATGATGAGCACCTGGATGCCATCCACGTGGCCGAAATACTTAACGTCGATGCAGAACAAGTATGCAAGACTATCGTCACCGGTAACGAACTGCGTCAAGTATTTGTCTTTTGCCTGCCCGGATTATTTGATATCAACTTGAAACGGGCGAAGATATTAACTGGATCGCATGAAATAGAGCTGGTAAAAAGCGACCGGTTGAGAACTCTCACCGGGTATATCCGGGGAGGATGCTCACCATTGGGAATGATAAGGCCCTACCCGCTCTATGTGGAAGAGAGTGCCCAGCTTTTCCCTGTCATCTATGTAAGTGCGGGACTGAGAGGGTTTCAAATCAGCTTGCACCCCGATGACCTTGTCAGGGCAACGAACGGCACGTATGCAAAGTTCATCTAGAACAAGAGTACAGCTTGCCTAATCTGATTGGCACGGCTATGATGGCGATATGAAAGTCGTAATCCTTGGAGCGGGGCGTCGGGGGACGCTGCTGGCTCGTCATCTGATACAAGAGCGCAAAGATGTCGTCATCATCGAATCGGATCCCAGACGGGCAGCCGAAGCACAAACAAAACTTGACTGCATGGTCATCATCGGATCTGGAACGGACAAACATATTTTATCCGAAGTATCGATCGAATCTGCCGATGCTTTTGTAGCCCTATCCGACAGTGACGAAGTCAACCTTGTCGCCTGTGGCATAGTCGAAGCCATGAGTCCGAATCTGACAACGGTCGCGGCTATCCGCAACTTGACCTATACCGGTAGTGACGGACTACCGGAAACCGTGCTGGGTATCGATTACATCGTCAATCCCGAAGCTGAAACTGCCAGAAGCATCTATGACATCATCGAACGTGGCATCTTTAGCGACATCATCACTTTCAACAAGACAAACCTGATCCTCTATAATATTTACATAAACGAAAAATCAAAATTCGCAGGAAAAGATGTCCAGACCCTGAGGAATATGTTGAAGGCAGAATTCGTGATCACTGCTATCAATCGGGGTGATCAAGGCATCGTTCCTTCTGGTAATACCGTGGTGTTTCCCGGCGATACTATCTCACTTGTCGCCTCTGACGAGGATATCGAGATTATCTTCAAGGTAATTGGCCGAGAAAAACTTAAAGCCCGCAAAATCGCCATCGTGGGCGGCAGCAAGATCGCTCGCTTTCTTTTGAGGGACTTTTCTCCGTCAAAACGGAAGAACATCGTATTGGTAGAACAGGATGCGACAGTCTGTGAAACCTTCGCATCTTTGTTCCCCGAGATATTGGTAATCAAAGCCGATATCACCGACGAGACGATTTTCGATGACGAGAAACTCGATACGTTCGACTTATTGATCGCCCTTACTGATAATGATGAATTGAACATAATAACTGCCAGTTATGCCAAACGGATCGGTGTGGACCGAGCAATCACGTTGATTAAAAACAACAACAACTATATCCGTCTCGCACGCCATTTGGATATCGATTCGGTCATATCAGTAAGCCAGGCGACAGTTGATTCGCTGTTGCGTTATCTCAGGGGAACGAACGTATCGAGCGTACACTCACTCTTTGGCGGCCGTTTCGAGATATTTGAATTCACCATCACGGAAACAACGAAGAATGTCGGGCATCAATTGAAAGACATAAACATGCGTAACAAGGGAATCATCGCCGGAATAACCAAAGCAACAAAAGAGAGCATAGTTCCCACTGGAAATTATCGACTTGAACAAGGTGACGTATTGCTGGTAGCCGCAAGCCGCGAATCGTTGTCTGCCGTTCAACAGCTTTTTGAATAACGGTCGAGGGTACCCAATGAATGCCACACGAACGAATTGGAAACAGATTATCCGCCTTTCGGCAATTTTGCTTACCATCATCGGACTGTTCATGTTGATTCCAACAATAATGGCATTGGCGAAGGGTGAATGGAAAGCGTTCAGAGGTTTCTTGTTACCGCTTGGTATCATAGGTGTCTCAGCAACCGTTATTTTGCCGATCGGTCGCAACTGGTCCACGAAAGGCCTTACCATACGCGAAGTATATATATTTGTAACCTTGACATGGATAGTTGCCAGCGCACTGGGATCACTTCCTCTGATGTACTGTGGGACCAGTGTGGATTTCACCAGTGCATTCATGGAAATCATGTCGGGCTTTACCACCACGGGTCTTACTTCGATTGTCGATATCGAATCCCAACCGGCAAGTATTCTCTTTTGGCGTTCTTTGACCCATTGGATCGGGGGCATGGGAATCGTCGTGCTCTTCGTTGCCTTGCTTCCGTTGGTCGGAACCGAAGGAACCCAACTCTTCGGTGCGGAGGCAGTGGGTCCCACGAAGAGCAAGCTCACGCCTAAGATCCGCAATACCGCCATGATACTTTGGACTATCTACGTTGGCTTTACTTTTTTGGAGACAGTACTTCTGCTTTTCGGAGGATTGCCTCTGTTTGATGCGTTGACAGTCACGTTCGGCACGATGGCTACCGGTGGTTTCGCCGTGAAGAACGCTAGCATAGGAGGTTATGGTAGCGCCTATGTCGAAGTTGTGGTGACAATATTCATGGTGTTTGCGGGTATAAACTTTTCACTCTACTTCTTGCTTATCAGACGTCATTTCAAAGATATATTGAAAGATACCGAGCTAAAAGTATATCTGGCCATTTTTTTTATCGCCACCCTTTTCTCCAGTTTGAACCTCACCTTAAGCGGAACATATGCTCATTTTGGAGAGTCTTTACGTCATAGTGCGTTCCATTTGGCTTCCATTATGACAACTACGGGTTTTTCTACCGCCAACTACAGTCTATGGCCTCAATTCTCACAGGCCTTGCTGCTCGTGGTGATGTTTATCGGAGGGTGCGCAGGCTCAACCGGCGGAGGAATCAAAGTAACGCGGATAGTGACCATGGCAAAGCTTGCCCGCCAGAGCGTACGAACCCTGTTGCATCCGAAAGGGATTTTTACCATCCAATCGGAACATGAAAAAATCGCTTGGAAGACAGTGAACGCAATCGCAGGGTTCGTCGTCCTTTATATCATGTTGGTGTTGGCGGTGACTTTAGTTACCGCATCAGCGGGAATCGATCTGTTTTCATCGCTTGCCACCGGATTGATTTCGGTGGGAAATATCGGGTTGGGACTCGGACAGGTAGGACCTGACGGAGCCGGCTTCGCCATCATGCCTTCCTATGTGAAGTGGACCATATCGTTTGCAATGCTCGCCGGCCGTCTTGAACTTTATACCGTGTTCGCCCTCTTCTCACGATATTTCTGGAAACGTTAACATTATTTGTCAATCTTATTGGTAAAGAACAGACGTACTTTTTTGATTGTAGCCACTGCGATAAGGTAAAGAGCGAGAAGTCCGGCGATGATCCACAACTCGAGCGACCAAGAAACAAAATCGGGATGATCGATGAATCGAAGGTAGAAGATATCTCCGACTCCGACCGCTATGCAGGCAATCAGAATCAAGCCCATCACAATTTCAGATACCGTCATGCCACGACGCATCCGTAGTCCAAATATCATCGCACAGATAAGGGTTACAACGTAGATCGGAAGAGCTACCGGGAAAAACCAAGTTACTGCCGGTCCGTCAAATATGTCGAGCAAGAATAGATAGAGCCCGATTGAAACAACATCTACCACTATGCCTAGTACCAAACGCTTATGTTTTATCACCCAAGGAAATACTCCGATCAGCCAGTAAAGGACAAGTGAGGCGGTGGTATAGAGCGACCATGAAAGACCTCCGATTTGGGCATCGATGAACAGCAAGATCGCGAGAGTCAACAGTACGTACGTACTAGATAACAGCACATAACGGGAAGGCAACACGAGAGGAGCCAGGATAAAACCGACACCGATAAACACACATCCGATCGAAAACCAAGGAGAAAACGGATGTTCGGGTCCGATCGCCCAACCGGTGATGGCCAAGATGATGATGGCGATCGTGGCGAGAGCCAGGATCAACTCGATGAATCCTTTTCTCCTCATGTCAACCAAAGGCTGTTCTTCCCGATGATCGTGATGTGATGATCCGAATAATGTCTTAGTGCTTTTCCCGATGATTTCTTCGGATGCACGAACTTCAGTTTTACATAATGGGCAAGAAATAGTACCAGGTTCTAATTTGACCCCACATTTAACACAATATGCCATCACACTACCTCGCTACCATCGAATCAGTACGATTCGATGCGATTTCAACAGCGATTCCTCGATTAACCAACGCAGTGAGGAATTCTCGCTCGACCACCGTGTCGGTTTTTAGGTTACTTGATATATTAATTGATAAACTACTATGGATTCCCATGACCCCCATCGAGATTTTCAAAGCTTTTGACGGGGACAGGAAGAAATTCCCTTGCGTCACATGCTCCGCCATCCCGGAAGGAAGACTGACATTCCCGAGATTACTGATTACCGATGAATAGAGCCGGTCCCCGTACCGATCGCTGAGAATTTTCATAAACGGCCGTTTGAGAAAATTCGGAGCATAACGAACCAGCACATTGCGTCCCCCGGCAACATTGCGTGAAATTTGACGGCTAAGCGATTTTGTATTCACCCCGTTCCTCAGCTGATATTTAACTTGTTCAATAATTTCGGTGAAACTGTATGCGCCAAGACGCGGATCAATTCCAACGACAACAAACAGTGTAAAGTTGCGCATCGATTTCGAATCGAACACTCTTCGGATATTCACCGGAACGGATATCCGTATCGGTTTGTACCGTTTGGAGGAAGAGACCCGCTGTTGTTGGATACGTTGATAGGCATCCAGCAGTTCAGCTGTCAAATACTCCGTGATGGTCGCTTGGAATTCCGAAGCGATGAGTTTCATATCGGATACCGATACCATCGCCGTAATTGCATTGGTACGATCGGTCAGATCGGCCGAAAGGGCTGTGACATGAAATGCCCGGACATCACTTTCCATCACCGACTTTATCGGAAAGAAAAATTTTTGAAACGAATCCGCTGATTCCTCTTCGTTGATCGGAGTATTGATTTTGAATACTTGAGGATCGTCGCCTACTTCGATACCCGATAATCTGAGATATTCGGCAACCAATGATTTTAGGAATATCAGCCCTCCGGTACCATCGGTGAGGGCATGAAAGTACTCCACAGCGATCCGGTCTTCCCTGTACATCACCTTGAAAAGGTATCCGTTGGCACTTCTGTGGCGATTGAAATAAGCACAGGGATAGCTACGATCCGGATACACTTCAAGCGGTTTTTCGTGCTGGGTAAGATAATACCAGAAGAAACCGTTATGTAATGAGACTTTGTAGTATGGGAAACGCACCATGATATTGTTCAGTGCTTTGAGCAATCGTTCGGGAATGACGGCAATATCCACATCAAATGATAACCTGAATACATTTGAATTGAAGCGTGCAATCGTTGGCGGATAAATCAACGCCGCATTGTCCAAAGGGATAAACTCTTCAGGACCTTTTGAAATTCTCATGAAGGCTATCATACGATAAATCGTGCCGTAATACAATGTGATGACAATCAGAGCCTTTTATATATACATCTTGACTTGGCTCATACATAGTATACAATGAGTAGTACTCACTATGAGTAGTGCTAATTATTTATATGGAGTCCACCATGACCCAAGAACAGCTGGTCGGAAAGTTTCAACAGACGATGGAACGCTTGAACACGTCCCCGTTTGTCAATGATGTCGCAGAATATTATCAAGGCGAATCGGCCATGCTATCCTGCATCGATTCGTTTGAACAACGCGGTATCGTACCGAGCCCTTCGCTGATCAGCGAACGTTTGCACCTCGCCCGAGGCACGGTCACGGCCACATTACGATCCTTGGAACGTAAAAAACTGGCTCATACCCGAACCATGCGCGACGACAGACGAAGGGTCGAGGTCCATCTCACCGTGGATGGTCGTCAAAAAGCAAAAGAAAAACAAGATAGGGTCGATCAGTGGTGTTTTGTATTGATCCAGCATCTGGGACAGGACAAATTTGCTTCTTTGGTTGAAATGATTGATCAAGCAATTGCTCATACTGGCTATTCTAATGGGGGTACGCCATGAAATGTGTAGTGACCGGAGCGACAGGGCATATCGGTAACATATTGGTAAAAGCTCTTCATGCGCGAAATGACAAAGTGACCGCTTTCGTACTGCCGAGGGAGGATATCGGGAACATCAAGGATTATGTCGAAACCGTGGCATACGGAGATGTTCGTGACCAACAGAGCTTGGAATATGCTTTTGCCGGGCAGGATATCGTGTATCACCTTGCGGGAGTCATCGATATCGGTTCGGGGAAAAAGATGCGAAAGCTGATGTATGAAGTGAATGTGGAGGGGGTTAGGAATGTCGTGAACGCCTGTCGCAACGCGTCGATCAAACGTCTTGTGTATACTAGCAGTGTCCATGCGATCACCGAATTACCGCACGGACAGATGATCGGGGAATCGAAAGTGTTCAATCCGTCATCGGTAAAAGGTTCATATGCCAAAACCAAGGCGGCGGCGACCGCTATCGTTTTGGATGCGACCAAAGAAGGTCTTGATGCGGTAATCGTGCATCCTGCGGGAATTATCGGACCGGATGACCACCAGATGTCAAACCTGGGCCAGTTGGTGCTTGATTTCCTCAAAGGAAAATTGCTGGCATATGTATCCGGCGGATATAATTTCGTCGATGTGCGCGATGTGGTCAACGGAATCCTCAATGCAGCTGACAAGGGAATCTGTGGTGAATGCTATATCCTATCAGGAGAATATCATTCGGTTCGTGACATGCTTGCCACCATGGAAGATATCACTCGGATCAAAGCTCCAAAAACCAAATTACCACGTTGGTTCGCATACTTTACCAGCCCGTTCGCGGAATTACACTACCGCCTTCATAAACAGAAACCGCTGTTCACAGCCTATTCGATATTCACATTGGGAACCAACAGCAATTATAACAACGAAAAAGCAAAGATCACCCTGGGCTATACCACCACACCGTTTCGCAAGACCCTCGAAGATACGATCAGTTGGATAAAAACACATAAGCTGCTTCCCAATGCTAACAAGAGGCCGCGTACGAAACACAGAAACAAATCGGTGGCGAAGGTGGTAAACGGAACATACATGAACAAGTGAAGGTGCTTTTCTTAGGCTTTCTCGATTGGAAAGTAAACGTTTACTAACGATTATTCATGCGGACCATACCTGTGATCACGGTGATTAAAGTTCAATTCACGTCTTATTTGTCAACCATTCGAATCAGGATTCATCCGAGATTGGCAATTGGTTTGATAAAAAGGTTATTGCCTTATTGTGCGGTCAATATTACAATGCCACCTAAGTCATTCGATACATCAGCGTATCTGCCAAAGGCACATCCTTTGGAGGGTATCCATGACTTGGACAATAGTGTGTCGGATGGCTGTTGCTTGATTTTCAAGGATTAACTGTTTCTCGTACGCAACAACGTTCTGCAATCACCGATCGTTTCATCAAGTAGGAAATCATGAGTATATTCGAAAGTATCATGCTGGCTTGTTTTGGTTTGGCCTGGCCGGTGAATATCCTGAAAACAGTCAGGACGAAAACTGCAAAAGGCCGGAGTCTGTTGTTTCAGATAGTCGTATTCACCGGATATGTATCGGGCATCATCCACAAACTGCTTTTCAGTCTGGACATCGTGCTCGTGCTGTATTGCCTGAACCTTGTCATGGTCGGCATCGATACCACGCTGCTACTCTACTACAAGAAACACAGGGATACCGATTCTTGATAAATATTTGTTATTTTTTCGGAGTCTTCTTATAGAACGGAGTCTTGACCAATTTCGCCCGTTTCTTCTTGCCGTGGATCTCGATATCGATTTCATCACCGAATTTCAATCCGGTGTCCCGGTCAATCAACATATAACCGCAGAAAATACCCAAAGTAGGACTTTTGGTCCCGCTGGTGACGTATCCGATATCTTTTTCTTTCAAGAACACCCGATATCCGTTACGCGGGACTGCGGCATCAATCATCTCAAAACCGCGAAGCGATCTGGGAACACCACTCTGTTCCTGACGCTTCAATGCTTGTTTGCCACAGAAATCCGGTTTGTCAAATCTGACAAACACCCCGAGGTTTGCCTCCAACGGAGTGATCGTATCAGAAATTTCATGTCCATAGAGCGGCAGCTTCGCTTCGAGACGCAACGTGTCTCTGGCACCAAGGCCACAGGGGAGGATGTTAAAATCCTTTCCTGTGGTGAGAAGCGCGTTCCAAATAACAGGAGCATCGGCAGCTTTGCAATATATTTCAAACCCATCCTCGCCGGTATAACCATTTCTTGAAAGGATGCAAGTTTTTGAAGCTATCTTCGCTTCGGGTAAGAATCTGAAGAAACCCAAGGAAGCTCCTTCAGGGCAAAGCCTTCCAATGACAGAGATTGCCGAAGGACCTTGTAAAGCCATTTGCGCGGTCTGGTCACTGTAGTCGATCACTTCGGGCATCTCTTTATTGCTAGAAGACCAAGGATTTTCTTTGGTGATCCACCTGAGGTCCTTTTCAATGTTCGCCGCATTCATCACCACCCAGTATGTCTCGCTATCAATCCGATAGATGATCAGATCGTCTACCACCGTCCCATCGGGATAACACATCAACGCATATATTATTTGTCCGTCAGTCATGTCAACGACAGTGTTGGTCACCAAATAATCAAGAAAAGTCGCTGCCAAGTGTCCTCGGATGATGCACTCGCCCATGTGAGAGATATCGAATAGGCCGACGGCATTACGCACCGCATGATGCTCTGCAAGAATTCCGGCTTCAAAATTTACCGGAAGTTCCCATCCGCCGAAATCAATAAGTTTCACTTTCGGCATCGAACAATATTGATCATATAAAGGCGTACGTTTCACAGCAGACCTCCTGTCCACATAATCGCACAGGAAAGATTAGATGATAGCCACTACCTCAATTTCAACCAATGCGTCCTTTGGCAAACGAGCCACTTGGACCGCAGAGCGTGCTGGAAGGGTGTTTTTCGGATTGAAATACGTACTGTATACCGCATTCATCGCCTGGAAATCGTCCATGTTCTTCAAAAACACGGTGGCCTTCACCACCCTATCAAAATCAGTTCCGGCTTCCTTGAGTACCTCTGAAAGGTTTCGAAATACCTGATGGGTCTGCGCTTCGATTCCACCGGAAACAATAATTCCCGAATCGGGATGAATTGGCAACTGCCCTGATGTATAGAGAAAATCACCTACTTTAACCGCTTGTGAATACGGTCCGATAGCCTGAGGTGCGTTTGCTGATGAGATACGATCTTTAATCATAATGGTTCCTCGCTTCGACAATTCGTCACATTTGATTATACTCCACCTTGGCAGTGTTTGAAAACCCGATTACATGGTAGAATCATATACTGCGAGGCTCCGATATGGGGGTTTCGAAAGGATTGCAACATAATGGATCATCCATCTATCATATGTATCATCAGTACCGGCGGTACGTTTGACAAATATTACGATGAAATTAAAGGAGAACTCACTTTCAGGGAGTCGCACCTACCGAGAATCATCAAAGCATCACGCTGTACATTGCCAATTCAAATCATTCCCGTGATTGCCATAGACAGTCTCTATATGGATGACTCACACAGGGCTAAGGTAGCCGAGACCTGTTTGGCCAGAGATGAAAAACGTATCGTAATCACCCATGGAACTGACACGATGGTCGAAACCGCAACGGTGATTGCCCGAGCGAACCTGAACAAGACAGTGGTGTTGACTGGGGCGATGGTTCCGTACGCCCTTGAAAACAGTGACGCTGTATTCAACCTCGGATGTGCCATTACCGCCGTTCAACTTTTGCCGAAGGGCGTTTACATCTGCATGAGCGGAAAAGTGTTCGCTTATGACAAGGTAAAGAAAAACCGCCAATTGGGAATTTTTGACGGAGAAACCATCGGTTCCTCATGGGTATCGTAATCGCTGGTAGAATTTAGTAACTAAGCCAAGACTGTCTCAATCAGTTCGGGGGGGATCGGATACATCCGATTGATTCGGAACAGCAAAGAGCGCTCCGTCAATTTCGGGATGCAAACTTATTCGAATAACAATTTCAGTTCTGAATCACATGTTCTTTGATGAGGATTTCGTTCATCAGGGCAGCTTTGGTCATCTCGTTTTTCGAAGCTCGTTCCATAGATGCGTCGGTATGTCCCGTCGCGATCAATGCATCAAGAATCTTTGCCGTCGAGGGACGCTTGAGAACCGACAGCTCTTTTTGAACGATGAGATCATCGTCCACGTCATCTTCCACACATCCACAATGGCTACAAACCTTATCTTTTATCAAGACCGTACTGGTACCGCCATAGGGTTCGCTTAGTCTGATTTCAGATTCTTCGGCCGATACGGTTTCGTTTCCACCATATGAACATAGGATTGTTCCCATGAGTACTACTTGTGATGATTGACGGAGATTTACACTACATGCCTTCAGATAGTCTTTGATATCCTATTCTGGTTGTGGCTTCGACACTACAGCACTATCGATTATACAGTATGTATACGATAAGCCAATCATCTCATCCTACATGTATATGCTTCCCCTTGATCAGTAGTGATGAAAGCTTTGCGAATTACGAGGTGTACTGCTAATCAGACCACCACTGGTACCGCAATTGCATGTGTAAGACGCGATTTTTAGTAAAGAAAGAGCAGTATTCCCATATCAAGAAAAAAAATTGGAGGCCCGAGGCCTCCAGAATGGTATTCAACGTACCAGCATCGGCTGATTTTCAAATTCCTCCAACGGATAATTGTCCAATACGTAATCCATGTCCTTGTCACCTCTTCCTGAGAGGTTTACCAAAATGTTCGTATCTTTATCGAGTGTTCTTGCCAATCTTATCGCATAACCGACCGCATGCGATGATTCAAGGGCTGGAATGATCCCTTCTAGCCTTGAAAGGTTGTAAAAGGCAGTAAGGGCATCACGATCACTCGCGACTTTGTACTTTACACGTTCAATATCACGCAAATGACAGTGCTGAGGCCCGACTCCGGGATAATCAAGACCGCTGGCAATCGAATATACTGGTAATGGCTCACCTTTTTCATCTTGTAACAGATAACAGGCAAACCCATGGATCTTCCCCGGCTTGCCATACGCCATAGTCGCCGCATTCTCCCCTGGAAATGGCCCGCGACCGCCGGGTTCGACTCCGATAATGGTGACTTCGGTATCATCAAGGAAACCTGAAAAGATTCCCATGGCATTGGAACCGCCCCCGACACAGGCAACGACATAATTCGGTAACGCGCCTTTTATCTCTAAGAATTGCGAACGGGCTTCTCGTCCGACCACCGACTGGAAATCGCGTACCATCATCGGAAACGGATGCGGGCCGACCACCGAACCGATGGCGTACATAGTGGTTTCGGGATCTTCCAAATATGCTTCGAACGCCGCGTCGACCGCGTCCTTCAATGTTTTGGTCCCCCGATCCACCGGGACGACTTTCGCTCCCAACACCTGCATCCTCCGAACATTCGGGGCTTGTTTGGCGACATCCACCGTACCCATGTAGATATCACATTCCAATCCAAGCAGCGCGGCGGCAGTAGCCAAGGCTACTCCATGTTGCCCCGCTCCGGTTTCGGCTATGACTTTTTTCTTACCCATCCGCTTGGCAAGCAAAACTTCCCCGATGCAATGGTTGATTTTGTGTGAGCCGGTGTGATTGAGATCCTCACGTTTCAGATATATCTGAGCCCCTCCGAGTTCAGCGCTGAGACGTTTGCAATGATAGATCGGAGACGGACGGCCGGTATAGGTTTGCTGAAGGTGCTGTAATTCTTCAACAAAGGTCTCATCCTCTTTTATCTGCATGTACGCGTCGGTGATATCCTGCATCGCCTTTTCCAGTGACGGGGGAACAAATGCTCCGCCATAACTACCGAAGAAGCCTTTATTATCAGGCATCTGAGTATTGAGGGATCCGTTAGCTATCGTGTTTTTTTTCATGTTCGCGCTCCTTTAAAATTTTGGCTATCTGGGACTTGCTGTCCTTAAGGATTCGGGATCCTCTGGTGATTTTGCAGAGGCTGATCCCCAGTTTGCTGGCAATCTCCCTTTGGGTGGTGCCATCATGTAATTCCTTCAAAAGTCGCCACCGAAGCGCAAAGTCATATTTCTCCCTTTGGGTGAACAGTTCCTCAAAGAGCTTATTCATCTCTTTTTTATTATTCGTAGCGGCAAATACCGCAATCAACTCATCATAATCATCCATCACGAATCTCCAAGGTAAGAATTATGAAACATACGTTACTATATATAGAAACAATTATCAAGAGGAAAACACTGCCATATGTAAGAAAACCGTCCATTATTCGAAGTCAGGGTATCGTTAGGAAAGCGGTGGGACCGCTTGCATCGAAACTAGTAAAATCCAAATATCTGATGTGTTTGCCCGGGAGTGATGAAATCCTACGCCGGTCATACCCTGGTCCGGACGAAACACGACTAACTCTGTATTTTGGATGGATTATCGTAATGAAATATAGATTTAGGCTGTACAAGTTAGAGCAGGATGGCCATACTTATCGCATACGGGAGATACACCATGCAAACGAAAGCAGGAACCTTGAGTGAAAAAGCTCTTGCGGTGCTCAGCGCGATGCAAATCAATGAGTTGACCGAAAGCCATATCTATAACGGCATTGCCAAGCGTATGAAAGCGGGAGAGAATAGAGACATCCTACTAAGAATTTCTCAGGATGAACGTCGTCACGCTTCCATTTGGCAAGGGTATACGAACAAAGACGTACAACCAAAACGATTCAAGGTGTTTTGGTTCATATTCCTCGCCCGCGTCCTGGGTTTCACGTTTGCGATAAAACTCATGGAGCGTGGCGAAGGCAATGCCAGTGAAACATACGCGGCTATCGACAGTGAAGTACCGGAAGCTGCAACAGTAGCCCATGAAGAAGATGTCCATGAGCAAGCTCTCATCGATATGCTTGATGAGGAGCGTTTGCAATATGTCGGATCGATGGTTCTTGGACTGAGTGACGCTCTCGTTGAACTTTCGGGGACGTTAGCCGGTCTTACCCTCGCACTACAACATACAAGGATCATAGCGCTGTCTGGTTTGATCACCGGCATATCCGCGACATTGTCGATGGCTTCAAGTGAATATCTTTCATCGCGATCCGAAGGTAATCCGAATGCCGTGAAAAGTGGTTTATACACTGGAGCCGTGTATCTACTCACTGTCGCGCTATTAGTTCTTCCCTATCTGCTGCTTCCCGTAGAAGGGTATTTCATCGCCCTGGCAATAATGCTCGGTGCGGTAATCCTGATAATCCTTGGATTCACCTATTACATTTCGGTAGCCAAAGATGTCCCGTTTCTAAAACGCTTCGGGGAGATGGCCGGAATAAGTCTGGCGGTAGCGGGCCTTTCGTTCCTTATCGGAATCGCGGTTAAACATTTTCTAGGAATAGAAATCTAGATCGCAGGAGGATGGTGTGCGGTACATAACCATTGGAAAAGAAGAAATGCCGTATTCGCGATTGGCACTCGGATCAACCTATTTCGGTACGGAAATTGACGAAAGCACAGTCTATGCGATGATCGATCGCTTTATCGAGCTTGGAGGGACGACGATCGATACGGCACGAGTGTACGGACAGGACGGTCCCGGAAAAAGATCAGCGAGCGAAGAGGTAATAGGAGCATATCTAAGCTCTACGGGAGTACGTGAACACATGGCAATCGTTACCAAAGGAGCCCATCCGGATGGTAATTGGAAGTCTAGGATTACCCTGAAGGATGTGCAATCCGATGTACAACAGAGCCTCGAAGCGTTACGTTGCACGTATGTTGACCTCTATTTCCTTCACCGTGATGACCCGATGATGCCGGTAGATGAAATCGTTGACATCGTGAATGAATCATGTTCATCGGACATGGTGAAAAACATTGGTGTTTCAAACTGGGATGTAAAGCGAATCCAACAAGCCAATACATATGCTGAAAAACATAAGAGAAGGCCGTTTGTCGCCAGTGAAATCCAATGGAGTCTTGCGACTTGCACACCGAGAGCCTATGGCGACATTACGGTGGCTTGCATGGATGACATCTCTTTCGAGTGGTATGGACATCATGATTTCCCGGTGTTTGCATTCTCATCACAGGCAAAAGGATTGTTCTCCAAAGCCATCAATCAGGGATATGAAGCTCTTAATGAGAAAAGCAGAATACGGTTTTTAACGAATGAAAATCGTTTGAGGATCGAACGTGTTCGCCAGTTGTGTGACGCGCTTTCCCTGCCGGTTACCCCGACGATTCTTTCGTATATCACGAGCCAACGCTTTCCGACGGTTGCGATAGTCGGATGCACGCATCCGGGACAATTAGAAGATTCATTGGCAGACCCTGATCTGGTCCTCGATAACAATACGCTTACATATTTGTTTAATGGAGGTTCGCGACATGCAACATGAAGTGACCGCAGCACAACAACTTTTAAGCAAAAAAGGCACGATCGTTGAAGAAGGATGGGCGAGAAGACCACTTTGGAAGTATGATCGTAAAGAAATCAAGGCTTCGGCGTTGAAGATCAAAGAGTGGGATTATTATGCTGTGATGTCCCATGAACACAAATTTTGTATCACCGCAACCATAGCGGATTTGGGGTACGCAGGACTTTTCAACCTGGCGTTCATTGACTTGGAAAGGGGAAAAGCAGTACAAATCGATGCTCTGAAAGCCCTTCCATTAGGCTCATTACGGTTAAAAAGTGATTCGGGAGACCACAGTATTGCTTGGAAGAATGAAAAACTCCGACTCGCTTTCAGTCGAAAGGGTGATACTCGAAGGTTACTCGTAGCCTCGCCTGATTTGGTATTGCCTGACAATCGTGTCGGTCTCGATGCCGATCTCACCTTATTCCAACCGCCAGAGATGCAGAGCATGAATATCGCCACGAGTTGGAAAGAAAACCGCAAAGCATTCTATCTCAATGAAAAAGTCAATTGCATGGCGACTGCCGGTATGGTCAGATTGGGAGATACCGATATCGAACTGCATAAAGAGGGTACCTTCGGAACCTTGGATTGGGGACGAGGCCATTGGACGTATACCAATCGTTGGTATTGGGCCTCCCTATCAGCTTATGTACACAACGTCCCGTTTGGATTCAACTTGGGATATGGATTCACTGACCGAAGTCCCGCAAGTGAACATGCCCTGTTTTATGACGGAAAGGTTCATAAACTCGAAGATGTAACCTTTCACATCCCCGAATCGGGTTATACTGATCCGTGGACATTCGATAGCAGTGACGGCAGGTTGACATTGGATTTCAAACCGATCGTGGACCGTTACTCGAGTATCAACATGTGGGTCATAAAAACAGTTCAGCATCAAGTGTTCGGACTGTTCAGTGGAAAAGCGATCCTTGACGATGGCAAAGAAATCATCTTGAAGGATGTGTACGGATTTGCCGAGGATGTGTTCAACAGGTACTGATCAACCGGTTTCACCCAAGTCGAACAATAGATCTTTCTCCTCTGCCAAGCGTTGGATCCGTCCGATTCTGTTCTCGATGGTCTTGAGCGAACAATTGAATTGCTTTGCCAGCACTTTCTTATCGGTACCCCTGCACCATTCGAAAAGTAATTCGATATCATCGATATCCTTGCGCTGTATATGCCATTTTCTTGTGAAGTATGTCTCGCTGAAGGTCTTTCCACACACATCACAACGATACCTTCTGATCTGTGTCTTGGGATTGCTCGGACACGTATACCATCCATGGGGATGATACCATTTTTTCAGACCTGCCACAGGTTTGTGATGATACGGACAATCTGGATTAGGACAATGACTGAACAATTGTTGATCCACGACGAATCCTCCTTCAGCGAAATATATGCCGGCAAGATAGCGATTGCTTGTAAATATGTGTGGGAAAGGTTCTCAGGTCTTGCAACATCTATCGGTATCGTATAGAGTACCGACGGTACCGGTACACATAGATATGTAAAGACACGGTTACATAATAGGAGACTCATGCAACAACTGGAAAAATTCGCGGCGCTTGGACTTACGGATCGTACACTCGCTGCCCTAAGTGAAAAAGGATTCGAAACACCTACCCGCATTCAAGAGGCCTGCATCCCGCTGTTACTCAAGGAAGAAGCCGATGTGGTTGGCCAAGCCCAGACCGGTACCGGAAAAACCGCCGCATTTGGCCTGCCGATACTTGAGATTGTCGAGCCAAAAGTAAGAAAAGTTCAGGCATTGATATTATCGCCGACCAGAGAGTTGGCCATGCAAGTAGCTGAAGAGATTGATTCTTTGCAAGGAGACCGGGGATTATCAATTCTCCCTGTGTACGGTGGTTCTTCAATGGAACTCCAACTGCGCCGTTTGAAAAGTGGCACACATGTGGTTGTCGGTACTCCTGGAAGAATTCTGGATCACCTTCACCGTAAGACATTGGATTTGTCTGCGATCAAATTTATCGTACTCGATGAAGCGGATGAAATGCTCAATATGGGGTTTATTGAGGATGTCGAGGAGATTCTTTCGAATGCACCCGCGGAACGCCGGATGCTCATGTTCTCGGCGACCATGCCCAAACCTATTCTTTCGCTTGCAGAACGATTCATGCGCGATTATACACTGGTAAAGACTGAGGAAGAGAACACGACTCCGGATCTCACCGACCAGATCTTTTATGAAATCCGCGAAGGTGATAAGACCGAGGCATTATGCCGTTTGATCGACATCGCTCCCGATTTTTACGGGTTGGTATTTTGCCGGACGAAGATGCAAAGCGATGATGTGGGACATCAATTGATCAACCGAGGCTATAATGCCGAGGTGATTCACGGAGACCTTGCCCAAAAGCAACGCGAACTGATTTTGCATAAACTTCGCGAACGACGAATTACCATCGTGGTGGCAACCGATGTGGCTGCCCGCGGTATCGACGTGCAAGATCTCACCCATGTGGTTAATTACAGCATTCCGCAAAATCCGGACACCTATATCCATCGGATAGGAAGGACAGGACGTGCCGGGAAGATGGGAATAGCCATAACATTCGTGACCCCGTCCGAGATGCGTCGTTTCACCTATATCAAACGGATGGTAAAAAGTGACATAAAGCAAGAAACCATTCCGGACGTGAGAGCAATCGTAGAAGCCAAGCGCAAGCGACTTGTACTCGAACTCGAGCACCTGCTTGAAAAAAAGCAATGGAGCGAGGATTTCGAGATGATAGCCAATTATCTGTTGCGATCCAATGAACCCGAAAATGTCGTGGCTGCCATGCTGCGCCACACCTACGGCAATATACTTGACGAGAGCATCTATCGACCGATCGAAGTCATCCAAAAGGAAAAACCGAGGTCAAAACGCGACCGTTATCGAAAAGAAGATAATTATAGCTTACAGGAACGGTTTGATTCGTATACTCATCCGCGCTATGAAGAAGATCGAAGTTATGATGGCGGACCCGTACGGTTATTCATCGCAAAAGGGCGGGCCACGGGGATGACCAAACGGTTGCTGGTCGATTTCATCATCGAACGGGCACATGTGACCGACAGAGAAGTGAATGATGTGGAAGTACTTGAAAACTTCTCGTTCGTGACTGCCCCTCCGGCTGCTGCAAAACGAATACTCAATGCATTTACCGAAGTATCATCCGAAGGCAAACCGTTGGTGACCAAAGCCAAACCTGACAACCCGAGTGGTAAATACCTGACAAGTTTCCGTTCAGGCAGACGCGAACGTTCATCTGGAAGAGATGACTCGCGCCCAAGAGAAAGGCAAAGCTCATACTGGCAAGAGCAACGCAACGGCTCGCGTGAGAAAGACGATCGACGGGACCGTTTCAGCTATCCGAAAGAACGTTCTGCTCCTTCGTATGCTAAGTCGTCAAAGATGAGCAAATCCAGAAAATCTTCCAAGAAAGGGCGTTGACGGGTTGTCAACGCTTTTCACGCTCCTGTAACATAGCTTGTCATTTCCCCGTTCTATGCCTATTATTGACATAGTTGGGAAAACAGTTCTTTAACATTTGGTCCCAGACAAATAAACGGGAGCATGTATTATGGACAAGATGGTTATCGGAGAGTTTTGCGAATCATTTCCTCCATTGATGGATGGCGTCGGTAATGTCATGAAGAATTATACCGAGGAGATGATAAAACGTGGTCATGAAGCCCGCACTATCACTACTGGAAACCGTGAAGCTGCCGAGTACGACCGGGCACATGCTATTTCCTACACGATACGCTGCCGGATGTTTCCCCTTCCGGGACTTAAACCCTATGGTCTGGTAATCGAAGACATCCCCTTCAAGAAAAAACTCAATGCGATTGATTTCGACCTCGTGCATGCCCACTCTCCTTTTGTGTTGGGCAATCTGGCCAAACAGATAGCTGAGAAAAAACATATACCGATGGTCGCAACGTTCCATACCCAGTTCAGGGAAGACATATTGGGTATTGTGAAATCTGAAAATATCGCCGATGGAATCACCAACCTTGTGCTGAAGCATTACCAAGCTGCCGACCAGGTATGGACACCGAGTGACTGGAGCCGGCAAAAGCTCTATGAATATGGCTTTAAGGGTAAAGTAACGGTCGTTGAGAACGCATGCGATATGGACACACCCACACCTACCGAGCATGAACGGTACAGAAATGAAGGTTTGGCCCTTGCAAACGTCTCATTCCCGATGCCGATGTTCCTCTATGTGGGACAACATAAAGATGAAAAGAATATCCGATTCACTTTAAACGCATTATTACTACTTAAGCAAAAAGGCATACCGTATCGTATGGTCTTCGTAGGTGAAGGCGCAAACAAGCAAAGCTATGAAGAGTTTGTGCAAGAACATGACCTTGCCCAACAGATACTGTTCTTGGGAAAGATTACCGATAGAGAAAAATTAAAAGCCCTCTATGCCGCGGCGACATTATTTTTATTCCCATCGAAATATGATATTTCAGCCGTGGTGATGCGCGAAGCCGCAGCATTCAACCTTCCGCTGATATTTCTTGCCGGTTCTTGTACGGCAGGACCTATCATCGATGGTAAGAATGGATTTTTGACCAACGACGATGAGCAAGAATACGCTCGTAAAATCGAATGGATCATTCGCCATCCACAAGCAATCGAAACGGCAGGTGCCGGAGCACACCACACATTGTACCGCCATTGGAGAGATGCCGCTGATGAGGTTGAACAACGGTATCGTGAATTGATTGATTCATTCAAAAAGAATTACCACGAATTCTAGAAAGAAAGCAAAGGGTCAATCCTATGGTGAACATATGATCGTAAGCTCTTCCATTTTCGTGTTAGCAAAACTCATATATTCACATCAAGCAATCTTGTGTCATATGAAAAAGAAAAATAGCATTTTCTCAGTGTCAGACATAATCCGACCTCAGAGTTATTTGAACCTAACATAGTAATTTTGAAGCCTTCGGGATCCTTATGGAAAGTAATCAATCATAATTTTGAAAAAAGTAAAAGAAAAGCATACGTTTTTTTATACGGGACATTTCCAATTGCCCTCCTATGCAGTTTCTTTTCCTTGAGAATTATGTGTGGCACATTCGGTCAATTACTTTAAAAATTGAATCTCCTGATATATTTCTAATTACAATTCGCAGTTGAAATAGTTAGAATAATTTTTAAAATGGGCTTCCCTTCTTATGTCACATGATATATATTAGTACTATGAAAATGAATGAGAAAAATTTCATAATCATACTGATCTTCTCAATAATTGTCACTTCAGTTGCTTTCGCAGGAACGTATGATGACCAATATAACATCACGTTTTACCCAAACAATGATTATATAGACAATGAATGGAATATCTGGTGGACTAAAACCGATTATCTGGTTGCCCAGGTCCATTTCCAATACATCGGACCGAACCCGACACCCAATAGAGATATCGAAGTCAAGGTCACTCAGTTGCAAGGTGGGAATCCTCTGGATCCTGATAATTATTATCTTCAGGAAATTCCATTTGGCAGCACCGATATCATGAATTTTTCTCAACCGATATTTTATACCCCGGTGAAAAATAAGATTACATGGACATACGAACCCGGAGTGAGCTACGGCACCCTTAACTTGAAGTCATATCTTGTATTCAATTTGCGGTTTAGGATGGATAATCCTCGGGGTCCAGGTGATGATCCTGAGTATTACGGCTCATACTATGGCATATATCGCCTTGAATTCTTTGTGAGAGAATATACCACTGGTGGTAATTACACCCTCGTGCCGCTCGCTTCGCTGGACTTTACCTTCATCGCTTACTACATTGAAAGCGATTTGGGTGAGACTCCTCCAGGAGAACCGTTCCGCAACGTAGTCGTGACGAGAAAGCCCATTGCTGACAATATTCCGATTCCATATGGGACACAGATATCGACATATGCTGTGGGTGATGTTGCCTTTCTATCAAATGATGTGAATCAGAGCAGCTCCTATTATTTCAACATCAAACCGGCAAATGATGATCCGACATTCAGATTCACAAATGCGAACAACCCTTCATGGACGATCCCTTACCAAACCTATATCACGGGAAGGACCTCTCCTGAAAATGGCAGCGGACCATTTATATTGACAGTTCCCACACCGCCGTACGGCGGCAACTGGCAGGATAATTTTGAAGTGTCGATCAAGATAAGCAATACGCTCGGCACCGGGTTGCAATATGCGGCAGGCAACTATTCATCAACGATAGTCATCGAGTTGGTGTACAACTAGGCCAATCTAGGGCAAGCCAAACTTCCCGTATATGCTTGTGTGGCAATTACCGCAATGCCCGTCAGTTATCGATTCTGCGGTGAAATGCGAGGCTCCGGTACCATAACGCCTACCGGTTACCAATATCGTATCGCATCCGGGGCATTTCGTGGCTTGCCATGTATTCGACATGGTATTGCCGCCGTAAATGAATTCGATATCAGATCTGAAGGCACATTCGAGCGCTTTTTCTAAAAACCGCTCGCTGGTTTCATTGATGTCTCGCATCTTCCAATGGGGGAAAAATCGGCTCAAGTGCCACACCTTCACCCCGGCATCATGCAATTGCCTGCCAAGAGTTTCGATCATGTCCAAGGTATGGACACCTTCGATCACCATGGTGGTGACTTCCAGGACTTTATCATCGCGCGAAGCAATATTCGTTACGGCATCAAGCACAGGTTGCAAACGACCACCGCAGTAGGTGTGATAAAACTCTTCATCACCTTTCACATCGATATTGAACGCATCTATCAAGGGCAGTATCCGTTCGAGCGATGATTTTGAGAACGATCCGTTGGTAACCATGCAGTTCAGCAGTCCGTGTTCTTTCACCAAACGGGCAATATCCAACATATAATCTTGCCATACGATAGGTTCGCTATAGGTATAACTCATCACCGGAGCACCACTGGAGATGAGCATTTTAACCACCTCTCGGCAACGTACTTCTTCCTGCCTTCCGTTGATGATTGAATTGAAAAGAGCACTCTCCTTTTGGCTGATCGAATGGTTCTGGCAAAAAGTACAGGTGTAATTGCATCCGAATAGAGCGATTGAAAGCGTGTTATGCCCAGGTAGAAAATGATACATCGGCTTTTTTTCCATCGGATCGACCGCAATTGAAACCGGTCTTGCATAACCAATGGTACGTATCGAATCGCCTTGGTGTACACGCACACCACAACTACCTGCCTGACCTTGTGCGAGACTACATTCATGATAGCAAAAATCACATGTCAATCGAGGTGCCATAGGTCAATCCACTTCACTGAAGACCAGTGCTTCAAATACTTGGAAATTGCATGTTCCGCCGGTATAGGCATCCGGCGCAAGTCCTGCTTTCATGCATAGATGCGCAAGCATTCGGTCTCGGTCCCATCCCTGTTCGGTGGCTACCTGTGGTAAAAAGACCGCTCGATGATAACCGCTCGTAAGAATTACTCCATGCCGGCCAATTTCAATCTCCTCTGGTCCTTCCACTGGAATAGGAACAGTCAGAATCGATAGCTCGACATACAGATCTTCCAATTCATGTAATCGAACCGGTCGGAACCGCGGATCATGAAAAGCACTTTCACATGCCAGGCGCTGGACAAGCCTGTAAAGAGGACGTTTACCAATAATATTGCCGATACATCCGCGTAACGAACCGGGTTCGCTTGGAGCGAGATCGCTTCTGCGTAACGTGACAAAGGCTCCTTCATCGCCGATCATATCGTGGGGAGGATTTGCAGCTACCGAAGCAAGCGTAGGCGAAACTTTTCCGGTCAGATCTTCGATTATCGCTTCTCTGGCAATCGCCAATAGCAACTCTTTTGAACTTGATTCCATCGCTTACCTCCACAGTATCGTACAATAGGCCACAAAATCAGACGAATCGGTTCCAGTCACATCCAACGATGTATAGTAATCAGCCACAGTTCCTTTCAATCCCAACGAAAGGGCCAAGGCAGAAACGACTGACGCGGGTGCAAGACCGCAAATAGTATTTCGCCGTTGGACCGACGGTATCAACAGAGGTCCGAGTTCACTATTCGCGAGTTTTGATGCGATATCCAGATCATCACGCTTCACATGAGCGGCTGCTTCAGGACCTTCGCCATAGGGAGTATAGGCAAAACGCCTTCCATAATGGGTAAAGTCAGAACTGGCGATAACCATAGCCGATCCTGATTCTAGTTGGTCGGCACCCAAAGCAGTCTCGATGTCACTAGCAAGCAACCTTGCGCTTTCCACCGAAGTGACCTTGGATATCAAGGCAGTAGCAACCCGGATGGAATTCTTTCGTTTACGCTGGGCATAGGCGATGAACGGTAACACCATTTCCAGCGCATGTTCTCGCTTAATGGCTTCATTGTCGTCAAGGCGTCGCGGATGGTATTGTTCCAACAGTGAGAATCCTTCCAATTGCCCCAATGGAGTTTCATACGCATCAACTTCAGCCATGGTAAACATATCGCTTGGCAGTCCCACATAATGACTTGGAGCAAGTACTACTACCCTATCGATGGCGTCAGGGATTTTCACAAAGCAATGGGCGATTCCTCTTCCCGAATAGGCATGCCCCGCATGGGGCAAGAGTGCGAGACGGGGGTCTTTCACCGGGTTCTGGTGTGTATCGGAAACTCGTTTGATCGCTTGGGCGATACTGGTTTCAAGAGCATGCGTGTCGGCGGTATACCAGGACCCAGCGTACCACGCTTTACGCACGGTGTGTGTTCCTTTTTGTACCATGACAAATTCCTCTCTCTACAACGACAGTATAACCGGAGCGGCATCAACAGTACAGTCACATCATGAATATCTTGTTGGAAAAACATCAAGGCTTGGTACATATAGGATCATCGGTTATGAGAAATCATGCCATCTATGACAGATTAGGTAATTATACCTAGTAAATTGGTAACAAAATGCATTTGCTCATCCATGTAATGGCCTCGACAATTATTGTGGGTAATTAAGTTCGAGGAGGTACGTCGATGAAACACTTCAAATATTCATTCGTATTGATAATGGTAATAATCATGATGTTCTTGCTTGTCGGATGCGGGCCAAAGACCGGTGTTCTGAAGGGAATGGAAATTTATGTGACGACCGGTGAAGATGTGGAGGCACGTAGTACTGCCCGCTATTTTGACCCTGGCCCACTTACGGGTGAACATGGACAAAGTTCCGACTTTTACCATCCAAAGGACTTGAAGATAGCATTCAATAAAGTATGGTTTGTCGAGTCCGATACCTATGATCTGATTAAAAATGAAACTACAAACGAAATTAGCAACGATAAAGATAATATCATCATCAAGGACAGGACAACACTTCCCTCCACTGGTTTCTATAAACCCATTAACGAATATACAGTAATAACAGCATCCGAGAGTGAACCGTTCGAACCAAATGCATTACCCGAATACGGAATGGAATATAAAGGAGTGCTCATCGATATTGTATTTGTCGAGTATGTGATGGAGGATTTTTCTATTCGTTGGTATAGCCAGGATTACGGAGATTACAAAGCAAACGATGTTGTGCTTTTTAACCCAGATTACACCACTGGTCTTGGAAAATTCCCCTATTATTATCGTACCAGTGATGGTGATGTATCATTTGAAATTGAAAATGAACGCAAAGTCGTAGAAACCGATTTGGAGAAACTCAAACCACACCTTGGAGGAGGACCAAATACATTCCAAGGCTATTTTTCTATTTCAGGAGGATGTTTCACCGAGCATCCAATCGTAATCGCAGGTCATGCAACAGCGTCAAATCCAGAGCCAGTCAATAATCCGACTATCATAGAAACCTTCGGCGAAGATGAGAATGAAGCACAGTACTATTTGCTGCAGATATGCCTTAATGCTGATGCAGATTTTTCTATCGGCAGATTCAATGGATTTGAAATGGGCCCCGGACTAAAGGCAAATCAAACGGAAACCGATTCTTTGGATTATGACGAATTCATAAGAATTATTGATGTGAATCTTACCGATACGGACAATAGTGAACGAGATCCGTTGGACGCCTACCCTGATGATTCGGAGACCACATGGATCAGGACGGTTGTCTCCGCAGTAGGGAGTGGAATCGGTACCCGATTCGGATGGATTGATTTCGAAGGCAATCCACAAGGGGAGTTTTCTCCCAATGCGGGATGGTAGTCGATATTTTCATGATCGTTTTGGTGCATTCAAGCTTTAAGTGAAGAGAGTGTCACTTGAATCAATCGAGTAGGCGGGGACCGCTAGGTCCCAACCTCTCAGTCGAGTAGCCCGAGGGAGTTTCACCCTCAGGCTCTCACAGAACCGTACGTGAATCTCTCGATTCATACGGCTCCTATCATTCACCA